>UPTG01000030.1_pt1 | contig 146802 bp, 132 predicted proteins | sample 2160121 | NCBI WGS metagenome assembly UPTG01 (sample SAMN06266255, study PRJEB28933) | marine metagenome | isolation source: Columbia River Estuary | place: USA:Columbia River Estuary, USA | collected 2014-07-27 | reverse complement strand
GGTTTTATCATCGGTTCAGGAGCAGAAGTTTTCGGTCCTGCACCACTATTACTGGTACAAGCCTTCTGCATGTTTTGCGCCAGCGTCGCTACTGCAAGAATTCCTAAGCTACCACCTATTGAGCAAACACCTCGGCGACATCCGCTCAAGGAAATTGCAGATGGTCTGGCGCATGTTTATCGCTCCGACATTATGCGCCCGGCGACCATACTCACCGCTGCGGTTGGCATCTTTTTCGCCGGTTCCTACATGGTCATCCTCCCTCTTATGGTGCGCGACATTTACCAAGGTGGCGCAACAGGCATCGCCATGGCCTTTGGCGCCAATATGCTGGGAACCGTTACCACCATCAGTTTCATCATGAGACGAGGCGGTCTTGACTACCCCGGGAGAGCGCTGCTCGTCGTTGGCACCTTTAGCTCAGTTATCCTAGGGTTACTTCATTTCGACCTGCCGATCTGGGGTTTTTACGGTGTCATCTACTTCTGGGGAATGTGCGGTGGCATCAGTATGACAATGTCGCGCGCCATTGTTCAGGAAGCAGCACCCGCGTCCCATCGAGCGAGAATTATGTCCGTCTACTCTCTAGGAATGATTGGAGGCATTCCCATTGGCTCGCTGGTGCTAGGCTGGAGCGTCGGGCAATGGGGCGCACAAAATGCTGTGCTTATACCGGCGGTTGGTATGCTGGCAGTTTTAGCATTGTTAGCAGCCACCTCTAAGTTGTGGGACATCAAAAGACAACCCACAGTCACAACAGGTGAGTGACCACGTCAACTTAGCAGACTCTCGATCTTATTCTTCAGGCACATCCGAGATAAGTGCCAGCACAAGCGCCTCTGGGCTTGCCATAAAAGGTGAATGGCCAGTGTTCAAACTCGTTACCAGTTCACAGTTTGCCCCGGCAGCCATTTCACGTTGGGAAACAATGTGCACAGCCTGATCTTCCAGACATTCAATATAGTGCTTGGAGATAGCGCCGAAATTCTCATCCGTCAGTGTCACCGGTTCCGAAAATACCGCTGTACTTTGCGGGCACAATTTTGAGGTTGCCTCACGTTGATCTTCTTCAGCGCAGTCGTGGTAAAAAGCCATTGGGATAAATGCCGGTTTAAGCGTTAACGACTTACCGTCTTCAGCTGGCACCAGATTACCTCTCAAGACAGAGGCTACATTGCTACGACCGCAGTCATTCGCAGATTCGCCCGACTTCGGTACCATGGCGCAGACAAACACCAGCTCTTCAATTCTTGCACGCATTCTTTCAGCAACAGCAGAGATGATGACACCTCCAAGACTATGCCCGACAAGTACAACCTTGCCTTCGAGGTTTTCGACACTGGCAACCACCCTGTCGACACAATCTGCCAGCGTGACATCATTCACATTTGTAGAATCGTTGCCGTGACTCGGCATATCAGGCGCTTCAACGCTGTGCCCCTGTGACTCTAGCAACGCCTTAGTTTCATTCCAACACCAACCGCCATGCCACGCGCCATGCACTAATACAAAATTTTTACTCATCGGGATTTCTCTCTTACCTATTACACAAGATCTAGTTCTTAATGCCTTTAACTTGTTCTTTTGGGATTTTCAGCTGGCGAGCATGACAGTCATTTTCATCACCCACAAGGTTTCTCGCAACATCCGCAGTCAACGGCCACAGACCATGACGTAACCATTCAGTCGACGTGCCGGCACAAACTCTTTTATCTCACCGGGACGAAGACAGGTGTCATCGGTGAACCTGGAGATGCAACGCGCTAACCCGTGCTACGAAAGGAGACTTGATTACTCAGTGACAGAGGTCAACAATAGCGGATCGCCTTTAAACTCGAATGCAGCCCCATGTCCGACCTGAAATTTAACCAACCCCTATCTGGAAATGACATGCCTCGTTTTGCAGGCAATGCTTCAATGTTTAGGCTGCCTGTTTCTGAAACCGCGGACGGTGTTGATGTGGGCATCATTGGCGTTCCGCTGGACATCGGCACTAGCAATCGTAACGGCACACGTTATGGGCCGCGACAGGTCCGAGCAGAATCGGTACTGGTGCGCCCTTACAACATGGCAACCCGCGCCGCGCCATTCGATTCATTTCAGGTCGCGGACCTAGGGGACGTTGCACTCAACCCGTACAATCTTTCCGCCTGCATTGAGATCATTGAACAGCACTACAGCGCGGTACTCGAAAATGCTGTGACACCCATCTCAATCGGCGGGGACCACACGATCACACTGCCTATTCTTCGTGCTATCACTAGAAAGCATGGCCCTGTGGCCTTGATTCACGTCGATGCCCATGCCGATGTCAACGACACCATGTTCGGTGAGCCCGTCGCTCACGGCACTATTTTTCGCCGAGCAATCGAAGAAAAACTCGTTGACCCCCGATCAATGGTTCAAATAGGACTACGGGCAACGGGTTACGCAGCCGAAGATTTTGACTGGGCCAGAGATCAGGGTGTGACTGTGGTACAAGCTGAGGCATGCTGGTACAAATCTCTTGCGCCTCTGATGGAAGAGGTTCGAAGGCTTGTTGGTCCTGACCAGCCTGCTTATTTGAGCTTCGACATCGATGGACTGGATCCTTCCGTTGCACCAGGCACAGGCACCCCAGAACCAGGCGGCTTAACCGGATCTCAGGGTCTCGAAATTATCAGAGGGTGCTATGGGCTGAACCTTATTGGTTGCGACCTTGTTGAAGTCTCACCGCCCTACGATACAACAGGGAATACCGCGCTGCTGGCGGCCAATCTGCTTTTTGAGATGCTCTGCGCTCTGCCAGCATGCAAAAGAAGAATATGATCGCCGCATCAGGCTAAGCTTGGCGTTTTTCCGCCATATCCTATCTTGTTGATTTTATTGACAATAATATTTTATTACGCGCGCACGGCTAGCCATAATGTCGCTTGAAAAAACTTCGCTGGATTCTAACCTCGTCACGCTATATGATGGCGCGCTTTTTCACCTCCCTTTTTTACAGAATTATCAGGCCCCAGAGCTATGACAGATCTCACAAACTATAGAAATATCGGTATTTTTGCCCACGTTGACGCTGGTAAAACCACAACCACAGAAAGAATCCTGAAGCTGACAGGCAAGATTCACAAGATTGGTGAAGTACACGACGGCGCGGCAACAACGGATTTCATGGAGCAGGAGCAGGAACGGGGCATCACCATTCAGTCAGCTGCCACAACCGCTTTCTGGAGAGACCACAGACTCAACATTATTGATACACCGGGACACGTTGACTTCACCATCGAAGTTTATCGATCTCTCAAAGTACTCGATGGTGGTGTCGGGGTATTTTGTGGTTCTGGCGGCGTAGAACCTCAGTCCGAAACTAACTGGCGTTATGCCAACGAATCTGAAGTGGCACGCATCATCTTCGTCAACAAGCTGGACCGTCTGGGTGCCGACTTTTACCGAGTCGTGGATCAAGTAAAAAATGTCTTGGCGGCAAACCCGCTTGTTATGACATTGCCGATCGGCGAAGAAGATGATTTCAAGGGCGTTGTTGATGTCCTGACCCAACAAGCCTACATCTGGGATGATTCCGGTGACCCCACCAAGTTTGAAGTGACCGACATTCCCGCAGACCTGGTTGATAAAGCCGCCGAATATCGCGAAAACCTCATCGAGATGGTCGTTGAGCAAGATGAAGACCTGATGATGGCTTACCTAGAAGAAGGCACTGAGCCCACTATTGACGAACTGAAGCACTGCGTGCGTAAGGGCACCATCGCACTCGATTTTTTCCCTACATTCTGTGGTTCTGCTTTCAAGAACAAGGGTATTCAGTTGGTACTCGACGCGGTAGTCGACTACCTGCCTAACCCAACCGAAGTCGACCCGCAGCCAGAAGTTGACATGGAGGGTAACGAAACTGGAAAATTTGCTGACGTTGACGAAAACGGGCCACTTCGCGCACTCGCGTTTAAGATCATGGATGACCGTTTCGGCGCCCTGACTTTTACCCGGATATACTCAGGTAGCTTGAAGAAAGGTGACAGCGTACTCAATACCTACACAGGCAAAACTGAACGTATTGGACGTATCGTTGAAATGCACGCCGATGAGCGTATCGAACGCGACTCAGCGCAGGCCGGTGACATCATCGCCCTGATCGGCATGAAAAATACTCAGACAGGTCACACGCTAAGTGATCCAAAGGACGTTGCAACACTGGAACCCATGGTATTCCCTGATCCCGTGATCTACATCGCGATATCACCAAAAGACAAAGGTGGTTCAGAGAAGATGGGTATTGCACTGTCCAAGATGATTCAGGAAGACCCTTCTTTTAGGGTTGAAACTGATCAGGAATCTGGCGAGACCATCATGCGCGGCATGGGTGAACTTCACCTCGATATTAAAGTCGACATCCTTCGTCGTACACACGGTGTTGAAGTTGAAGTTGGCAAACCATTGGTTGCCTATCGCGAGTCGATTACACAAACGATCGAAGATTCATACACGCACAAAAAGCAAACCGGTGGTTCTGGCCAGTTCGCGAAAATTGACTACATTGTCGAGCCTGCCGGCACAGGCGAAGGCTATATCTTCGAGTCGAAGGTTACCGGCGGTAACGTACCACGGGAATTCTGGCCAGCGGTTGAAAAAGGCTTCAAGATCAGTCTGGAAGAAGGGCCACTCGCTGGCTACCCATGTCTTGACGTTAAACTAACGCTACTAGACGGGGCCTTCCACGCGGTGGACTCGTCAGCTATCGCATACGAACTGGCTTCTCGGGCGGCGTATCGACAAACCATGCCAAAAGCGGGTCCACAAATTATGGAACCCGTCATGAAAGTCGATGTTTTCACCCCGGATGACCACGTTGGTGACGTCATTGGTGACCTCAATCGTCGACGTGGCATGATTCAGGGCCAAGAAGGCGGCGCTACCGGCACGCGAATCAAGGCGGAAGCACCTTTGTCCGAGATGTTTGGTTATATCGGCGATCTGCGAACAATGACTTCAGGTCGCGGTCAGTTCTCCATGGAATTCAGTCACTACAACCCAGCACCACGCAACGTTGCGGATGAAATTGTGAAAGAAGCCCAGGAGCGCAAGGCTGCAGCCAAGGCGTAGTTCTTGCCGCAAAGGTAACAAAGAAAAAGGTCAGCATTGTCTGACCTTTTTTTTGCCTGTCACTTTTCAATCTACATTCCTGTCGGTTCATTTTGCCGGTATAGTAATATCAGCAATAGTTGCAACATCCATTAGAAAAGCGAGGCCAGTCCCATGAAAACTATCCTGCTCTTGTGTCTTATCGCCATTTCTCTTGCATTTTCTCCAATAGGTTCCGCCGAGATGGATTGGCAAGGTCTCGATCGTGAGCGAATCGAGCTGGCATTACCGTTACTTGTCATTAAAGGCAGTAAAGGATTGCTCGCCTGTGGCTACGTGAACGTTAAAACCTGCAATAAAACCAAGGAAGCCTGCGCTATCGTCAGTGGCGTCATGAACCACAATGAAATGCTCGTCGCGAAAGTAAATGCCGTTTCGCCACCAGCACAAGCGTTGGGCGTCACCGTCGGCATGACCGGAGCTGAAGCGCTCGAGCGTTTTAGATAGCAACGCTGACACCGACGACCCACAGCCAGCAACTCAAATCGCCCCAATTGAATCGCTCGGTTATCAACTCATCATTGATTTACAGCTCAGTGTACTGTTTAAAATCAGCTCTTTGGACTTAATATCGTGGAATTAGAACCTTGGGTTTGGTGGACGCTGCTTGCCGCCATGATGCAAGCCGTGAGAACCGCCGGTCAGAAGCAGCTTACAGCAGCTGTCACTCCGCTGGCAGCAACCTTGGTTAGATATCTGTTTGGACTTCCCTTCGCTTTACTATGGCTTACCTACGCCGGAGCCACCTTAAACTTTGATTTCCCTGACTTAAACCTGACATTTTTGGTGTCGGGATTGATTGCAGGTATTCTGCAGATTGTTGCGACGCTGCTGTTGGTAAGCTTACTGACATTAAGAAACTTCGCGGTAGGCACCACCTTTGTAAAATCCGAGATATTACTCACAGCGGTCATCGGCTATTTCTTTTTCACAGAGACAGTTTCGGCACTTGGTTGGACTGCGATCATCATTTGCGTTGCTGGTCTATTTGTCATCAGTTACTCGAAAACCGGGCGCCTGGCCAGCTTCTGGAATCAATCGGCTATTTATGGTCTTGGCGCTGGGCTGAGCTTTGCCCTTACATCACTGTTCCTGAGACAAGCGAGCTTATCTCTTGCTAACGACAACGCGATGCTGACCGCGGGTATGACTCTAGCCTACATGGTTTGTCTACAAACCGTGATCACACTGTTTATGGTTCGCACCCAACAACCCGGTGAGCTCACCAAGGTCATGGTCAACTGGAAACCAGCGCTTTTTATTGGTTTTACAGGGGTACTCGGCTCCATAGGCTGGTTCACAGCGATGACCCTAGAAATTGCCTCCTATGTAAAAACGCTTGGACAACTGGAATTTGTTTTCACCCTTGCACTCACAGTGTTCTACTTCAAGGAATCCCCTTCGCGGCTTGAATTATTCGGTATGATCCTTGTGGTGCTCGGCGGCATTGTATTACTGCTCGACTAGTATGGGATTCAGCAACTGGTCTGGCAGATAGCATTACACCCATATCGCGTGCCTGTCTCCCAAGACACGAGGTGCCTTTCTAACTCTCTGCGTCTAGGCCTACTAGTTGCGCCGGCGTTAGCTGCAACGCTGTGACAACGTCGTTAAAATAGTTGATTTCCATATAGCTTGTTCGACCATCAGACTGGATCACATCAATCAAGGCGTTAACAGTGGCGACGCGATCTTGCCATGCTATTTTTCTTGCTGATGCGCTTAAGTACCGCTGAAGAGAGACCTTCTCAAAGATTGCAGATTGTGCAGCCACACGAATGTCAGCCGCGGAATAATCGTTTCCTGTGTGCGTTTTGAGCACTTCAATGACGCGCTCAACTTCTATACTTTGAATGTTTGTGTCGGCAGAGGTTGCGCGGGCAAGCGCCATAAACATGACATCGTTGCGCAATTGCGCCAGCTCAGATGCCGATGGCTCAGCACCGTTAAAAATTTTAAAGATATTATCTAGGCCAAGTGTTGCCATGCTCATTTCTCTAATGTTGCGGTTAATTAATTATTTGATCGTTAAATATTGGATCAATAGACAAAAATAGTCGCGGGTCGGTTTGACGCGGCGAACGATGCACGACGCCAAAAAAATCTTCATCCCAGGTTCCACCTTTCAACAAAGACCAATGTCCTGAGGGGAATATACTCGTCGTTGCACCCTGGGATACTGGCGGCTGTTCATCATTTCTTTTGGCAAACAAGCGCCTGTCGACATCGTTAGCCGCGATCCACTCAGTTCCTGACCCGCACAAGGTGGTCAACATTCGACAGGGCACCTGATCGACGTGAAACCTCGGGCACATGGGTGCTCGGAGCGTGCCGAGGCGGATACCGACATGACTGCAGCCTAGCAGTAAGTCCATGGTTTCACAGGCTAGCAAAATTTCGTTATCGATGGCATCAACCAAGTCGTCACCTAATGCAGGCGCAAGTGATCTCAACTGTGTATCGCTCGCGGACTTGCTTTGCTCCCATCGCACTTCAACATGACAACCAGAATCAAGCACCTGCTTAGCAATCGCTTCAATTTTTTTGTTCTCTTTACGTGCAATACTCACCAGCTCTACGTCTGGCGCGTATATGTTTGAAAGGTCACTAATTTGTTCACTGATTATCTGGCGCATGTAAATTCTTCTATTGTTCCCGTTCAAACGAACAGCGGCGAAGCCTTTTGAGTTGATAGCAAAATACGATGCCTCGGCTAAAATGTCGTCTAGTGACGACCAGTTGAGGATGGGTTGGCGCTGACAAAGTCCGCTAGCCGACGTAAATAAATCGATAGTTCGTTCGAATGTTCTCCGGCAGAAATTTGGTCCTGCAGCTCAAGCGCTAAAGCGGAAACAATTAGATGGCTCGGAATCCACTCTTTTTGCGCAGATTGAACGCCGCTATTTACCGCAGCTCGAGCGCGTACCAGATCTGACGCATCTACCCCCGCAATTATTGCTTGTTGAGCAATGCTTGCCTTATTGTCAGGTTTTTGACTCATTCTTTTTTCGCTACCTTATAAAAAGCCTCGTAGTCATAAACAAAACAAGGATGCAGACTTGTATGCGCGCTCGCGACATCATCAAAGATGGTGTTATTCGAAATATTGAGTGACGTCATATGGAGTTTCTAACCTTAAACTTTTGCAACGCTTGAAACATGTCATTCCCCCGAGACGTTTATAGTATGTTATAACGTATCATTTATGCAACCTAACAAATGGTCAGATTGAAACAGAATAGGCGCTAAATTTTCTGGTCCTTGCTCCAATGCTAGTGATGAAACCCGTCGCTCTTACGACGGGTCCTGTCGAGAACAAGCGTATCAGTCGTCGCACTTTCTGGGTAAATCGAGCGTCGGGTTCTTGTCGAAGAAACCTGATGGAATGAGATGAAAGCCTGTATATTCAACCGGCATGACGGGCCAGTCTTCAGGCCGCGGCACGTGGGTTAGCCCAACGGTATGCCAGACCACTAGGTCGCAGTCATCAATATTGCGATTTTCAGCGGTCATTTCGGCAAGCCCACCTTGTCCTGCATGCATAACCGTATTTGGACCGGCGGCACTAAATTCGCCTTCGCTGAAGGGTGTTGCCCACAAATTGTGACTGGCAAATGCTGCTCGCGATGCCACTTGAGAGCCTGCCTGCGCAAATAACGTTGGTGAGGACGCCGGCAGCAGTTTGTATGCAACAGGCACACCCCACTTATTTTTTGATGCGGAGTTCACCACCTTCCAGTTTCGACTGACGTGGGGCGCATTGTCTCTGATCGCCTCCGATTCTGTCGTCAAATGTCGAGAAACTGACTGAAATTGCGTGCCTTCTGGGTTTTGGGGTGACACTGGCATCAATTCTATCTGATTTTCAAACAATGAATTAGTGCCACCGTCGAGTTGCCAATCAAGTCGAAAACAAAACAGATGTTGGTGAACAGGCGAGGAGAGGTTTTCTCCGATTACGGGTGATTGTGATGGATTATAGGTTGCTTGAGTGATCGCGCTAACGCCAACAATCCCCGTCAGCTTGACTTCCATTTGAATGGTTCCATCGAGATAAAGATACCAGTAGAAACCATAGTCGTAATTCCCAATCGTGAATACTGAGCTGATCACGAGTCGTCGTGACCGTCTCACCTCTGCTGTTTGCCTCTCTAAATTAGAGTGCTTCCATTGGATGCCATAATCTTCTTCATGTATGCAGATGGCGTTTTCAATCGTTCTGGGATTACCATCAAAGGTGACCTGGTGAGTATCTAGATAATGAATCTCACCCAGACAGTCACAGCCAAGTTTTAGGCTGTTGATCATCGTACCCATATTGTATTCACTGGCGTCAAGCACGTGCTTCCAGCTATGCATTGGATCATTATCGCCGTAAGGCACTACCATTTCAGACAGCGCGGCGCGATAAAGAATCGGCCTGTCCTCCAACGAAAGTTCATGCAAAACCAGACCATTCACGGGGTGAACAGAAGCACGGACGTCAAAGCCTTGCCAGGAGATTCTGTTGCCGACTACCTTAAAACTGGTCCCCTCGGGCTGAGTGATACTCAGAGGCTTAAGATCTGATCGAATTGCGCGAGGGCTCTCACGGTCATAGCGGCCAGAGGCCGTTGGCATAGGAATAATGCCGCTGTCTTCAACATGCGTGACGACTCCGGCAGTAAGATCGACGTGCGCAATGAGCCCATGAATAGGCCTTGCGTAACCGTTATCCGTTGGATCTTCTTTGAGAAAGGCGATACATCGCAGGGCGCGATGCCCTGCTGGAATGCTGTCATGGGCATAACCACCCGCAGGCCACGGGTCAATCTGGATGAGCGCCAATGCGTCTTCCGTCGAAACATCAATACCTCTAGCCGCCACAGATTCTAGCCACTGAGCATTGGACTTTGTAAGAATAACCGCGAGCCCAAGATCAGCATAGTTATAGGCAACCTGTGTGTCGAGAGGCAGACGCGTGCTTGAGAGGACCTTGCTTCCGGTAACATCTATCAAGGCAACAAAGCCACCATCTTGCTCCTCATCAACACCGGTCAACTCGATGACTCGGGGTATTGTTTTCTTGCCTAAAACATCGCTTTTTTTCGGTTCTTGTAGACCTATCGAGGAAAAAAAGGATTTTCTGTTTTTATGATGGGACCGGAAGAGATCAACTGCGTTAGTGACTTCATCTCGAGAGAGTGATTCTAAAGGGTGTATAGTCATGAAAAGCGCCTACGGGGTTTGGTTATATCTGTTAAAAATTCGTTAGTGCTACGATCTTATTTTAGAACAACATCATTTATCAATTATTAGTCGTCTTCGATATGTTCGCTTGTGGAGCATTCCTGAAATTAGATCACGTTGTGACCCCTACGCTGATGCAGCATCGCGAGAAAATTTTGCCCAGCTTCGCCAGCAGACTTTCCTTGAAGCGAATACTAACGAGGCACTAAACAGTGAGTACGATCTTGCCGAAGTGTTTTTGCGCTGCCTGTAATTCAAAGGCTGCTCGAATCTCTGCCATCGGAAATTTATCGCTGATCACTGGCAGGATATTATTCGCCTCTATAGCAAGAATCATATCCTGCTGCTCTTGCCGGGATCCCACCGTTATACCCTTCAAAGTAATGTTTTGTGAAAATAGCTGTGCTGTTGGCACCTCACCCGCAAAACCAGCGAGAACACCAATTAAGGAAATATGGCCACTGATACGGCAGGCTGTGATTGATTGCCCAAGCGTTCCTGCCCCGCCGATTTCAACGACCTCATCAACACCAACCCCGCCCGTGAGTTCCCGAGCCTTTACGCCCCAATCAGGCGTTTCCTTATAATTGATGAGGTGGTCGGCACCGAGTGCTTTTAATTTTGCGAGTTTTTCTTCGCTTGAAGATGTTGCAATGACTCGACATCCAGCAGCCTTCGCAAACTGTAAGGCAAAAATCGAGACACCACCCGTGCCTTGAGTAAGCACCCAGTCGCCTGGCTTTACTTGAGCCTCGGTGAACAATGCGCGCCATGCAGTCAACGCTGCGCATGGGAGTGTGGCCGATTCCTCCATAGAATAATTAGAGGGCGCCTTGGTAAACCCGCTGGCTGGCGCGGCAACAAATTCAGCTGCAAACCCATCCACATGATCTCCGGGTACGCCGATCAGCTTATTCAAATCAGGCGTACCTCGTTCCCAAGCTGGGAAAAAAACCGACACAACCGCGTCTCCAACAGCAAACTCGGAAACCCCTGTACCGATAGCGACCACTTCCCCGGCACCATCTGACATCGGAATTCGGCCTGGTTGTCCGGGAATTAAGCCAGATACAACGGCAAAATCATGAAAATTGAGTGAACTCGCTCTTACTTTTACAAGCAATTCACCAGGACCGACTACGGGATCATCTCGCTCTTCGATACGTAACTGATCTAATCCACCTGCTTGTACTGACGCGACTTTCATATCGACCCCGTAATTTAAATAGTTGATCGGAATTGTACCTGTTCAGAAATTAATTACGCCACCGTGGAAAGCATAAACAGACAAGAAGTCGACATTTTCGCGTTGCTCTCGCTCTGCTGACTGATCAAAGACACACGCACCATCCCACTCGCTGCATCAATAGCGTATAAAGGACACTGACGTTTGAACCACAATTCTGATACGCACTTTTTACAAGACGGAGAGATCTCTATGCCTTCAATTGACAATAACGGCCCACTGGCAGGTCGCACAGCACTCGTTACCGGCGCCAGTCGGGGTATCGGTACAGCCATCGCGTTGAGACTGGCCATGGCGGGCGCACGCGTTGTTGCCACCGGGCGCACCGTGGAAGCAGGCGCAAACCCACTGCCAGGTACGATCATGGATACGGTCAACACGATCAACAATGCGGGCGGTGAAGCGCACGCGGTGCAGTGCGATCTTAGTTTGCCAGAAGATAGAATCCGGTTGGTTGAAGAGACCCGTGCAGCGGTTGGCACCGTAGATATTTTGGTGAACAACGGTGCCGTGACATTCTATTTCCCGATAAAAGATTTTCCTGACAAGCGCATGCGCCTTATGTTCGAGGTGCAGGTTTATGCCGCGATGGAGCTGGCTCAAGCATTTTTACCGGACATGATCGAAGGCAATCGTGGCAACATCGTCTACATATCATCGGGGGCAGCACTACACCCACAAAAGCCTTACCCTGCAGCACGGGGCGGCACCGTGTACGGCATGTGTAAAGCTGCCATGGAGAGATTTAGTACGGGTCTGGCGACAGAGGTGTATGACAACCACATTGCCGTAAACTCGATTGCACCAGGCCTGGTCGCTACCCCAGGTGCTGTCCATCACAATTTAATTACAGAGGCTAACAAGGACATACAGTCGCCTGTTGAGGCTATTGCCGAAGCAGTTTGTTATATGTGCCGGACAAATCCGCAGGACATCACAGGCCGTGTAGACCAGATCAAACCCTTTATGACAGAATTTGGTTTGTTACCTGAGCCTCTGATTGGGTAGAGGTTTAATTTGCGCCTCCAGCTGTGCCTTGTGAATAAGCACATGGCACATGCCGGTTGAATATCATCAAATCAGACGCTACAACCCTCAATCGCAGGCGGGGTATATGGGTAAGTCTATCGGTCATTATTCCCTGCCCGGAAAATTGGGTTCGCGCTTTTCCATGAATGCCATCGCGCCTTCCTGCATATTACGGGGTATCAGAACCGCTTGATGAACCATTTCAAGATCGAGCTGATCACTGAAGCTATTGCCGAGTGCGGCATCAGTAACAGATCGTATTCTAGTGACGGTCTCGGCTGATGTTTTCGCCAGTGAGTTCGTAATGCGTCCAACTTCTGCATCAAGCTGCTCGTCTGCAACCGCTTTCCAGATCAACCCCCAGGATTCTGCTTGTTCTGCTGTAATTCTGTCACCAAGCAGCGACAACCCGAGGGCCCTCGCACGACCAGCCTTGCGAGGTAGGTTCCACGTGGTGCCGAGGTCCGGAACAATGCCCAGTCGAGGACCAAAAGTTGCGACAAAGAAAGCACTTTTTGCTGCTACGGTGATGTCGCATGCCATTGCCAGCCCAAAGCCACCGCCGGCGGCAGCACCGTTGACGCGCGCGACAGTGGGCACCGGACAATCGTAGATGGCGCGCATAGCACCATTGAAATTGTCATCAACCTGACCATCAGGTACAGCCGTTGACGGTTCGACATTTGCCTGACCCGCCAGATCGGCGCCGGCACAAAAGCCGCGGCCACTGCCCGTAATAACAACAACTCTGATGGCTTTGTCTTGTTCAACCAGCGCTAGGGCGTCAACCAAGTTTTTCATCAGGCTGTTAGTCATCGCGTTCAGCGAATCAGGTCGATTTAGCGTGATTGTCGCGATATTGTCCTGCTTGCTAAAAAGTATTGAATCTTTGTCGGTCATAGACCATCTCCTATTGTGTGTTAATACCATGGTGTCCCTGTTGGGCGACGCTGGTCATTTATCTCGATAGCCTGACGCCACCAAAATAAATCATGTATCAAAGTTTCTCATGGCTACGCTGAATCTATCCAGCAGAATTGTTTGGCATGATCCTCAAAGTACTCGTGGTATCGTATGAATGTCGGGCTGCGGAACCAAAAAACGACCAATCTTGCTGCGATCATTGCACACGCTCAAGATGATATTTACCGGCCAATGCCCATCAGAGGGAAATAATATGAAAACCATTGGCATGCTGGGCGGTATGAGCTGGGAATCTACCACGAGCTATTACCGCGCAATCAACGAAGCCATCAAACAGGAACTTGGCGGCTTACATTCGGCAAAAATCTGTATGTTCAGTGTCGACTTCGATGAAATCGAGAAACTTCAGCACCTCGACAAGTGGGATGAGACAGCCGCTATTTTATCGCAAGCAGCTCTGAGTGTTGAGAAAGGTGGCGCAGACTTTTTACTCATCTGCACCAACACCATGCATAAGGTGGCAGACCAAATTCAAGCCGCTATAGCAATACCTCTTTTACATATTGCCGACGCGACCGCTGATGCTTTGCTTAACGATGATATAAACCGAGTCGGATTGTTGGGTACAAAATTCACGATGGAGCAAGATTTTTACAAGGACCGGTTAACCTCAAAATACGGCATTGATGTGATCGTACCGGAGCTAGCTGAACGAGCGCTTGTACATGATGTGATCTACAACGAACTCTGCCTTGGCGTCATCAACGATGCTTCAAGAGCTACCTATCTCAACGTTATTGACGGTTTATATGAACAAGGTGCACAGGCGGTTATCCTCGGATGTACAGAAATAGCGCTGCTTGTCTCTCAGACCGATACGCCAGTACGCCTTTACGATACGACAAAAATTCATGCTGAGCAGGCTGTTGCTTTTGCTTTAGACGATAGCTGAAAAACACCGAAATGCTAACCCGATTCAAAGCCTGAAAAAGTTCAGGTGAACGGCGAGGTACCAAGCTATTTTCTTCAGGGCATTCCTAGCTTCTCGGCGGTAAGCATCTCACGAGCGTCAGGAACTCCAGCTTAGTGCCCGCCCTGCGATGCGCCGAAAGCGACTGATATTCATCGTCTGCATACCAATCTTTTGCCTTTGTCTCCGAAGGAAATTTGAAGATAATCATTCGGCCTTCACGCGGACTATCACCTTCAAAAGTTGTCGGATTGTCATCAAAGGTGACGAACTCACCGCCATACTTCTTCAACATTGGGAAGAACCCTTTCTCGTAGGTACGATAGGTATCGGGATCAGTGACTTTGAGGTTTACAACCATATAAACAGGTACGTCAGACATGATATTTCCTTTTCAGTGAGAAACTTAGATAAATGGTCCAAGATAAATAATCTAAGATAACTGGGTCGGTATTGTGGTGTCGCCATTTTTTGGTCTTGTGGTGGGAACGTTCTACCCAACCGTTCTACCCAACCGTTCTACCCAACAAGGGCACTGCCTACCAACGCACCTTGCGCCTGCTAAATAAGACCTTCATAGCTGCCACCATCAAGTTGCAGATTTTGTCCGGAAATAAAGCCCGCCTGGGCACTGCAAAGGAACGCGCAAGCATCGCCGAACTCTTCCGGTAATCCTAGTCTTCCAGCAGCGATAGTACCCGCTATTTGCTCATAGGCTGCTTCCACAGTAATACCCTGGCGCTTTGCCTGCATCTCAGCCATAAATTTCTGACGTCCGGTATTAATACGCTCTGGCAGCAAATTGTTGATCGTCACGTTGGCATGCGCCACTTCCACAGAAAGCGCTTTGCTGACCGAAGTCAGGCCTGCCCTAGCGCCGGTTGAAAGCCCCATGGGTGCTTTCGGTGTTTTCACCATAGCGGACGTAATGTTGACGATGCGGCCAAAGCTTCGATTTACCATACCGTCCAAAACTGCTCGGATCATCAGCATGTGCGTGATCATGTTTGCTTCCAGCGCATCGATCCAAGCGCCATGGTCCCAATCTTTGATGTTTCCGGGTGGCGGTCCGCCATTGTTCGTCACTAGAATGTCCGGTTCAGGGCAAACTTCAAGCAGCGCCTCACGGGTATTTTGCAATGTTATATCTCCGTTCACCGTCTGCACGCTGACACCAAAAGCAGTACAGGCATTACTTGCTTCCGATAAGGCTGCTTGATCTCGACCGTTTAGAATGACGTTAGCGCCTTCACGCGCCAATGAAATAGCGCAAGCACGCCCCAGTCCACGGCTGGAGGCACACACTATTGCGTTCTTACCCTGAATTCCTAGATCCATATAGTTTCCCCCTTACTCGTTGTTGGACTGCGGTAAATCAGGCACCAACGCGCTGGTAATGGCCCGTGCATACTCTCGCACCAATTCCTGTTCCTTTTCGTCAACATCGGCCAATCGCATGATGAACGACTCGAGCGCGGCCCAACCAAGCTCGGTTGCTAAAACAACCGCAAAGCGGGCTTTCAATTCAGGGGGAACCTCACCATCGGGATAATCGCCCATCAACGCACGCCGCGCGTTAACTGGGACTGATTGCCCAGATTCAATTTCCTGCACGGCTACGTCGAGTCTGCCATCCAGTACTAGGCGAACAACTGTTTGCAAATACTGGCTGTCCTCTGACAATGTTAGCGGTATCGGCACTGGGCTGCCGGACGCACGTTCCTGTGCGTTAGCATAGTGCTGCGCTGCCAGATGAGCCGCAGCCGCCTCGATCAAACCTTCTTTACCGCCAAAGTAATGATGCACTTGCCCGTGATTGACCCCGGCTCGTGTCGCAACATTCCTCACACTCATCGCATTGGGACCAGACTCTGCCAGCATCTCGCAAGCTGCGTTAATCAGTGCCGTTTTTACCTTGTCTCTGCCGCGCTCGAGCGGTTTTATTTTAGAGTCCGCGCTCATTACCAAAAGTTTCCATGTTAATTGCCGGGCCCCATTGTGAAGGCCCCATTTCTGGGTTATTTGGGTCACCGTCCAGCATCACGTCTACGACCTGCGGGGGAAATGTATTGTCAAACACATCTCCATCAGTCTGATGTTCATGGATCTGTCCAAACGGCGAACGCCAGTAGTCAAAAATTTGACTACCCTGATAATGCCGACCAATGCCCCATTCCAGCTCGTAACCTTTTTTATCCAGAATTTCATGCCCCATGAAAACATCATCAATATCTACCATCTCATAGGAAACATGGTTCAAGCCGGATTTACCATTAGACTGGGTCGCCGCGGGCAGGAAAAAGAGACTATGATGGTCTGCCAGCTTCGCCCCGCGATCACAGCGTGAGAAAACGCCTAAAAGTGGTCCGCCTTCGCCACCCGGCTTTAAAAGGTCGCTGGCGATAATGCCTAGGTGCTGGTTATACCACTCAAGACTTGCTTCTAGGTCGGTAACGTTCAAGCCACAATGAGCGAATCGCTTGATCCGCGGGTAAGCCCCCTTTGAAAATCGCTTAGGTTGATTAATTCGGCGAAAGTTTTCGCGTTCAATTCCGCCGACATTCAGCTCCGTTGCGTTCAAATCAGATTCCAGTTCTCGGTTTTTGATACCAAACACAACCTGAACACCGATACCATCAGGGTCGGTAGCAGACGTAACGTACCCACCACCGGGGGATGTCATTTCTTCAATATTGCCAAAGGCATCAGTTCTAGCAAGCTTCTCCATATCTTCCATCGAGCAAGCATAGAAGGCATTCCCCAGAAATTTCTGGTCACCAAGTTTCGATACATGGACGAAAGCCTGAGGACCATCGCCGCGCATGTACAAAGTATCGTCAGTGCGCGCTACGCGGGTCAATCCGAAATCAATCAGAAATTTTTCCTGCAGATCAAGGTCGGGGACCTGCAAGGTTGGAAACGCCATATCATCTACTTTAATCACTGGGCTCATTTTTCTCTCCGCTTTGGATAGGATAACTTCATTATCTTGTTGACTATCTTTTCTGTTTTTCGCTATCGGTCTTTCACTGTCGCACCTGACTTCGATACGATCTTAAAGGCACTACCCTTCATTCATAGGCCTGCCTATCTGCTCGGCATAGAGCGCGGCCACAGCCGGCTCTGTCTCTTTTAGTGCGCGCAAACGATGACTGCCATGCAATACGATTGGATGCTCATGCGCCATGATTGCTTGCTGATAACTCGGCCTGGCAATACAAGCCAGCCACCATGCATGGCATGCAGGCCTATTGTTCGGTGTCACAAACAGTTCCAAGCTCTCTGCCTGACGAAGCCGCTCGAATATCACGCACCAAGAAACATCAGCCAATGTGAACTGCTGACCTAATACCCACGTTCCCGACTCAGAAGTCAGCTGCCTCTCAAATTCATCCAAGTGGCGATGCATATTGTTAGATGACGCTAGTAATGCATTCTTCATCAGTTCCACTTTATTGAAGACATCAAGTCCGAAAAACTTCATGGCACAAAACATCGCGGGGCGTCGTTTATCAAAGTGACGAAGAAATCCTTCGGCGATACGATAATAGGGAATTTTCTCAATCATCGTAGTGAACAGTGGGAGCGTCTGGCCAGGTACCGCATTACCAGCACTCAGGTGCGTGTTTTCCAATGGGTTGTCAGTAAGCGAGCTGAGATCGATCCAGCGGTCCATGGTGGCGCGCTTCTGCGCATCGTCCGGCAGCAACGTCTTCACGTCTGCTTCAGTCTGGCTCGCAGCGTATCGTATCTGCTCATGCGACTCATAGACCGGATGACCGTTGTGTACCAGCACTGGTACGGTGCATCCCGGGTTAATACGCTTGAAATCTCGCCGGACATTTTCATAAAAACCTGTCTCTATAAGATCGACATGATGGTTTTTATAAGGAATGGCAAGTTCACTCAAGCATAACCGCACCTTCATTGAACAGAGCGAGAACGCATTATGGTAGAGCTCAAAAGGTTGCTCAAAAGAAAAACTGATTTCTTTGCATAACCCAGCCTGTGTTGCTTTTTCCGGTGGTCTCATAGCCTTTCTTATCGCCTGCTTTCGACCCTAAATCGCGCAGCGCGCGTTATGTGAATCTCACCATTCGGGTCACTATTACGCTCATAATAGACACTTGACTAAAATTGTCTAGACAAGCGTCTAGTTTTTTACCAGAATCGTCCTCTCAATCAGCAGACTCGGAGAACCTGCCATTTACGATGCAATCATTGCCGGATACGGCCCCACAGGTGCTGTTGCTGCGAATCTGCTTGGCGCAGCTGGCCTCAAGGTGTTGATCGTTGATCCCAGCTCAGAAATCTATGACATCCCTCGTGCCGTTCATTTCGATGGTGAAGTGATGCGTATTTTTCAAGCCATGGGACTGGCAGATGCCGTGGGCAGACTATCTGCACCGGGTAAAAAAATTAGTTTTACCAACGGCAAAAATTGGACACTCTTCGAGCAGGACCTGAGTGTCGTGCCACGACACAATGGTTGGTTTAACAACCAGTTTTTCAACCAGCCACGCCTTGAGGCATGCCTGCGTGAAGGTGTCTCTCGCTACCCCGATGTCGCGTTTCGTTCCGGCTGGGCACTCTCTTCGCTAGATCAGGTTGCCGATAAAGTCAGGGTGCAGATCACTTATACCGGCACAGACCAAACATCTATCGAGACCGAGCAAACCGAACTTGTTAGCGCCCGTTATTTGCTGGCATGTGATGGTGCGAGCAGTTTAGTTCGAACGTTACTGGCAATTCCACAGGAGGACCTGCAATGCGACGAGCCCTGGCTGGTCTGTGACCTCATGCTTGATGGAGAGGAAGAATTTAATCGCTCTGGCTTGCAAATTTGCGACCCTGCCCGTCCTACCACCCTCATTCCCTGCGAGGGAAATCATATTCGCTGGGAATTCATGTTGAACGCCGAGAACGAGATTGAAGGGGTAGAAGAGGAGGCCGCCGTGCGGGCAATGATGGCACCACACTTGTGGCGTCTATCGCCAAAGTTGACCGCAGAGGATGGTGAATTGGTGCGGGCAAAAGTCTACAAATTCCATGCCCTGATCGCTGAAACCTTCCAGCAGGGCCAGGTATTTCTGCTGGGAGACGCAGCCCATCAGACACCTCCATTCCTAGGCCAGGGCCTTTGTGCAGGGGTTCGCGACGCATACAACCTGTGCTGGAAACTCGCTGGTGTGATAGAGGGCAATCATCCTGCCAGCATTCTGGAAACGTACACATCAGAGCGCCGACCTCATGTAAACGAAGTCATCACCACAGCCGTGGCCCATGGCGCAATCATTCAAGCGAGAAACCCGTTAAAAGCAACTGTGCGTGACTGCTATCTAATGCTCGGGCGCGCCTTCCCCTTTTTGGTAAGTTTTCTTAAGTTTGGCGAGGGTTGGAACCTCGGCCCCGGCCTGTTCGGTATCGAAGGCGCGCCGTCTCCTGGTGGTCCCGTGGGCGAGCCTCTGCCGCAAGGGCGTGTTCAGCAACGTCAAGATGGGCAGCCTACTAACACACTCTGGTCAGACGAATTATTAGGAACAGGGTATACGCTAATCGGCTTTGACGTCGACCCGGCAAGCCTACTTACCAAGAACAGAAATTATGATGGGCTGAGTACACTCCACATCGGACCTGAGGCAAGCCTCCAAGAAATTGAAGGTGAGTTGATGAACTGGGCAACCGAACATGCCGTTGGTTTGGCCTTGGTGAGACCAGACCGCCAGGTTTTTGGAATCTGTCGCAAAGGGACTGATCTGGCACCTCAGCTCGAACAACTGATCGATCGCTTGTATCGACAACTTGAACAACATTCTTAATTTACAAACTCGAGAGGCAATCATGGGATTCAAACTAGCAAGTACCGGTGGCAAAGGTGTTCTGGTAGCTGGAGATGATTATTTTGATGTACATGCAGCATCTGCCGGAGAATTACCAGCGGATCCCATGTTGTTGTTAGAACAAACAAAAGCACTGACCTTGCTTTCCTCTCAACTGGGTAGCATCGAACCCACCGGTCAGCTTGACGATGTTACACTAGACGCTCCCATACCAAGGCCCCGCAATTCCTTCGCCATTGGCTTAAACTATCGAAATCATGCAGTGGAAGCCGGACTGCCGATCCCACCTGCGCCTATGGTCTTTACCAAATATCCATCTTGTATTACTGGACCCACTGCCAATATTGAAATGCGCAGTGATTATGTAGACTTCGAGGGAGAGCTGGTTGCTGTCATCGGTAAAACAGCCAAAAACGTCGCCTTAGAAGATGCGTTAGATTGCATTGCAGGTTTATGCATCGGACAAGACATTTCCGATCGACCAGCGCAGTTCACCTCCGCGCCGCCTCAATTCAACCTCGGAAAATCTTTCGACACCTACGGGCCCATAGGTCCAGCGTTGATTTCCATGGATGAAATAGACCCTGACGACCCAATGATGTTGACGACCGAGGTCAACGGCGAAATTCGCCAGCATGAAAGCACTAGAGATCTGATATTCGATATCCCCTATCTGGTTGCCTACTTGTCTCAAATCTTGACCCTTCACCCGGGCGATCTGATCTTTACCGGCACACCTGGCGGCGTGGGCGTTGTCGAGGGCCGATTCTTAAAAGACGGTGACATCATCAGAACCGCTATTGAAGGGCTGGGAATGATCGAGAATCGCTGCGTCCGGATCACCGATCACTCAAGAGCAACCGAAATCCCGGACGCCTTGAAGGCTGCGATGGCCAACGCCCAGGCCAAATAGTCGTGGCCCGTCGAAATTCAGCTCGGCACCAAAAGAAATAAAGACGAAAAGTAAATAAAGGAGCTCGTGAGGTGACGAAGTTACTGGTTATTATGATTGCATGCTTCGGCAGTATTTCGATAGCTGCGCAAGCTGCTGGAAAGCCTCATATCCTTATTATTCTGGCAGATGATCTTGGTTGGAATGACGTAGGTTATCACGGCAGCCCCATACAGACGCCCAACATTGACCGCATCGCTTCAGAAGGCATTGAGCTGGATCGATTCTATGTACAGCCCACATGCAGTCCCACTCGGGCAGGGTTAATGACCGGCAAACTACCACAGCGATTTGGTATTTATCGCCCGCTGAATAAGACCACCGAACGAAGCGTACCCCTAGAGGAACAACTTCTACCCGAATATCTGGCTGATCAGGGTTATCAATCATTTATGGTTGGAAAATGGCATCTGGGTCATCACAGACGAGCCATGCTACCGAATCAGCGTGGATTCGAGCACTTCTATGGTTCGTTGACTGGCGGCATTGGCTACTGGAACAAGGTTCATGGTGGTGGCTACGACTGGCAGAGAAATGGCAAAACAGCAAGAGAGGACGGCTATGTCACGCATCTACTGGTTGAGGAGATACGCACCCTGATTGAAGGTAGAGATAAACAGCGCCCCAACTTTATGTATGCCGCTTTTCAAGCGCCTCATCTGCCTAATGAGGCACCGCAAGCCACCATCGACAAATACGCCGATTTGTTAAATAACCATCCGAGCCCAGCGAGACATATTCATGCGGCCATGGTGGACGAACTGGATCAGGCTATCGGTATCGTACTCAGCATTTACAAAGAACAGGGCATGCTAGACAACACACTGGTGTTATTCATGAGTGACAATGGGGGCTTGATACTGCCTGGCCCCGAAGAAACTCATACCCTAATTCAAAAGATCGGTATCACCGCGGATGAATGGTTCGACCGCCCGGTTCCCATACCTGGCTTGGAGTTTATTGCTGCGAATGCCCTTGACGGTGGTAGCGATAATACTCCGCTACTCGGTGGTAAGGGAATGGCTACAGAGGGCGGTGTCCGCGTTCCTGCAGCAATTTGGTGGCCAAGTAACCTGAAAAAAAGGCATCACATCCAACCAATGACAATCACTGATGTACTTCCTACCCTGCTCGACGCTATTGGTGCCAGTGACGCCATTCCAGATGATCTAGATGGACGCAGCCAATTAGAAGCACTGAATGGTCGTGTCAGCGAGCATCCGGACTACGCAGTATCAGGTCTCTTCAGTGGACAAGCGATCTATCGTTGGCCCTGGAAACTGATAGACACCGAGTCACCGCAACTCTTTAACATACTGGAAGATCCACTGGAGCAAACTGACCTTGCCGCCACTGAATCAGAACGAGTGACAAGAATGCGGGAACGACAATCTGCATGGGGCTTTGCCGAAGACCCAGCGATACCGGTTTTCGATGTACTGCTTGATCCCGACACCTTTGGTGGTGAGGAAGACGGAAGATTGCCCTGGTCCGAGATCACACTTGATTAGATCAAGAAGCCCGCTATCCTCCCATGACTTAAAAGCTCATCACAACATGCCAGACGCTAAGACCCGCTTGTACCTCGTGAATAATCCACCCATTTTCTAGGCGATGTTCTTGAAACATTTTCAGCCATTACTGATAACCTTAAGACTGAGCGACCAACGCACAATCAGAAAGAGAGCCAACTAATGAAATTGAAGGTTTATCTGTCCGGTGAAATTCACACGGACTGGAGAGAGCAAATTATACAGGGTTGTAAAGACAATGATTTAGCTGTTGAATTCTATTCGGCGGTTACAGACCATGAGGCGAGTGATGCCGCCGGGGACATGCTGGGGGCCGAAGATAATTCATTTTGGCGTGATCACAAATCGGCGAAGGTCAATGCAGTCAGAACAAAAACACTGATCGAAAAAAGTGACATTGCGATTATTCGTTTTGGCGAAAAATTCAAACAGTGGAACGCAGCTTTTGATGCCGGTTACTGCGCAGCACTTGGTAAACCCTATATTACCCTTCATGGAGAAGACCTGATCCACCCGCTGAAAGAAGTTGATGCTGTTGCCCAAGCCTGGGCTACATCACCGGGACAGATTGTCGAGATATTGAAATACGCCGGACGCGGTTAACCGCTTGGCCATTCATGTGACTAATTTGCCAGATTCAACGGTGACTTGCTCAAAGTGTCGAGCAAGTTGCTGCAAACTCGAAGTCCTGTTAATCACTGAAACCGGCGTCCCTGAACAGCACATTTTGCGTGATGCGTATGGCGGTGAAACCATGTTACGACTCGATGATGGATGGTGCTCAGCACTCAATCGTGAGAGCTTTCTTTGCACCATATACGACAACAGACCGCTTATTTGTCGCGAATTCGAAATGGGCGCGTTCGATTGCATCAAGACCCGTGCAGAGGATGCGTAGTGGGTTTTGAATTAAACATCGAACCAGGCAGAGTCAAAGATGCGAGGGCGCTGAGCGCTATCGCTCAGTCGACGTTCAAATTGGCGTGCCCAACTAACTCTGACAAATCAGAAATCGCAAAATATATTGCCGAGAACCTCGGCGAACCACAATTTAAACAACTGCTGTTAAGCGAAGAAACGCCAGTGTTTTGCGCATGGACTAACTCAAGCATTGTCGGTTTTCTTATCCTGAGGCTTTCGAGCCAGTGCCCTGCCAACCCAACACTCGCGCGTACCACTCAACTGGAAAGGCTTTATGTTTCGCCTGATTTTCACGGTACCGGGGCTTCAGACCTGTTGATGAGAGCTGCATTTGATATCTGTCACAAACGTCATCGAACTGGAATATGGCTAAGCGTTTTCAGTGGCAACTTACGCGCTATCAGATTTTACGCCAGATCTGGTTTTGCCAAAGTGGGTTCGACATATTTCGAAATGGGCAACGAGATGCACTTGGATGATGTGATGTTGGCTACTCGTCTAACCAAGCAGGAATGACAGACCGCTTCGCCGAGCGAAACGATCAATCAAACGTGTTGACAAACTTCGACCAGCAGCGAGTTAGTAAGTACATACACTCGCTTATACCCATTGAAAATATCACTTACTCAACTATTTAGACACCGATTGCGTCCAAATACCGGCTCCGAGACTGCTCCTCGGTGAAGTCGCCAACGCATTGTTCATACACAGTGTGGACCCGATCGATCTCCAGCAATAAGACCAATGGAACATGACGGCTTTTATGCGCAGTTCGGACGATGCTGTTAACAAAAAACAAAATCCGTCGGGTCAGTTCACGAGGCGGGTTCGCCAGTTTCTAAAAGTAGTGAATAAATGGAATGTATTAGTATCCAAATATTCCATATTTTTGTTTCTTGCTGGTTGATAAGTTTCGCCCTCTGCAAGTAGGCAGCCAAACGCTGGCTACTTCTTCACACACGTTGTCCATCGACGAAACGTCTACAACCTCAAACACCTAGTTTGAAATCAGCAAAGAGGAACTTCAATGTCCGCATATCTAGATGCCATCAAAGAATTTGCACAACTAAAAAAAGGCAACCCTACATGGGGAGGCATTAACGCCGAGTACGCTGTCCGTATGGATAGACAAAACCGATTTAAGACGGGTCTGGAAATCGCACAATACACTGCGGACATCATGCACAAGGACATGAAGGACTACGACCTCGATTCTTCGCGCTATACTCAGTCGCTTGGCTGCTGGCACGGTTTTACAGCACAGCAATTAGCCATGTCTGTTAAGAAACACCAAGGCACCATGGACAAAAGCTATATTTACTTGAGTGGGTGGATGGTTGCAGCACTGCGTTCACAATTTGGTCCGTTACCTGACCAGAGCATGCATGAAAAGACAACGGTGCCAAGTCTGATTGAAGAAATTTATACCTTCTTAAAGCAGGCAGATGCACGCGAGCTGCGCCACATATTTGTCGCGCTAGATGAAGCCCGTGAAGCTGGCCAAGATGTTGCGCCAATCCTTGACCAGATCGACAACTTTGAAACACACGTGGTACCCATCATTGCTGATATCGATGCCGGTTTCGGTAACGAAGAGGCAACTTACCTTCTTGCGAAAAAGATGATCGAGGCAGGTGCCTGTGCTATCCAAGTTGAGAATCAGGTTTCAGATGCGAAGCAATGTGGACACCAGGCCGGTAAAGTGACTGTCCCGCACGAGGACTTCCTTTCTAAAATTAATGCAATTCGTTACGCGTTTCTCGAACTCGGTATCGACAACGGCATTATCGTTGCCCGCACAGATTCACTCGGCGCCAGTCTCACGCAAAAAGTACCCGTTTCTAAGGAGATAGGCGATCTTGCTAGCCAGTACAACGATTTTCTCGAAACTAAGGAGGTCAACGATCTCAGCGAGCTAAAGGAAAATGACATTACGATTCACCAGAAAGGTAAGCTAGTTAAGCCTGTTCGACTCGACAACGGGCTTTATTCTTTCAAGGAAAACACGGGGTTTGACCGTGTCGTTCTCGACTGCGTTACCAGCCTGAACCATGGTGCTGACTTGCTATGGATCGAGACAGAGAAACCCAACGTCGCACAGATAGCGGGCATGGTTGATGCGGTACGCGAGCATATCCCGAATGCGAAACTTGTTTACAACAACTCACCTTCATTCAACTGGACGCTGTCTTTTAGGGAACAGGTTTACGGCGAATGGGTTGCGGCAGGAAAGGACGTTTCTGAATATCCAAACCCTGAGAGCGATCCAAAGGGTTTAATGGACGTAAAATTCGACGATTCCGAACTTGCCGTCACTGCAGATGCTCTAGTTCAACAATTTCAGAAGGACGCGTCAGCGCATGCCGGTATTTTCCACCATCTGATTACGTTACCAACCTATCACGAAACAGCGTTGGGTACCGATATCCTATCCGAAGGTTACTTCGGCGACCTTGGCATGTTGGCTTACGTGCGTGATATTCAGCGCCAGGAAATTAGACGTGACATGTCGTCCGTGAAGCACCAAGACCTCGCAGGTTCTAACATCGGAGACGATCATAAGGAATACTTCTCAGGGGACAACGCTCTCTTAGCGGGTGGTAAAGACAACACAATGAATCAGTTCTAAATATTTTTCTGTTTTCCCCTAAAGGCGCTTTCCTCTCGGATAGCGCCTTTTTTTTGGCTTTTATTCGATGCGCACAAGGCACTGATGTCGCAGTCGAAAAAACTTGCTGCCAGAACCATCAAATTAAGATCTACAGACGCGCAAGGGTAACTCTGGCAAACCGCACAGACCACTTTACGACGAGGGATGTACCCATCCTGATTTTGGTGGGTCCAGTCAGATTCAATCACTAAAGCCTTCTTTAACCACAGGAGACTTTGATATGCTTTTAATACTCTGACTGGAAGATAGCAGAACAGATGCTGCAAGAATGGATGGCGACCTGCAACACGAGCGCAGTTGCCTAAGAAGAGTTTTCACGGATCAGGTGAGCATTCTGCTAACAACCTTACTCGTGGGCGGGACAACCTTTTTTTGGTCACAAAGTCTGATACCGGCGCTTGAACAAAAAGCTCGGATGACTGAGTGAAATAATATTACTTCGGTCGATTACGACATTGCCTATTCTACCCAAGTAGGTCAGCCTATCGCTTAAAGACGAAGAGCAAAGCTCACGCTAACCTTCCATAAAACTTCTTAATTGTTCAGATCTTGCTGGGTGACGCAGCTTTCGCAGCGCTTTCGCTTCGATCTGACGGATCCTTTCTCTCGTGACAGAGAACTGACGTCCGACCTCTTCGAGCGTGTGATCAGTATTCATATCAATACCGAAACGCATCCTTAATACTTTTGCTTCACGCTCGGTGAGTGCAGTCAGCACATCTGTTGTTGTCTCTTTCAAGCCTGCGCCTGTTGCATGGTCAACCGGCGACTCAACCGATGTATCGCTAACAAGATTCCACATCGTCGAATCGTCATCGTCTCCAACGGGCGTCTCTAGAGAGATTGGTTGCTTGGCCACATCCAGTGCTTTTAACACTTTGTCTTCCGGAAGCTCCATTTTCTCACTGAGCTCCTCAATTGTTGGCGCTCTGCCATATTCCTGAACCAACTGTCGGGTCAGTCGGTTCAGCTTATTCACCGTTTCCATCATGTGAACAGGCACTCGAATCGTTCTTGCCAAATCAGAGATTGAACGGGTAATCGCTTGGCGAATCCACCATGTTGCGTAGGTTGAGAACTTGAATCCCCTTCGATACTCAAATTTATCAACAGCCTTCATCAAGCCGATATTTCCTTCCTGAATCAAATCAAGAAAATGCAGACCGCGATTGGTATATTTTTTCGCGATTGAAATAACCAGACGTAAATTGGCCTCGATCATATCTTTCTTAGCAGCGCGGGTTTTACCTACCGCAACAAAAAGACGGCGGTTAATCTCTTTAATTTCCACGACTTCCATTCCGGTTCGCTGAGAAATTCGGCTAACGGTCTTTAGCGCGTGACGAAGCGCAACGCGGTTTCTAGCAAGATTTTCGGACCAAGGTTCATCAGCGCTTATTTGTTCATCTAACCACTCGACGTTAGTCTGATTATTCAGATAGATTTCCAGAAATTTGTCTTTCGGCATGCCCGACTTGCGAACGCACAGCTCTCGAATCGCTTTTTCCTGCTTCCTAATTGTGGTCATGTCGTCGCGCACACGATCGAGCAGAGGCTCCATACGGGTTGGCACCAGTTTGAGCGAACAAAACGCTTCGCCAAGATCATCGAGCGCCTTGACAGTTTTACTGTCACTACGGGATTGCGTCTCTAGCAGCTTAGTGAGTTTTTTCTGGGCGGATTTAATCGCTCGGAAACGTGAGTGAACAAGTACTTCGTCTAGCCCTTTCTTCTCTTCATTTTCATCAGCCTGATAGTTGCCGCTAGACTTCGCCTCAGCGACCTTTGACATGTCCGGAATACTGTCTTCTGGATCCAGAAAGCCAGTGATTAGGACACCTAGGTCACCTTCTTCTTCGACAATTGTATCGTAGGTTCGAACAACCCCGGCGGCGATATCGGGATAACGCGCCATGATCGCCATACTTTCACGGATGCCTTCTTCGATACGTTTAGCAATAACAATTTCACCCTCGCGCGTCAGCAAAGGCACTGTACCCATTTCGCGCATGTACATACGCACCGGGTCGATGGTTCGGCCCACCATTGATTCTGCAGTGCCAATCGTGGCGGAGTCAGGGTTGGGCTCCTCGCTCGTCATCTCCGTCAGGCTATTATTCTCTGGGGCGTGTTCATACACATTGATATTCATCTCACTGAACATGTGCACAACACTCTCGAATTCATCGGACTGAATGATGTTGTCCGGCAAGACCTCCAGCAATTGGTCATAGGTCAGGAATCCCTGCTCTTTGCCCTTGTCTATCAACACCTTGATCCGCGATTGTTCCGCCGTTTCCTCGCCTTCTTCACCCTCAACGCCTTGCTGACCAGCTTGCGTCAGAGAGTCAGAGTCAGAAATAACGTCGTCGAGATTTTGCGATGCATCTTCAAGCGTGTCATCGTCAAGGATTGACTCAAAATCACCTTCTCGTACATTACTGGTCATAGAACTAACTCTCCATCAGAGTCATCGGGGCTTTTAAAGATCGATAAAACGGTGCCTGTCGATGAGAGCCGCGCTCTTAAAGACAAGTGCTTTAGTATTTGTATACCTAACGGTGCTCTCGTATATGGGGGCTTGGGTAGCTGATTTAAAGTCTTCGAGATCATTGACCCCATCATCAAGGGTCGCTTGTGCTGTGTTAATTGAAACACATGCAAGCACTCCACGAACTTCTCTACTATATTCATACCCAGCTTTTGCAATAAGCACATTGACGGTAAGTGCGTTCTCTTTGAACGAAAAGACGATAAGAATAGTTTATACGGCATACTAACCCAGATTGGATTATACCACTTGTCATTATCGGTGTGTCTTTTGACCATGTCTATCACTATTTCAGATTTCTCAACGTGCGCTTTGCTTTTCTAGTGCGAGGAACACGCTGTTTCTCTCAATATTGATACTGAAATATCTTTTACTTAAGACCCGCACGACATGAATATTATTCTCGACCAGATTCCGAAAAGAAAAGCTCGCCAGCGAAGAGACATTTCTTTCCTGAATTCAAAACCTTAGCGCTGATTCCTGAGACAAAGATTATCAGAATCGCAGAAACCTCCATTTTTCTCCTCTTTTAATCGCGAGTTTTTGTGCGTATATTTACAATCCTCGCTAGCTCAAGCTGTATGGATATACAGTATTCTCCTCGGCAGGATGGATGCGCATACAGCTTAGCTAGCTGAGACCAAAGTCTTGACGGTCTTTTTCCCCCTCCCCAACACCAACCCTTGAGCAGACATTTTCTCTGTCCGTGTCTTCTATTCTGCGGCCTGTCTGTTTGCGGCCTGTCTGTTTGCGGCCTATGCAGTCTTGATCAGCTTTTGCCAATCGAAATTTGGATCCCCGATAACATGGAAATATGGATTGAGCAGTTCATCTTTTTGGTTGTAACGAAGAGGTTCAAAATTCGCGTCAACAACCAAACCACCGGCCGCCTCAACAACCGCATGGGCAGCAGCCGTGTCCCATTCACAGGTAGGCGCCAATCTCGGATACAGGTCTGCTTGCCCTTCTGCTACTAAACAAAGCTTCAGAGAGCTACCCATGTTTCGGGTCTCAAGATCAGGATAGGCGTTATTGAGATTGCCCATGCAAACCTCCATCTCGTCGCTGCCATGCCTCCTACTCGCCACCACCGTCACTGGCTCAATACTCGCACCAGTATTGGGGCCGCCAAACCTGTCCATGGTGCGGGTCGCAATCTCTCGACGTTCCCCTTTTTCTTCAACCCAGGCAATACGTTCACTCAACTCAGCCGGGCTGTATCCTGCGTACATTCTGTCAATGACTGGCACATAGACGATGCCAAGTAGGGATCTCCCGTTTTCAATCAGGGCAATATTTACCGTGAATTCACCGTTGCGGTTGATAAATTCCTTGGTACCGTCTAACGGGTCAACCAGAAAATAGCGTTGCCAGGTTCTACGTTGCTCAAAAGGGAGAACCTCCGATTCCTCGGAGAAGCAAGGTATGGCGGGATATATTTTGGCAAGTGATTCGCTAATTATTTTGTGCGCGGCTAGATCCGCCTGAGTCAGCGGGGAATCATCCGACTTTTGTTCGACGCCAAAATCCTCTTTCTGATATACCTCAAGAATCGCTTCCCCTGCCTTGCGGGCGATTTCCGTTAAATTATCTAGCATGTCTTGCATAATGTTTATCCGATCAAATTTGGAAAAATCCGAGTATAGCCATTATCAACGTGTCTGTAATTTCCTCTGCCAAATTCCCACTTCGCTTAACCAGCAGACTGTCTGTACCTTCGGGCAATTTCCTGCCAGACTTTCCGCCGGTTAACGAGGAAAACCCTCTAATGAGTACTGCAAATAAAGTTAGGCTTGATAAATGGCTTTGGGCTGCCCGTTTTTACAAGACCCGTGCGAAGGCCAAAGAGGCAATCGACGGGGGTAAAGTACATATTGACGGCACCAAAGGTAAAGCATCGAAGGAACTACAGGTGGGTATCGAAATCCGGCTGCGGCAAGGCTGGGATGAAAAAACAGTGATTGTAAGGGCGCTATCAGATCAGCGGCGTGATGCGTCAACTGCCGAGACACTTTACGAAGAAACCCCTGAAAGTCTCGAGCACCGACTCCTCGAGGCCGCCCAAAGAAAATCCGCAGGTCAACAAGCAGTTTCCCGGGAACGACCAAGCAAACGAAACCGTCGGCTGATTCACCAGTTCAAGGATAAGAATCTGAACGCGAGCTAAAACCTGACAACAAATTTATTCTGAAATTAATCATGGATATCAGGGCATCGTCTTGATTACCATTCATACTGGAAAGCCGGACATTAATTAATACTGGCGGGAACAGAGCAAAGACCCTATGACAGAGCAGATCACTGAGAAATTGAGTTTTCTGGCAAGTGCGTATTCGAGCAAAAGATTCAGCACACTGCGAGGGCTTGAGCGAGAGGCATTAAGGGTCGATGCCGCGGGACACGTCTCGGCCAAACCGCACCCGAGGTATCTTGGCTCAAAGTTGACGCACCCGTTGATAACGACAGATTTTTCCGAGGCACAGCTCGAACTCATCACACCGGCGGCCGAATCTATTGACGATACTTTGTCCCAGCTGGAAAAGGTTCATCAATTTGTCTATCGCGGTTTAGACGACGAAGTCATGTGGTCGGCAAGCTTACCCTGCGCTTTGCAGGGCGATAGCAATATACCACTTGCTACCTACGGCAAATCAAATCTCGGCAAATTGAAAACCACTTACAGAAATGGCTTGGGTAATCGTTATGGCCGTTTGATGCAGACTATCTCTGCTGTTCACTACAATTTTTCATTCAGCGATGAATTCTGGCAAGACCTTGCCCAACATGAACAACGTGACAATTCGCCTGCGTGGAGGTCAAAACGTTACTTCGATCTGATTAGAAATTTCAGACGATTCTCATGGTTACCGATCTATTTGTTTGGCGCTTCTCCCGCTGTTTGTGAGTCATTTGTAAAAGGCACACCTGCCGAGAAAAAACTTGAGGCGATGGGGCGAGGAACTTACGGCCTTTCTCATGGCACGTCTCTGCGCAATAGCAGCATCCTCGGTTACCAGAGCAAACAGCAATCCGAATTACTCAATATTTGTTACAACAATCTCGATAATTACGTCAGTACTTTGACCCAAGCCGTTTGCACACCGCATCCACAGTTCAAGAATCTCGATGAGATGACTGGCGGCATGCACACCCAAGTCAATCCAAATATCCTGCAATCTGAAGCCGAGTTCTACACAACCATTCGGGCAAAACGAGTTGCCCACAACGGAGAAAACTTCCTCGATTGCCTGCATCGAGATGGCGTTGAATATATTGAAGTGCGACTGCTTGACGTTAATCCGTTCTCTCCAGTTGGTTTCACCAAAGAGCAGGCTAACTTTATCGATACGCTGTTACTCTACTGCTTGTTATTGCCGAGCCCAGAGCACAATAACCAGCTATGTGAAACGGTTGCCAGCAACGTTGAAGAAGTTGTTGAGCAAGGTCGGCTGCCAACTACATTGCTGGAAGACGGGCCAAGAAAACGTTCGGTAAAAGATTGGGGGCTCGAACTTACCAAAGAACTCGCGCCGGTAGCGAAGCTACTGGATCAGCTGACCGCGGGCGGGGAACACCTACAAAGTTTACAGAAACAATCGGCTCGCCTCGAAGACAGCAGCCTTACTCTAAGCGCCCGCGTGCTCGCAGAGATGGAAAAAGAAGGAATTTCGTATTTTAGATTCGCAATGAACAAGTCCATTGAATATCAAACGCATTTTCAGCAATCCCCACTTTCGCAAGACGTCGCAGAAATGTTCAAACTGATGTCGAGCAAATCTTTTGATGACCAGCGAGCGATAGAGGCGAAAGACGAGGTTTCATTCGAAAAATATCTACGAAATTTGCAAACCTCATATTCCGACTTGTTATGAGTCGCGAGCTATGAAAAAGCTAATATGAATCATCTGGCACATTTTCTTTTATCAGCATCAGACCCTGCCTTGCTGGTCGGTGGCTTTTTAGGCGATTTTGTGAAGGGGCGATTGAATGGTCAATACCCGCATGACATTGAAAACGGCATAAAACTGCATCGCGCGATCGATGCTTTTACCGATAGACATCCAATTGTCAGACGAAGCTGCCTGCGACCTGACAACGAGTTTCGTAGGGTCGCACCCATTATGATGGATATCATCTATGACTACTTTCTCGCACGACATTGGCACAGGTTTCGCGTGGACAATCTTGAACAGTTCAGTGATCACGTCTCTGGCACAATTTTAAATTACGACACGGAACTGCCTACCAGCGCGCTTAGATTCATTTCATACGTTGCGGAACACAAGACCTTAAAAAATTACGGCACAAGAGAATTTGTTCAACGATCTTTTGCTCACTTGAACAAGCGATTGACCCGTGAAAATCCACTGAATGTCGCTTTTACACAATTTGTAAGATATGAGCCGGCGCTCGAGCAAGATTTCTTGGCTTTTTTCCCAGAACTGCAGCACTTCACGGAGACTTGGCAGCAGGCAAACCAATCTACCTCAGAACAACAAACTCCCCGGGTAGGAGATCCTCAATAACTGCCACACCCTGTTCTTAACCTTTTAACCTTCACAACCCTGTCAGCGCCTTTCACCATGCTTTCGCGTTCTGATTAATACATAATAGCCGAACAGTTAATTTCCGAAGCGACAGAGCATCCAGCAATATGAACTTACCCTCGTCCCGAACCATTTTCCTCATTGTCTTTTTAGGCTGTACCGGGCTGATGGGTGTCGCGCTCTTTATGGAACATGTCATGGGTCTTGAACCTTGTAATTTATGTATCCTGCAGCGAGTAGCAGTTATTGCAACAGCCTTTATCGCTTTGATCGCTGCTATTCACGGCCCAGCCGTCACCGGCATCAAGACGTATGCGAGCTTAGGCATGCTCGCTTCGGCTACTGGCGCAGGCGTTTCGGGTCGGCAACTATGGTTGCAAAGTTTACCCCCAGAACAGGTGCCTGCCTGCGGACCTTCTCTCGATTATCTTATCGATGTATTTCCCCTGACAGAGGTCCTTAGTATGGTGCTCGCGGGCGACGGAGACTGCGCTGAGGTAGTCTGGAGCTTTTTGGGTATCAGTATTCCGGGATGGACGCTTGTGGGCTTCTTTGGATTGATTGCTATTTGTGGCTTTGTCTTTTTAAAGCCCAAGTACAAAGATTGAGTTCCACGCGCATTTTCGCGCGCTGAACAACCCATCAATCATCACGAGCGGTTGTTCATCTACGTCCTTGATAAAAAAATCCACTCCAAGTAACTACCACAAGGACTATTGTCGGCTTTATTATTTCAATGCTACCTTCACGGTATTTCTTAGCGCAACCCGATAGATGTTATCATTTGCTTAATCCAATCTGGCAGATACTCCATGCTCACTTTCGCTAACCTGGCGCTTCGCAGGGGAACCCTCCTGTTATTCAGCGATGTCAGCTTTACCATCCACAAAGGTCGAAAAGTTGGCTTAATCGGCGCCAATGGTGCCGGTAAAACCAGCTTATTCAAACTCATCACCGGTGAACTGGAAGCAGATACCGGCGCGCTCGATTTTCCGCAAAATATGGAGATCTCTTATCTAGAGCAAGAAGTCGCTGCAACGTCTGAGTTAGCACTGGACTATGTCAAGAGTGGAGATAGACACTGGGCCCGAATTGATCAGGCGATTACCGAGGCCGAGCAGGATGGCGAGTTTGAGAAACTCGCAACTCTACATGAACAAATGGACTCCATTGACGGCTACACGGCAAATGCAAGAGCCGAGCAGTTAATGATGGGCCTTGGCTTTCAGGTTGACGAATTTAGCGAGCCCCTTTCTTCTTTCTCCGGCGGCTGGAGGATTCGGCTGAATCTTGCACGTACACTCATGTCACCTGCAGATCTATTACTGCTTGACGAACCGACAAACCACCTCGACCTAGATGCCATCATGTGGCTATCTGGCTGGATCAAGCAATATCACGGATCAATGATTCTCATCTCTCACGACAGAGAGTTCCTAGACGAAACGGTCAATACAATTGCCTATCTCTACAATAAATCCATTGAGCTCTTTAGCGGTAATTTTTCACAGTTCGAGATTGTTAAAGCCGCGCGGCTAGCAGAGCAACAGAGCAGCTACGTAAAACAGCAACGCGAAATAAGGCACATGCAGGATTTTGTTCGTAGGTTCAGAGCTAAAGCCACCAAGGCGCGCCAGGCCCAAAGTCGTATAAAGGCGCTCGAAAGAATGGAAGTGATTGCACCGGCACATATTGACTCACCTTTTTCCTTTCAAATTCCAACAGCGGAAAAGAGCTCAGATCCGCTAATACTGCTCGACCAATGTAATCTCGGATACACGAACCCTATATTGAACGAAGTCTCCATCAGCCTTCATCCCGGCGATAGAATTGGTTTGTTAGGCCATAATGGCGCGGGCAAGACAACCTTAATGAAGTCACTCAGCGGAGAACTGCCACTGCTGATAAATTCCATAGACGAGCGGGACAACACCGGCACTATCGGACGCAGAATCGAGGGTGAAAATCTTGAAATCGGCTATTTTTCACAGCACCAGGTAGATGATCTCGATCTAGGTATCACACCACTCACACTTATCCGCAGGGTTGACCCAAAGCTCAGTGATCAGGGGATTCGAAATTATCTTGGTGGTTTCGATTTCAGAGGTGATCGGGTTAACGAGCTTATCGATATCTTTTCCGGAGGAGAGAAAGCCAGACTCGCACTCGCACTAGTTGCCTATTCAAAACCTAATCTTCTATTGATGGATGAACCTACTAATCATCTGGATATCGACATGCGACAGGCGCTGACAGTGGCGCTACAGACTTTTGACGGGGCTATTCTATTAATTTCACATGATCGGCATTTGTTAGCTAATGCGGTCGATTCGTTTCTGTTGCTCGACCGTGGAAGATTGACAGAATTCAATGGAGACTTGGAAGACTACCGACGTTTTGTGCTGACTGATGGCATCAAGACACCTGGTGCAGGCAGCAAAGATAACGGTCCGCGGGAACCAGTAACAAAGCGCGTAACGGGAGAATCTGCTAACAAGAAACACAATCAACAGGTTACAAAGCCAGTCGTCGGGACGACTTCATCTAATCGTACTAATAACGCCAGCGGTAAACAGGCGCGTCAACTCAAAACAAAGCTTCGTACCCTTGAGACGCAACTTGAACGATTAAACCGGAAACTGGGAGAAGTTGAAGAAGGATTAACAGACTCCAGTCTCTATGAGAATGGGGGTGGGGACGATTTACAATCCCTGCTGAGAGATCAACTAAATTTGAAAGATCAAATCGGTGAGCTTGAAGAAAGTTGGCTGGAAATGAGTACGATGTTGGAAGCCATCTAGTAGCCAATAGAAACTGTTTTCGATGACTGCTTTAATTCACATCGGTCCAGGGCAATTTGATTACTCAATGCAAAATGATGACCCTCAACTTATGGTTAGCCCTCAGCGACCTTGTTAGGATCCGCAGGGCCTTCCACTACTGACCTGCCAAGCGCAGGAAAGAGCGGAATATCCTCATCAGCGAGGGCTGGCATTCGAACCTTGCGTGCCATTGCTGCTTCAATATATGGTGCGAGTTCAGCCTCTTTCTTCGCCTCTCGCTCGGCTTCCCGCGCTTTGAACTCAGGCATGACCTCTGAGGCAAACAATTCGAGAGACTCACAGATGTGCTCATGTTTGTTCATGCCTGCCTGCTGGATAAACGTCACCTGATCGACGCCCACCTTTTCGAATTTTTTGAGATGCGCTCTCATATCATCCGGTGTTCCGATGCCACCTCTCTCAGCGGCGAGCGCAGAAGTTGAATTGACTGGATTATCTGCAAGTTGAGTAGCTCGAGCTTTTCTAAAATCATCAAACAGATTCGTTCTACCTGGTTTGTGCTCTCCAAAGCCGTAGAGCGAACCCAGGGCGTAACCAAAGAACTCAAACCCCTCGAGACCGCGGTCAATTGCAGTTTTGCGATCATTGTGCACAGAGAAACTGGTTACCATACAAATATTGGCGTTAACGGCATGCCCAATCGGTACACACTCGTCACTCTTAATGATGCTGTAATACTCTTCGACCCAATGGCTGGCCTCAGCGGGATCCACAAACGCGAAGGTTAGAGCCCCGATGCCCAGTCGCGCTGCCATTTTTATCGTTTCTCGGTTAGAGCAGGCAACCCAAATTGGTGGGTGAGGCTTCTGCACCGATTTGGGCACAATATTTCGGCAAGGCATGCTGAAATATTTACCCTCGTAGCCCGGATATGGATCCATTGCCAGCATGTTGGCTATTTGCTCAGTCGCTTCGAGATATTGTTCTCGTTTAGATTCAACAGGAATGTCAAAACCGCCGAGTTCCAGAATCGCTGAAGATTCTCCGGTACCAAAATCTACCCGACCATTAGAGACAAGATCGAGCGTCGCAATACACTCTGCCGTTCTTGCAGGATGATTGTAGTTATTGATCACCTGCCGGATGCCATGCCCCAGTCGAATATTTTTTGTTCTCTGGGAAGCTGCGGCTAGGAATATCTCGGGCGCTGACGAATGCGAATACTCTTCTAGAAAGTGGTGCTCTACTTCCCATGCGTAGTCAATGCCCAGTCGGTCGGCGAGTTCCACCTGGTCGAGTGCATCCTGAAACAATTTTTGCTCAATACCCTCTGTCCAAGGACGCGGAAGTTGATGTTCATAAAAAATGCCAAATTTCATCGCTATTCCCCTCTTCACTGTTTGTCAAACAAACGTTTTGCTTCGCGCTATCGTTTCGTCATCGCGTCAAATTTTTCGAAGATCTTCTCACCATTTTCCACCGCTAAAATTTTATCCTTAAGTTCAGAGCGCAATCGGTCATAGTTTGCCCTGTGCATATCAACGCCATGCCACTGCACCATCTGAGCCCATACCGGGTCAAGCAACTCGCTTCCCATCACCTCGCTGCCATCAAGCGTTATCACCGTCGAATTTCTGAACTCCGAGATGGCAACTCTTAACCACGCCACATGCACTGATTCGTCCTGACGAATTCTGTTAACAAGTTCAACTGCTTGTTTAGATTCGATTTGCTTGTCCGTGAAAGTTTTTTCAGAGGCGATCACTTTTTCATAGAAATCAAAGGCTCTTTCGGCTCTGACTTCAATCATCAGCAGATTCATCAGAAAGCCTATAACACCCTCGAATTCCGGTCCTATTGCGCTTATTTCGCGCTCATCCTTTTCACGACCAATGCTTGCAGGTGCCTCGGGTAGAGGGAATTTATCCTTACCAAAGATCAAATCCCTTACCGCGTACCACATGACATCATGACCTCCGGTATCGTTTGCAGGGTGACCGCCTTCATCCCAGCCGTGGCTACTCAAGAGCCCTTTATTCATATGACCGAGTGCTGTGTCTGAAATATCCTCTTTGATGATCGACTGAAAGTCAGGAGCAACTAGATCGGCTAAAGCTTTTCCGCGACCTTCTATAATTCCGGTTATGGTCAGAGAATCCCACAACGGTTGCTCTACTCCGCTTGCCAGCAAGTAGATTTGTTGATCAATTGTCGGATAGTTGGGCTCTGAGAGCAGATCTGTTGTTGCTTCCACTATCGGCACATTTTGGTCTGTCAGCTGTGCTGTCCAGGCTTCAATGGCCTGCCAACGATTCTGAGTTCTAGGCGACAAATAGCGACCTTCTGCATCAAATCCACCGTGCAACTTAAGTCCACACTCAATGTGAGGCGTTGCGTATTCATGTTCCGCTTCTATTTCAACCAGACTGTAAACACGCTTACTCATATTCTTTCTTCTCCGATTGCTCTTTGTTCATTCCTTGGAAACGTTTGCTACTGAGTTGCAGTGTAACGCCCTGAAAGTAGAAGGTGCCGCTTGCAACACTCGTTTTTCTGGCGATGTCCTGCGGACGAGTCTTATGAAACCCCTCATTCAAAAAGCATGCTCGAGCAGCACCTGCTCACTTTTGCAGAGGATTGCTTTGCCTTGGCGCGACCGCAAGTTCGGCAGCTAGGCTGTTGCTACGATTCTTTTTTCGAGGGACATGGTCCGACTTTGCTCATTAATGAGAATCTATCACTTTTTGTTTTACTCGCTGCTTTACCCCAAGTCAATCTTCTGTCAATTGACAAAAACGATGCTTTAAGACCATTGTCGCAAACCAAGCTATACTGCACGCTTTGATAGCAGAACTGTTTGAGGATGAACCAGATGAGCAGACAATTTCCAGAAGCCAGAATGAGAAGAATGCGAAAAGATGATTTTTCACGCCGCCTGATGCGCGAAAATCACCTTCGACCAGATGATCTGATTTATCCGGTTTTTGTCATCGAGGGTACCAACCAGACAGAGCCGGTACCCAGCATGCCAGGGGTAGAACGAAAGACTATTGATCTACTGGTTGAGGAGGCAAAGGAGGTTCACGCACTTGGTATTCCTCTGATGGCAGTCTTCCCTGTTGTTTCGCTTGAGAAAAAATCCGAGTTAGCCGAAGAGGCCTTCAACCCTGAGGGTCTGGCACAGCGGACAGTTAGAGCGCTCAAATCTGCAATTCCGGAGCTTGGCGTCATGACAGATGTTGCACTGGACCCGTTTACGACACATGGACAGGATGGAATCATCGACGATGAGGGATATGTACTGAACGATGTCACTGTCGATACGCTCGTAAAACAAGCGCTATCTCATGCCGAAGCAGGCGTTGATATTGTCGCACCCTCGGACATGATGGATGGCAGAATTGGGGAAATACGCCTAGAGCTTGAAGAAGCTGGTTACATCAATACCCGCATTATGGCTTATTCAGCAAAATACGCTTCTTCGTTCTACGGGCCATTCAGGGATGCCGTTGGGTCTGCAGGGAATCTTGGCAAGGGCAACAAAGCTACTTATCAGATGGATCCGGCAAATTCGGATGAAGCCTTACACGAAGTACAACTCGACATTATGGAAGGCGCAGACATGGTGATGATTAAGCCGGGTATGCCCTATCTGGATATCGTCTCAAGGGTAAAAGAAAGTTTTGGTGTACCGACCATGGTGTATCAGGTGAGCGGTGAATACGCCATGCTGCAGGCCGCTATTCAGAATGGCTGGCTTGATGAAAAGGTTATTGAAGAGTCGCTAATAGCAATGAAACGTGCCGGTGCTGACGCGATATTGACTTACTTTGCTAAAAAAGTTGCCGCGGACATCAAGTCATAAATCGGAACTATTATACAATTCCCATCAAATTCAATTCCCTTAGAGAATGTTGCGAGTTAGGATATCGCACGATTGTTCTATGCAGCTCGTGCGCATTAAATTTCGTCAGGAGCCAGCAGAAACCACACCTATAATCTCGTTTACTTGGAGTATTTTATTAATGTCTGATATTAGCCACGTGTCCGATGACACATTTGATGCTGAAGTTTTAAATTCCGATGTCCCGGTCCTCGTTGACTATTGGGCAGAGTGGTGCGGCCCATGCAAAGTGATCGCGCCTGTTTTGGAAGAAATTGCCACGGAATACAACGGCAAAATGAAGATTTGCAAACTCGACATTGATGCTAACGAGAACACCCCGCCCAAATATGGCATCCGTGGTATTCCAACCCTAATGCTGTTTAAAAATGGTGCAGTCGAGGCCACTAAAGTTGGCGCTTTATCAAAATCCCAACTCACAGCATTCCTCGATAGTAATATCTAGCTACACGTAAATTTGGATCCGACACTGACAAAATACCAAGCGGCAGACATCTTCCGCTTGGTATTCAGCAGATAAAAATCACAAAAAACGTTGACAACTGACCAGAAAAGCGACAATTTACACATCGTTCGACTTATTGAGCAGAAACTAACTTAATATCACGCTGCCTCTCACAGCATTTTCTCGCAATATTCTGTGAAAAACCTTGAAACACCAAACGGCATTGCGAAAACATATTTCCTGCTCACATTAACCTCAAACTAACAAAGTAAACTTACCTAACAATAAGTCCTCTTCCTGTTCTAAAAACCCAATTTCTTTCTTGTGCTTATTGCACACTAACGCCATTCCATAAAAGTTTAATCAAACAAGTGAACCTATGAATCTTACCGATCTTAAATCCAAGCCAATACCCGAACTTCTTGAAATCGCCCATGAAATGGGTATGGACAACCTGGGCAGATCCAGGAAACAAGAAATCATCGCCAGCGTGCTAAGAAAACACGCTAAAGGTGGAGAAGCGATCTACGGAGACGGCACCCTTGAAATTCTTCAAGATGGATTCGGGTTCCTACGTTCAGCCGATAGCTCATACCTCGCGGGACCAGACGATATCTACGTGTCACCAAGTCAGATCAGACGCTTCAATTTACGCACAGGCGACAGCGTGTCAGGAAAGATCAGACCACCTAAAGATAGCGAAAGATATTTTGCACTCCTGAAGGTTGATCAGATCAACTACACCGACCCTTCAGAATCAAAGAACAAGATACTTTTCGAAAACCTGACACCGTTATTTCCAGACTCGCCATTATTGTTGGAAGCCGGCAACGGCAGTACCGAAGACTTAACAGCCCGCATCATTGACCTGACATCGCCCATCGGCAAAGGGCAAAGAGGCTTGATTGTTTCACCGCCAAAAGCCGGTAAAACACTCATTCTTCAGAACATCGCACAATCGATATCGCGCAACAACCCTGAGTGTGACCTCATTGTGTTGCTCATCGACGAACGCCCTGAAGAAGTAACTGAAATGCAGCGCTCTGTCAGGGGTGAGGTTGTTGCAAGCACCTTTGATGAACCACCATCACGACACGTCCAGGTTAGCGAGATGGTTATAGAAAAAGCAAAGCGGTTGGTAGAACACAAACGCGATGTCATTATTCTGCTGGACTCCATCACTCGCCTTGCGAGAGCCTACAATACGGTTATTCCTGCCTCTGGCAAAGTACTTACCGGTGGCGTTGATGCTCATGCGTTGGAACGACCCAAGCGATTCTTCGGTGCTGCAAGAAATATAGAAGAGGGCGGCTCCTTGACGATTATCGCAACCTGTCTCGTCGACACCGGTTCAAAAATGGATGAAGTCATCTACGAAGAATTTAAAGGCACCGGTAATCAGGAATTACACCTTGAACGCAAAATTGCCGAAAAACGAGTTTACCCGGCCATTAATATCAGACGCTCGGGCACTCGTCGGGAAGATCTGCTGATGTCAGAGGAGGAACTACAAAAAGCCTGGATTCTTCGTAAATTACTGCATGAAATGGATGATCTTGCTGCCATCGAATTCCTGTTAGAACGGATGAAAAAATCAAAATCAAACGAAGAATTCTTTGCCTCTATGAAACGCAAGTAAGAAGCGATAGGGAAGGGCGGTTGTGAATCGATTTGTCTGCGCAATTGAATCTATTGATTACCTTAATCACGACACCAGGCGAGTTATCCTTTCCCTTCCTGATGGAAGTGCGCGCCTTGCGTTCAAAGCTGGTCAATACCTTAATGTTGTACTGGCTGAAAAACGTTGTCCTTTCTCGATTGCGAGCCCGCCTGAGCTTAAAGGAAAAGTTGAGTTGCATATCAAACCAACGCCAGGTTCTGATGACTCTATCGAAATTGAAAAATTACTTGATGAAGCAACGACGCTCGAAATAGAACTTCCAATAGGCGACTGCTATGTCGAGCAAGCACCCAAGGGTACCCTGATACTTATGGCGGCAAGTACCGGCATTACGCAAATGAAAAGTATCATCGAACATCTTGCTGCGGACGTCATTTCCGAGCCAACATATCTCTACTGGGGCGTTATTGCTGACTCTGATCTCTACCTTGCTCAATTATGCCGGGAATGGGAACAGGTGAACAAAAACTTTCATTTTATACCCGTTGTCAGCGAACCCAATACATCACCTGATTGGCAGGGTCGAACAGGATTGGTACCCGATGCCGTGCTGGAAGACTTCACGAACCTCGAAGAAGTTTCTGTCATCGTGGGAGGATCGCCCGGCATGGTCTATGCGACACTCGATCGGTTCGTCGAGCGAGGCATGCCCGAAAAAAACATGTCTTCCGACGTTTTTTCCTACGCGCCGCGCAACTAATGTTTAAGTATCCAACCTCGATTTAAACTTAAACCATGCGTCGGTGAATCTGGTGTGATAGGTTTTAATTTTCATCTATCGGTCACTTATCATGCTTAACAAACTTGACGACTATCCTGTTCATCAGACCCCAGAACCTATCGCTCACCCAGAAACCTCCGACAGAAGATTTTATGACCGAACTTGGTTCAATGGTTATTCTGCGGATGGTGCTTATTATTTTGGCATCGGCATGGCGATTTATCCCTACCTCGGGATCATGGATTGCGCTTTTAGCGTTGTCGAAAGAAATGGCCGCCAACACTGCTTCTATGGGTCGCGGAGAGCACCTTTGGAAAGAACCGAGATGACGGTTGGTCCTTTTAAAATTGAAGTGCTGGAACCCATGCGCAAAACGAGGGTGACTCTGGAAGAAAATGAGAGTGGTTTAACCTGCGACCTGGTGTTCTCTTCACGAACGGCACCCATCCAGGAAAACAGACAGACATTGTGGCAGGGTGCTCGGAGAACAATGGATGCCACCCGATTTGATCAATTTGGATTCTGGTCTGGTCACCTCTCGCACCCCGATGGGAAAATCAATGTTGAAGCATCGGTTTGCCACGGCACAAAGGATCGTTCATGGGGCGTTCGCGGCATTGGTGCGCCGGAAACCGGCAGCGCGCCATCTGCGCCTGGCGGCATTTTCTTTCTCTGGGCCCCCTTATTCTGGAAGGATCATGTATCCCACGCTATATTCTTCGATGGCACAAAAGGCGAGGCATTGGTTCGCGAAGGATTAACGGCACCACTGCACAAATCAGAAGCCGATATACCCGATACAGCCGAACCCCAAGATGAGCGCATGGCCACCGCCATTCACCGAGTCAAGTATCACCCAGCCACTCGCTTGGCTTCCTCAGCAGAAATTGACCTAATTAACCTTCAGGGTGAAAAACGTACTATTCATCTCGAACCAATACTTAAGTTTCAGATGAAGGGACTTGGTTATTTGCACCCTGAATGGGGCCAGGGTTTCTGGAAGGGAGAACTTGCAATCGGCGGCGAGTCTTTTGAAACCAATCAGCTGGATCTGCTTGCTAAAGAGAATGTGCATGTCCAACAAGTCGTCAAAGCAACAGATGGAGAAAATGAAGGCATCGGCGTGCTAGAGCAATTGGTTATCGGTCCGTACGCGCCCGCCGGTTTCACCGAATTTTTTGATGGATTCAAAGGAGACTAGCGCTGCGTCGCTGCGAGCGTTGTATTAGCTAAACAAGCGACAGAGCCGTTCTGAGGAGCTCATTGCTCTTCTTGTAATCTCCCTCGAAAGCAAAGAGAAACGCTAGCCGCTCATTTGCTAATCTGGTCTCTCTGATCGCAATACTCTGTTGATACGAAGCCATTGCCTGCTCCTTATTGCCTGCTTGTTCGTTGAGTTGAGCCAAACAAAGATGTAGAGCATAGTCATCGCTGTGATTTTTGTTCCAGCCTTCAGCAACCTTTAGCCTTCGCGTTACCGTTTCACGCGTAGCGTCTCCGTAGCGAACCACGAGTTGGTCTCGCCACTCTTTTTTAACAGCATTTCGAAGTACTAACTCAATTTCAACTTCGTCATCTACCGCATCGCAGAATGTTAATACTATTTCAGTGTTACTTTTCAGATCGTCAGCCAGTTTCTTGTAAATGATGACGACGCCATCATCGGTATTTCCCGGTGCACCAAGTCGCTGTAGCGCCACATGTTTTTCGAATTCTTTCTGCGCTTGCCGATCAACTACCGTTTTTCTTAGGGCAGGCATCAAGTCAGATAACGCTTGCCAAGACCCTAGCTGCAATAGTGCGTTCTTTTTGAGTTCAAGCACAACATCATTGTCCGGCGCACCCTTGAGGCTTGCGATGCATTTTTGCCAATCGGCCCTTCGAGTGCACATTTTTGCTTCAGCAACCATTGCTGCAAGATTCATTTCCTTATCTGATTCTCTAGCAAGCCGGAGGTTTTGCTCTCGTAGTTCTGCATTGCCCAACTGGTCTGCTGCATCTGCGGCAGAAATATAATTAATCCCTGGATTTTCGCTGTTCTCTGCTCCACTCACCAAAAACTTCAATGCACGGTCATGAGTTCCTTCCTGCAAAAATATCAAACCTTTTTGGGTCAGCTGAATAGACTTTTGAAGCTTTCGTTCTCCCTGCCAACGCCGGTAGTAGGTTGCAGACCTCGACGCGACACCGAAAAACTTCAATAGGTAATAGCCTCCTACAACCGATAAGCCCAACCCACCAATCAGCACCCAGAAGCCCGTCTGGATAGTGGCGCCGTCGTAGGAAATCAAAACATAGCCAGGATCTCGGGCAACCAAGGTTCCTATCCATCCCGCGGCAACAATGACGATGAGCAATATGATCAATCGACGTTTCATTTCTCTGCACCACGGCTATCCTGTTGGTGCAACGTATTCAAGAGTCCTCGGACAGCTCGAAGGGAACCAGATATATTAGGCAAGGATCTATCTACCTCTACCTCCATCAACTGATCCAGCGAGGTAACAAGCGCAATTGTTCTCGGGTCTGTTTCTATAAAATGGTTAACAATCCACAATTTAGCTTCCGACAACGAGGTGTGATATACCGGTTGATCGTTACGCAACAGTGCCAATTGCGCCATCTCGAACTTCAAGATCAGATTTTGTCGAAGATAATATTCCTCTTTAGGCGGCAGCAACGGCGTGATTGCGACGCCGTCTCTTCTATAGTCAACAGAATTCAACACACGACCAAAAATATTATTCACCAAAGAAAGAAACTGTTGGTAGAAATTTTGCGCTTCACCATTATCAATCTGAATCTGTGTAGGTGGACTCAACTCAGGTTGTTTGCGACGCAATTCCGGAACCTGAGACGCCATAGCGGACAAGGATAGAAAAATACCGTCGGTATCAAGATCAGATACAGCTTTCAAATTTGCGATATCGTATGCAAGCGACTCTCTTAACTCGTAAGCGGCGATTCCAGTGGTCTGCTCAACAATTTCATCGGCAGAGCTGAGCAAAGACAGTGCACCGCTGACGTCTCTTTCCATCAGCACTCGCTGATTTGCTAGCCGAATTAAATATTCAACCTCCGCCAACAACCAGTCTTCGCCACTCGTTCCTAGCCCCTCATTAAGCTCGGCTCTCAGTTCCGTTCGCAATTGCTCAGTGGCAACCTCAAAAGATGCCCCTAAATCTGCGATAGCAGTGTTCTCGGCTTCACGAGTTTGCGCGATCGAGGCAGTTGTTTGCTCCAGTACTACTGATAATTGCTCAATTTTCTGATCTGAAGTCTTCTTCAGGTTTGCTAGTTCAGTCTCCAGCGACCGAACCGAAGTACGAGCGTCTTTCAGTTCGCTATTGCTTTCGTAGATCAAATACGCCGCGTATCCCGCGACGACAAGCGCAAGAATCGAAATCAACATGCCAAAGCTGACAATTAGGCCAACCCCTCTTTTAGTTGACCCATCTGTATTAGCTTTGTTTTCTGTCACAGTTGACACCGAACCTGTGTTCGACGTTTGACTATTCTTACTGCCAGAATTGGATGACGGAATATCGTCGGATTCTTTCTCCAATTGAGTAAATGCTTCATCGAGCCTTTTATCAATATCAGAGCCCTCCTCAGTCAATAGACGGTTAGCATTTCCAGATGCTGGTGTTTGTCCACTGCCACCCTTTTCGGTTGGTTTTTTCCTTGTCATTGTGATCTGCTCTATTTACATGCCGGGGAAGGGTGGGTTTCACTTATCGTGTTGATAATACCACTTACGTCGACCACGATGCCCGCTAGAATGTAAGTCCTTACTCCTACCACCTTTCAGTTCTTGAGGTCGACCAGCTGGCCAATGAGCGCCTCATCCTTTGGCTGCACGGCAAAAACCCTTGTGAAACCCCGTTCCCGCGCTATCCCTGCAACGCGACTCGATGGCACCAAGAGCGGCAAATGTCGTACCGCATCACTGATCTGCCGGTCAAAAATTATCAGGCTCTCAGCACTATAGACAATCGTGGCGAGGAGTTTATCGACTTCAAACGGCGTGACAATTTCTCCAGACCAATGATTTTCTGAACGTTTATAGACTTCTAGGTAATCTACGACAGCGCCGCGCTTGATAAGCGCTCGTTTGAGTGTCTCACGGCCACCGAGACCTCGCACAATCAACACGCGCTGTAGCTGAATAGACTTAAGCCAAGGCAGTTCAAGTAATCCTTCGGACGAATATTTTTGAGGAACAATCGGGGCGATACCAGCGTCTCTAAGTTGGCTTGCAGTCGAGTCTCCCACCGCAAACCACTTCAGCTTGACCGGCCATTGCGGCCACCTATCCATCAAGGGACCTAATCCGTAAATGACTGAATTGGTGCTGATAAAAATAATGTGATCGTAAAGATCCAGATTTTCAATGTTTTCTAGACAGCGAGCACCGATCTCTACAGGCTCAATCTGAAGCACTGGCCTGTGCAGGAGCTTTAATGATATTTCATCGAGCGCTGTCGCAAATTTTGTATTATTTCCACCAGCTCTCGTTAAAAGAACGCTGTCTCGAATCAATTTCTACCTGCTTCAATAATTTCTTCGGCACCCTGCGCCATAAGCTCTGCAGTAACCTCATTGGCTAAGCGGTAACTTTCAAGCTTGGGTCCTTGCTTATCTACCTTCAGAATTGTCTCACCCGCAATATCACTGACAAAACTCGAAATAGTGACACCACTTGGACCAAGTTCGGCGAATGCAGCAATCGGCATGTTGCATGTTGCGCCAAGACCCGACGAAATAAGTCGCTCACTGGTGACGCAACGCCATGTATCATCATGATTAATCGCAGCTAGTAACGCGTTCACACGACTATCACCAGCTCTGCTTTCGATACCAACAGCACCCTGACCCGCCGAGGGGACGCTTACAGCAGTATCAATGCCTTCACTTATTCTAGCCTCAAGGCCAAGGCGCTTTAAGCCGGCACAAGCCAAAATGATACCTTCATACTCTCCTGCTTCAAGCTTCTTGAGCCGCGTATCAACATTTCCCCGCAGTTCTATAAACCGATACTGAGGATATTTTTGCTGCAACTGGATTCTCCGCCTCAGGCTGGAAGAACCAATGCGCGCACCCTCCGGCAAGTCATCAAGCCTCTGAAAATTTACAGAGACAAAGGCATCCCTCGGGTCTTCCCGCTCGCAAATAGCCGTAATCTGTAAACCCTCAGGCAGTTCTGAGGGAACATCTTTCATGGAGTGCACCGCTATATCTACGCGGTTTTCGAGCAAACCGACTTCCAGTTCTTTTACAAACACACCCTTGCCGCCAATTTTGCTTAATGGCGAATGTTTATTGCGATCGCCCAAGGTCGTCATACCGACAATCTCAACCTCAAGATCGCGATGCGCCGCCTCTAGTGCATCCTTGACGAAATTTGCCTGCCACATGGCAAGAGCACTTTCCCGTGTCGCTAACCTTATTGTTCCCACTAGTTAATCTTCCATCGAGCCACAAAAAAGGCGGCTATTATAGCCGCCTTTTGGGTTGAGTGATGCCCTTAATCGTTTTGACTAGCACGCACTTGCTTTCTTCAGCCCCGATCTCTCATAACTAAAGTGTCTGGACCAATCGCCGCAACCCCGACACATGTCGTCTACTCACGTCGAGACGCTCGTCGACGCCTCGCATCCTCACCTGATAATGGCCTCGTGGATCTCTTTCAAGACCATCAAGATGGTCCATCATCACCAAAGCATTTCGGTGAATTCTTACAACTCTGTCACCGAACTCGTCCTCAAGATCCCTAAGGGTGTCGTCAATCAACACTTCCCCACTCTCATGTCGCACAGTCACGTACTTATGATCTGCCTGAAAAAAACGAATCTCCGTGAGTGGAATAAGCTCGATACCTTTTCGAGTTTTGGCGCTAATATGTGTTCGCGACCGCTTCTTGTCTTCTCCATCAACGGAAAAACTCTGCGCTTGCACCCGATTTATCTGCCCAATTTTGGACAGCGTTTCTACCAAAGCCTCCCGCCTAACCGGCTTCAATAGATACCCAGAAGCGTTTACGCCAAATGCGTCAATCGCGTGCTCGCCAAATGCAGTACAAAATACGATCGCTGGTGGCTCAGCCGATTTGGATATTCTTCGACCAGCCTCTATTCCGCCCATACCCGGCATACGAACGTCCAATAGTACGATGTCCGGCTCGAATTCCAGCACCATATTGACGGCTTGTTCTCCAGATTCTGCTTGCCCGACAACCGTGTAGTCATCCAGCGCACTGATCATTCTGAGAAGCCTTTCTCGAGCCAATTTTTCATCATCGACTATCAACACATTCATTTCGATAAGACCTCGGGTTATTTGATCAATCCATCGGCTCAACGGACCGAAAAACTGACAGGTTAACTGATTTTTACGACAAACTGCGACTCGCGGCTCATATTTTACGAATCTGAGTCAGTTAATTAGAAAGTTTGTGAACTTGTTCACATTTCCTTACGGGTATTATGATGTTATCGACCGAATACAAACACCTTATCGCTAGCATCATTAAGGCACACAAGGCAGGGCCCTGATGATCCTGCAAGCCAGTAAAACGGCTTAATCTTCCAAGGGATAGCTGATAGTTGTCGTAAATATTTGCTTGCCGCGGACAGGCGCAAGCGATGCTTCAGAGCCATAAATAGCCTCTAGGCGCCTTTTTATGTTGTCCAAAGCCATTCGGTTGCTTGGCTCGTGGCTGTAATCACTATCAGGCAGGGGGTTGGATATCGTTGCGATAAGCTTTTTATCCTCAACCTTTATACAAACAACCACTTCACCCCCTTCTGGCAGAGGCTGGATACCATGATAGATGGCATTTTCAAGCAGTGGCTGCAATGTGAGTAACGGGATGCTCACCGAATCCGGGTCAACTTCCACCTGCCAGTCAACTTTGAGACGATCATCAAGCCGCAGAGATTCGATATGGACGTATTTGCGACAGAGGTCGAGTTCTTCTGACAAAGCGACCGGACGATTGCTGCTGTCATTAAAGCTGGCGCGAAACAACATGGAAAGATCTTCAACCACCGTTTCTGCCGTATCTGGATCAATACTGATCAAACTAGCAATGATATTCATGCTGTTAAAGAGGAAATGGGGGCGTATACGTGACTGAAGCGCCTGAATTCTCGAGTTCAGTTCTGCCTGCTCCTGGCGTCGTAACTGGTGCTGGAGAAAAAAGTATCTGAAAGCGATCCCTGACATCACCGCAGCCACCAGCAAATTCCTGATGAGAATGCCCGTTTTATCCAGATCCCAACCCATTTCGTCCAGCGTCATCCATTCGCCAATAATGCTGAAAATCAGTGTCAACGATAGAATCAGAGCATAGCCAGTCAGTGTGGCGTAGGCGGTGGACATCCGCATCAACACTGGTCTGAAATTGCACAATACGGCGGCAGAAGCCAAGACAACCCACTGCACAAACAAGGAAGTCAGACCCAGCTGGGTCCAGTCAAAATTGATCAGATTACCGTTTGCAAGCACACCAACGACAACAAGCAGCTCAGAAATCAATACTAGGAAGAGAATACTTTGGGGTTGGCACAAATCCGGCAGGAAAAAATCTTCCGCAGCCTCGGGTGTATCTTTCAAATCTGGATCCAATTTTTTCATCCGGCTTGCACTTTTCGGCAAACAGTATACGCGTTTCAGCAAAGTGATTTCAGATGGCAATTAACGTCACGTGCCAGTTCACATACGATATAATGCCGCCTTCTGATCTATAGCACAGGAAACATCATGGCTGACGCGACTGAGACTCCAACCAAAAAACTCTGGGATGGGCGCTTTACAGAAGCTACTGATGCCTTCGTTGAGGCATTTACGGCCTCGGTTGGCTTCGATCAACAGATGGCACTTCAAGACATCAAAGGCTCAATCGCTCACGCAACAATGCTACAGAGTGCAGATATTCTCAGCGAAAGTGAGCTTGAGTTAATTCTGGGCGGACTCGATGAAATTCAACAGGAGATCATTGAAAACCGATTTGAGTGGTCTGTCAGCCTCGAAGATGTTCATATGAATATTGAAAGTGCACTGACGGAAAAGATTGGTGTTGTAGGGAAAACCTTACACACAGGTCGGTCGAGAAACGATCAAGTTGCTACAGACATACGTCTTTATTTACGAGATCAAATAGATCAAATTTCAGATCTGTTGACCAGACTACAGCAGGGAATTTTGTCCTTGGCGGAAAACGAGTCAGAAACAATCATGCCTGGATTTACCCACTTGCAAGTTGCCCAACCCGTGACTTTTGGCCACCACCTGATGGCTTGGTATGAAATGATCGAGCGCGACTATTCTAGATTGTTGGATTGCCGCAAACGCGTAAACGTGCTGCCACTGGGTGCGGCTGCACTCGCCGGTACTACTTATCCAATAAACCGTGAAATGACGGCTGAACTCCTGTCATTCGACAGCGTGGCTCGAAACTCTCTTGACGCAGTTAGCGACCGAGATTTTGCGATTGAATTCTGTAGCTGGGCCAGCATTTTGATGATGCACATGTCGCGCTGGTCTGAAGAAATAGTGCTATGGTCTTCGCCTCAATTCGGGTTCATCGACCTCCCAGACCGATTCTGTACTGGCTCATCAATTATGCCCCAGAAGAAAAACCCAGATGTGCCCGAGCTAGTGCGGGGGAAAACAGGTCGAGTTTACGGCAGCCTGACTTCACTGCTGACACTCATGAAGTCCCAGCCTCTGGCATATAACAAGGACAACCAAGAAGACAAGGAACCTCTATTCGATACAGTTCGAACCGTCAGCGATTGTCTGACAGCATTCGCTGATATGATTCCAGCAATGGTGCCAAAACGAGAAAACATGAGGCTCGCAGCAACCAAGGGGTATGCAACAGCCACAGACCTGGCAGATTATCTGGTCAACAGAGGATTACCATTTCGAGACGCACATGATGTTGTGGGTAAACTGGTCGCACTGGCCATTGAGCAAAATGCTGACTTGTCGGAGCTGTCTATAAATCAACTACAAAGCTGCTCAGACTTGATCGAATCAGATGTTTACGACGTGCTGACCCTGGATGGTTCTGTCCGCGCTAGAAATCACATAGGAGGTACAGCCCCCGAGATGGTCAGAAGCGCAATCGCTTTCGCTAAAGCACAACTTGAGCGCCGAGCTGCTCTGTAAAGACGCGGTTTAGCAGAACATAAAGCTCTTCGTCGGTCGTGCTGCACATCCAGCGCTGGTCTTGCGCGTGAAGATGAAAGCCGCCAGATTTCGCCGCAACCCAGATCTCATGATTCGCTACCTGTTTGCTGAGCACGACACTCGACCCGTCGGGAAACATCACAGACAGCAAGCCACCCGACACATCAATATCCAGATCAAAGGGCAATTCATCCACTCGATCTTCAATATCGTTAAAAATCGTTTCTACCAAATCAAAGTATTTATTGTCTTCCATATGCTCTGCGAACGTCTCCCCGAAAGCCCAAGCAGATATATTTATCTACCTGCTGTATATTTTTATGGATTGTAACAACAATTATGCATGGCGATCACACTGGAAGTTTTTCCCTCCTTTGCCCGCGCCAATGCCTGACGTATACTCTTATGCTTTTTCAAGGCTAACCTATGCGCGTGACTAACATCATGGTGAATAACCGAGCAACGAGCGCTGTAATCCTTTTGCTCCTCGTGAGCCTACTCAGCGCTTGCGGTCAGAAAGGCCCCCTTTTTCTGCCTGGCGAACCTGAGCAACTCGCTCAGCACGCAGCAATAGCGGCAGAATATTCTGCAAAAGATCTGATGGTCGATTGATGGAAGCATTTCACTACCAAAACGGCGAGCTTTATATCGAAGATATGCCGGCTCAAGAGGTGGCCTCGGCGTATGGCACACCTGTGTATATTTATTCTCGCGCGGCCATTGAAACAGCCTACAAGACATTCTCCAGCGCGTTTAGTTCTCATGACCACTTAATCTGTTATGCGGTTAAGGCGAACTCAAACCTAGGTGTGTTATCCCTGTTTGCTCGGATGGGCGCAGGTTTTGATATTGTCTCGGGCGGCGAACTCGAAAGAGTAATCAGGGCAGGGGGTGATCCAACCAAAGTTGTTTTTTCAGGCGTGGGTAAGCAAGATCCAGAAATCATTGCCGCCCTTACCGCCGGTATCGCCTGCTTTAATGTTGAGTCCCGACAGGAGTTGGAAAGAATCAACTACCTCGCGCAAACGCTTGGACTGAAAGCACCAATCTCTATTCGAGTGAATCCTGACGTAGACGCCAAGACCCATCCCTATATTTCCACAGGGCTAAAAGAGAATAAATTTGGCTGCTCCATGTCTGATGCTGTCGACATGTACAAACTAGCAGCCACATTGTCCAACTTGAAAATCAGCGGTATTGACAGTCACATCGGCTCACAGATCACAGAGCTGGCACCTTTCCTAGATGCTATGACTAAAATTTTGACGCTGGTCGACGAGATTGAGTCCAATAATATTGCGATCGATCACATTGATGTGGGCGGTGGACTGGGCGTTCAATACGCCGAGGAGGAGCCCATCCACCTCGAAGAGTACGCTAGTGCACTGTCGCAGCTAATGGGCCATAGAAAATCCAGGCTCATTTTTGAGCCTGGTCGATACCTGACGGCCAACGCTGGCATACTCGTTTCAAAAGTCATCAACATCAAGCAGAACGAAGGTAAGAATTTCGCCATCATCGATGCCGGCATGAACGATTTGATCAGACCCGCGCTTTACAGCTCATGGCAACAAATTACAGAGGTTGCTAAAACAGAAGTCGACACAAAAAAATATGATGTTGTGGGACCCATTTGCGAAACCGGGGATTTCCTTGGCAAAAACCGGGACTTGAGCCTAGCCCCCGATGATCTCGTTGCGATCCACTCAGCAGGGGCGTACGGATTTGCGATGAGCTCAAACTACAACAGTCGCAATAAACCTGCGGAGGTCATCGTTTCAGGTTCAAAAGCGCACTGTGTCCGCAGTCGGGAAACCATCGATGATCAATTGAAACTTGAACGAAAATTCCCGATTTGAGCTTGTTTCGGATAGTTTAGTGTATTGAAGTGCACTCAGATGTAAACTTATCCGTTCCTCCACCACACAAGTCCATACTTACCAATACATATGTTACTGAGATTCACCAAAATGCACGGGCTTGGGAATGATTTTGTCTTCCTTGATCTCATCTCTCAATCTGTCAGTCTAACCGAGAAAACGATTGCCAAGCTTGGGGATCGTCATACCGGTATTGGCTTTGACCAATTACTCACTGTCAGCCCACCGCGCTCTCCTGAAATGGATTTCCGATACAGAATTTTCAATGCTGATGGCACTGAGGCTGAACAATGCGGCAATGGCGCACGTTGTTTCCTTCGCTTCGTCCGTGACAGAGGATTGACCACAAAAAACTCAATAAAGGTCGAAACCAACAAAGGCAGTATTGAATGCAAACTGCATAAGGACGGTAATATCAGCGTCGATATGGGTTCACCAGTATTGCAGCCAGACAAAATTCCGTTCATTACCGATACCTGCGCGGTTACTTATACGCTTGAACTAGCCTCTTGCTTGTCAACTCATTCGGAGACTATCAGCGTTGCCGCGGTCAACATGGGAAACCCACATGCGGTAACTATTGTTGACAACATCGACCGTGCACCTGTGAACCAGGTAGGGGCGCTGGTCGAGTCTCATCCTCAGTTTCCTGAAAAAGTAAACGTGGGATTCATGCAAATAGTCAGTCGGGATCGCATCAACCTGCGTGTGTATGAGCGGGTCGTTGGAGAGACAAATGCTTGCGGCTCTGGCGCCTGTGCAGCCGTTGTTGCGGGTCGTATGCAAGGTTTACTGGATGAAAAAGTAGAAGTTTTCCTTCCGGGAGGCAGCCTCACAATTGAATGGCAGGGAGACCAATCGCCAGTCATAATGACTGGCCCGGCAAACAGGGTATATGAAGGCCGTTTGCAAATTTAGTATCATCAAAGTTTCGAAACAGGGTAGCCCATCATGAAGTCAAAACAAAAAACCGATGAACCCGAACTCACCGGCGCGCAAGTAGCAGAATATCTGTCCGCAAACCCAGATTTCTTTAGTGATCGGGACAGCCTGCTCGCCTTAATGACGCTACCGCACCAGCAGGGCGGTGCTGTCTCTCTAGTAGAGCGACAAGTCTCCGTTTTACGCGACCGAAACCGGTCGACTAAAAATCATCTTGATGATTTGCTCAACGCCGCTCGGAGAAATAACGAAATCTTCGACAAGTGTCAAAGCCTAATTTTGTCATTGTTGACAGCGAAAGACCCAATCACTTTCTTTGACGCACTGGAATCAGGTCTTAAACATGAATTTGACTGCCACGCCTATAGCCTAGTGATTTTCAGCGACGATCCGGAGCAGGTCAATCACTTTACGAGCAGAGTATCCCTCGCCAATGCAAAGGAGCATGTCGGCGACTTGATAAAAGGAACAAAACCTTCTCTGGGCGCACTCAGACCTTCAGAACAGGACTTCCTGTTCCCCAATGCCAGCAGCAAAGTCAAGTCTGCAGCGGTGCTTCCAATAAAAACTCGCAGCATCAATAAAGACGCAACCTTTGAGCATATCCAAATTGCACTACTCTCCATCGGCAGCAACAGGAAAGACTATTTTGACGCGTCTATGGATACGCTTTTCATTGGATTTGTGGCTGATGTATTAGCTCAGCTGTTACCAATTCACATACCCGTCTCAAACACACCGCCAGCAAAGCGCCTTGAAGAGTGATTCACAATGACCGTTTTCGAGACAGACTCGTTCGAATCTCTTGCGGATAAATTTCTGGTCCATCTAAAGACTGTACGCCAGCTTTCGAACCACACAATAAAAAGTTACCAAGCGGACCTGGCTCGACTTATCGAGTTTTGTCAAGAAAACAAAATCTCTTCCTGGCAAGCGCTTCAATCTCACGACCTGCGGCGTTACGTGGCTTTAGCGCATCAGACAGGTATCTCTGGAACAAGCCAGCAGCGCCGACTATCAACATTCAGGACATTTTATAACTTCCTCATCAAGGAAGGATTAACCCGGGCGAATCCAGTGCTTGCTGTGTCTACACCAAAATCCGGCAAGCGACTGCCGAAAACACTCGATACAGATCAGGTTAATCAGCTACTGAATGTCAAAACTTCTAAGTGGCATGCAATTAGAGATAGCGCCATGCTTGAACTTTTTTATTCTTCTGGACTAAGACTGTCTGAACTCGTTGGAATAGATTTACATAACATTAATCCTGCCGATGGGTCCGTGCTTGTCACGGGCAAAGGCAATAAACAGCGACTTTTGCCCGTAGGTAAAAAAGCGACACAGGCAATCCTGAACTGGTTAAAAATCAGAGAAGATCTTCCCGGCAAGAAAGCGCAAGTGATAGATCGGAGCGCGCTGTTTCTTAGTGAGCGCGGAAACCGCATCAGCACGAGAAATGTGCAGGCAAGAATACGCTACTGGACATCGCGGCAAGGTATTCCCGGCAATATTCACCCACATATGCTCAGACATTCTTTCGCAAGTCACATGCTCGAGTCGAGCGGCGATTTGAGAGCCGTGCAGGAGTTACTCGGTCACGCTGACATTTCAACAACCCAGATCTACACCCATCTGAATTTTCAACACCTTGCGGATGTCTACGACAAAGCACACCCGCGAGCACACGCTAAGTCAAAAATATCTAACGACTCTGGTGGTGCGAATGATTAAGGTTATCGGGTTCGACCTTGACGATACGCTTTGGGCGACGAAACCGACTATTTTAAGGGCAGAGAAAAAGCTCAATGAGTGGCTGAAGGTAACGGTACCGCAACTCAGTTATACCGCTGAGTCAATGCGTGAACTAAGACACGCCTTGACTGATCGGGAACCTGAACTTAAGACGAAAATTACCGAATTACGCCGGCGAATAATTGAACATGCTCTTGAACTCAGCGATGTTAGTCCTTCGCAGGCAACGGAGTTGTCACATCAGGCAATTGAGGTATTCCTAGTAGCGCGCAATCAGGTAAAGTTTTTCGAAGGCAGCCTTGCTACCCTCGAGCATCTCTCGACCCGTTACATATTAGGCGCCCTTACTAACGGGAATGCTGATATCAAACGAATCGGTCTCGATACCTATTTTTCTTTTGCATTCTCCGCGGAGCAGGTTGGAGCACCGAAACCCGCGCACGATCTGTTTCACGCAGCGCTGCAACATAACAATATAGAACCCTCGCAAATGGTCTACGTGGGAGATGATCCGGTACTCGATGTTGATGCAGCCAATCAAGCAGGCTTGCACACAGTTTGGCTAAAATCAGCGACAAAGCCTGACCCAGGGGCAACACAGGCAGACCAAGTAATCGATCTTATTGACGAACTACCGGCCGCCCTTGCAAGACTAGAAAAATAATTCTCGAGCGGTTATCACTCGGGTGCGCGATGCTTTTTGATAAAATGCTTAAGTGCGTCTTCATCAACCTCGAGTTTGCTCTTTCTGGTTTTCGCGCCCTTCAGCGCTTCCAGCGTGGGGTGTACCGGATGAACCTCAGGTAACGCCAATTTTATAGCTGCATCAAATTTGGCAGGGTGCGCCGTTGAAAGATGAATTATCGGCACCTCTGTACGCCGGAGCGTTTTACCTACATGCAATCCTACCGCCGTGTGTGGGTCGGTAATATAACCATGAACCTCGTAAATTTCTTGGATCGCAGCAAGCGTTTGCTCGTTTGTGGCCGAGCCCGCGGCAAATGTTTGATCAAATGATGGGGTGTTAAATTCAATAGATGCCGCACCTGTGTTCGCAAAGGATTCCATAAACTCATTTACCTTCGCACTCGAGCCTTCAAGGGCGTAGTACAAATAGCGCTCGAAATTACTTGAAACCTGTATATCCATCGCCGGACTATGGGTGAAATTTACTTCTTCTCGCTCGTACCTCCCAGTCTTAAAAAATCTAGCCAGTATGTCGTTGGCATTAGTCGCTAGAATAAGACGATCAATCGGTAGACCCATCTTACGAGCCAAATAACCTGCAAAGATGTCTCCGAAGTTCCCTGTTGGTACGCAGAAATCGACTTTGTTCGTCTGCGGTTGTTCTTCCTTCAATTGAAAATAGGCAGAGAAAAAATACACGATTTGCGCCAGTATTCTCGCCCAATTGACCGAGTTCACAGCGCCCAGCTGGTATTGCGCCTTAAAAGGAAGGTCAGAGAAAACTGACTTCAGCAGAGCCTGACAATCATCAAAGCTGCCATCAACGGCTAAATTATGAACATTAGCGTCAAGCACAGAGGTCATCTGCAATTCCTGTAACTCGCTTGTCTTGCCTTCGGGAAACATGATGAAAATATTGATATTGTCTTTTCCACGGACGCCGGCAATCGCTGCGCTACCTGTGTCACCGCTGGTAGCACCGACAATATTCAGTTCACCTTTTGTCTCCTTAAGAATATGTTCGAAAACATTACCAAGAAACTGCAAAGCAACATCTTTAAAAGCCAACGTCGGTCCATGAAACAATTCTAAAATATTGGTTTCACCCATCCTGTTCAGCGGAGTAACTTTTTCATTGGTGAAAGTCGAATAGCTTTTATCAATGATCCCGCCGAGTTCAGCTGCGGCGATATCACCGATGTACAAACCCATAATATTTTTAGCCAGCTCGGGATAGCTCAAAGATTGCCATGCTTCGAGATGTTCAGATACATCAGGAACCGACTCTGGTAGCAGCAAACCGCCATCAGAGGCCAACCCCATGAGAACAGCTTCGGTAAAACTTAAATCTGAAACCTGACCTCGGGTGCTTTTATATCTCATTTGATTTCAGCTTTCCTTATAGACAACGGATTTTAGCGGCTGAGCTGAATTGCACAGCGGAAAACGCGAATTATATGTTAGTACCCACCCGGATGAGAAATTCCGGCGGGGAATCCGTCGGACGAATAGAATTTTGCGCGAAAAAGATGGGAATCTTGCTGGATCCGTCACAAAAATTAGATTCAGATTTAGTGAATGGATTAAACGTCAGATCTGGGTGAGTTTTCTCGACGCTTTCAACCGCCGTGAGCACGTCTTTAATATCTCCTTCCAGCTAATCCCCAGGCTCGTTTCCTGCTTACCGTTTGGCAGCGGACTCCTCATCAATCAACGAATATTGTCTCCGGTGCCTCATTCGTTGTTAAACTCACAATTTCCTGGAGACACGATCACTATCGTCGTTGTCGTTCAAGTGACAAAAAGTGCAAAGTCCGGTCAACGGCGGCTAAACAGCATCGCCTCCGGTCTCACCCGTCCGGATTCGGATAATATCTTCCAGGTGGGAAACAAAGATTTTTCCATCTCCAACCTTACCGGTATTCGCGGCTGAAGTGATCGCTTCTATTACGCGTTCCAAAGCATCATCGGCAATGGCCACCTCAATTTTCACCTTCGGGAGAAAATCAACCACGTACTCTGCACCTCGATAAAGTTCGGTATGCCCTTTCTGACGTCCAAAGCCTTTCACTTCCGTCACCGTCATACCTTGTACGGATATTTCAGCCAGTGCCTCTCTCACATCATCGAGTTTAAATGGCTTGATGATTGCTGTGACTAACTTCATGTTAACTCCCTTGAGTAGAAACCAGAGGAGCCGCCAAGTGCGAAGGCTTCAATTACAATGGCTTCCTTATTTATTTAGAAATGTATCTAATCTGCCTTCCCATTACCATGCGCCAACGCAATTTACCGTCAAAAACTTGCCGGCTTAGCTATCGAGCCAAGCAATTGACAGCTCGGCTATCCCTTACCTCTCACAAACAACCAGGGTGATTGCCCACATAAACCCCCGGAACGCCCGCATACAATAAAGCAACTTGCTTGTTACAAACAAATCTTGCCAGCAAAACGCTCAATGAGGACCCAGATCATGCCATTTGCCTTCACTTATTCACGCGCTGAAGTTGGCATTGAAGCCCCGATCATTACCGTAGAAGTCGATATATCACAGGGTTTACCACAAATTCAGATTATTGGTCTGCCAGAGGCAGCGGTTAAAGAGGCAAAAGATCGCGTCAAGGCTGCTATTGTCAATGCCGGTTTCAGAACACCTCAAAGAAGGGTGACGGTGAATCTCGCACCTGCGGACCTCCCAAAACAGGGCGGCCGCTACGATCTTGCCATTGCCCTATGCATTCTTGCCGCAAACGGTGATATCCCTTTGTTAGGTATTCGAAATGTTGTATTTCTGGGAGAGCTCGCGCTTGATGGGGAACTAAGAGCGGTAAAAGGCGTGCTGCCGGCAGCAGTCAGGTGCAAAGAGAATAATAATCAACTGATCGTACCGCTCGCTAACGAAACAGAGGCCGCGTTAGTTGACCAGATCAGCGCGTTCGCAGCGCGCTCTCTGCTGGATGTTGTGAACCATTTACATGGCACCATTTCACTTCCACCGGTAAAAAAACAACAACTTAACCCAATTGAGACTTCTGGCCGCAGATTGTCGGATGTTTCCGGTCAAGAATTAGCGAAACGTGCGCTAATTATTGCAGCAGCAGGGGGACACAACCTTTTAATGTCGGGTCCACCAGGCACCGGTAAAACGATGCTTGCATCACGCCTCATCGAACTGCTACCACCTCTGTCCGAAAGAGAGCAGTTGGAAGTGGCTGCGGTTCAATCCGTTTCCAGTCAATTCAGTGTTGCAACCTCAATTGGCGCAGAAAATTGGGGTGTTCGTCCATTTCGGGCACCTCACCACACCGCTTCAGCCGTCGCGCTGGTTGGCGGGGGTAACCCACCTAAGCCGGGGGAAATTTCATTGGCACACCGAGGGGTACTCTTTCTGGACGAATTACCGGAGTTTCCTAGGCAAGCGCTGGAGGTGTTAAGAGAACCTCTCGAATCAGGCAAGATCATCATTAGCAGAGCACATCATCAGGTCGAGTATCCTGCCGCTTTTCAGCTGATTGCAGCAATGAACCCCTGCCCTTGCGGTTTCTTCGGCGATGATGATCGTAAATGTAAATGTGCGCCTATGACGATCCAAAAGTACCGGTCCAAAGTTTCCGGTCCGTTGCTTGACCGAATCGATCTGCACGTGAATGTACCCGCGATTCCAGTAAACGAGTTAATGGCGTCCCGTCATGAAGAGGCAGACAAAGACAACGAGGTGATCCAACGTATTGCTGTGAGTCAACACCGGATGATTGAACGCGCTGGTAAGGTGAATGCGCAGCTAGAAGGCAAGGAGGTGGAAGCTGAGTGCCGCCTAGCACCATCAAGTAGGCAGGTCTTAATTGCCGCCATAGACCGTATGGGGCTTTCTGCTAGAGGCTATTTCAGAGTACTAAAGGTGGCGAGGACCATCGCTGATCTTGCTGAGCTTCCCGACGTATCCAGCGCTCACCTTACGGAGGCGCTGGGATATAGGGTCCAGCGTTAAATAGATTTTCTTGGGGGTGTTTTTGATTACCTAGATTCCGCCACCATGTAGTCAACGACAGCGTTCAGTTCATCATCGGAACACGAGAAACACATGCCTCTTGCAGGCATACCCGGGGCAAGACCGTTGATACCGCTATCGTAAAGAGTCTCCATACCCTTAGCGATACGTGGCTCCCATGCAGCTACGTCGCCCAGTTTAGGCGCGCCGGCAAGACCAATTGCATGGCATGTAGCACAAGATTTTGAATAGGTATCTGCTGGGCTATCAGCCCCGGCAACAGCAGCAACGCTCGTCGTCATGACTGCACTACCGCAATCTTCGCCCTCGACACAGACTGAACCAACACGCTCAAGTCGGCTCGAAATTTCATCTTCCGTCGTCCCTGCGAAAGTCGTCTGAACCATGCACAGTACAGCAAGGCAAACACACCACATCAACTTTAAACTTTTCACAACTATTTCTTCCTGAATGACTCATCAAATTTGATTTCTAACATGTTCGTCAAACACCCCAAAAACCAACCGCAACAATTATACATCAGTATATACGCATAAACACTAACCTGGATTACCCCAACCGCCGTTATCCAGCTCCCGGTTGGGACTAAACTGGAAAACATTAGATGTACCACCTTCCACAACGGACTGCTCTGAAACTAACGTCAAAATCGCCCTGTCTCTAAATTCAGACAAGCTTTCAGCGCCAATATTGATCATCGTACTTTTTAGTTTATATAGTGTAGCCTCTAGCACCTCACCGAGTGGTCCAACCAAGGGGACATAAGCGTCCACGCCTTCTTCAAAGACCATTTTTCTGGTGTCCATGCCTTCGCTATACCGTTGCCAATTCTGTGCGCGACGAGTCCCTTCACCCCAGTATGGCTTATACATCTGCCCGTTAATTGTCGTCTTGGGGCTTGGGCTTTCCTCTGTCATCGCAAAATATCGACCCATCATCACAAAGTCAGCACCCATGGCAAGTGCCAGTACAATCTGAGTATCACTCGCCAAGCCACCATCGGAACAAATGGGAATGTATCGACCGGTTTCCTCATAGAATGCATCACGACGAGCAGATACTTCCTGCAAAGCCGAAGCCTGCCCTCTGCCAACGCCCTTTTGCTCTCTGGTAATGCATATCGAGCCGCCACCAATACCTACTTTGATAAAATCAACACCCCTATTTCCACGCTCGTCGTCAGCAACCAAATAGTCAAAGCCTTCAGCGGAAACGACATTTCCTCCGCCGATAACAATGTGATTACCAAAGTTCTCTCTTATCCAATCTATGCCATCTCTCTGAAACTCACTGAAACCGTCAGATGAGTCAAAGCAAAAAGCGTCGGCGCCTGCTGCAAGCAATGCAGGCACGCGTTCCTGATAATCATGAGTATTAATCGCTGCACCAACACATAGCCTTTTTGTATCGTCCAGCAATTCAAGAGGATGAAGTCTATGATCCTCATAGTCTTTTTTGAACACCAGAGAGGTAAGGTTGCCCTGGGGATCAAGAATCGGTAAACAGTCTTTTTTGTGTTTATGTAGCAGCGAATTGGCTTCCCTCAAACTGATGCCATCGAGACCGTGGATCACGCTAGCCAGAGGCGTCATGTGGTCTTTTACGAGACCATCTAAGTCATCCTCAAACTCCCAAAAGTCCTTGTCTGTAATAATGCCTTCAAACTTCCCGATCGCTGATCCGTCAGCGGTGACCGGTATCGTGGAATGACCGGTTTGCTTCATCAACTCGACGACTTCAGACAATGTCGCCTGAGCGGTGACGTTTGAGTCACTTTGCACAAACCCTGCTTTGTGTGCTTTTACCTGATGGACAATCTCAGCCTGCGCCTCGATAGGCTGAGAGCAAAAAACAAACCCGAGCCCACCCTGACGTGCCAAAGCAACGCACAATTTCGTACCCGACACCGCTTGCATACAGGCTGACACCACCGGCACGTTGATCGAGAAGCGAGGTTCCTGACCCTTTTCGACGGCTGATAGTGGTGACCCGAGACCTATTTTATCTGCCACTTGGCCTTTTCTCGTGAGTCGAGGAATCAGCAGATATTCAGAAAAAGTACGAGAAATGTCATTTAATATGGTCGCCATGTCAGGCTCCTGTCAGTCGGGTATGGTTCAATAGATAACAAATAGCCTGTCGTTCCGAATACTCAGAAATACGATCCGGGATCAATAAAAACGGGGTTATTTGACTTCCCACTCGTGCACGAACGAGAGGCAAGCGAATAGGGGAGGAATATCTCTCAAAACAAAAAAATCTTGGACATTCGTAAATCGCCATGGCGAATTTTAGTCAAATAAACACGTGGATTCAACGCCGTCGTGCCGAGATATGTCGAGTTCATCACTCCGATTAAGCGCTGGTCTCACCGCTAATTGTGGTTTTATTAATCAAATACTTTAGTATTTGTCTATAAACTATTGATTATAGTGCATAATTTTGTATCATGTGTTCTGACTAAACGGCTCAATAATCTTCGGTTGGACGCTGGCTCTATCTATGAACAAATCCGAACTTATTAAAAAGATGACTGAACGGCTTGATCAACTCACCAGCAGAGACGTCGATCTCGCGGTTCATAGCATTATTGAAATCATGTCTGATTCATTGGCAACAGGTGAAAGGATAGAGATACGAGGATTTGGGACCTTTTCCAATCACTACCGAAAACCACGTACGGTCCGAAATCCAAAAACCGGAGAAATTGGCATATTCAAGCCTGGAAAATTTGTCCCGCACTTTAAGCCGGGAAAAGATCTGAAGCGCCGAGTGGATGAATCCAGAGAAGAATTTGATGCCGAGTCGCTTTCTGAGCAAATCTCACCGGCATAGATTTTCTAAATCGATTTAAGTTGGTGTTTTAGTATCTTTCCCGAAGGGGCAGTGGGTAGCTGATCCAGAATCTCAATGCGCCCAGGAATCTTGTACCCAGACAGCGAGCGCCGCGCGTAATCGATCAGCACCGCTGGCTTTAACGCCCTGCCTGCCACCAGTTGGACGTAAGCAACAATCATTTCATCGCCATCGACAATTTTGCCAAGCACTGCGCAAAGGCTGACGTCGGGATGACTTGAGAGCACCGCTTCAACTTCAGGAGGGTAAACGTTAAAACCGGATCGAATGATAAGTTCCTTGGTACGACCCGCTATATGAATAGCGCCTGTGTCATCTTTAGAGACGAGATCTCCCGTATTAAACCAATCGTCAATCAACACCTCAGCGGTCTGTTCTGGTTTCCTGAAATATCCCTTCATAATGTTCGGCCCCTTGACCCAAAGCTCGCCAACTTCGTTTGCTGGCAGCACTTCGCCGGTATCACTGACAACTTTTGTTTCTACTCCCGGCAATGGATAACCCACAGAACAATTGTCTAATGGGAGATAGAGTCTGGTCTGACTAATTGTGGGGCCAGTCTCAGTCAGACCATAACCATTATGCATCGGAAGACCAAATTGCTGTTCAACCCGTAATTTGAGGTCAGGGTCCAGAGGTGAACCACCGGAATACATAAACCTTAATTTTCCAGCCTGCCAATCCGGCAAATCTTTGAGCTTTTCCAGCATGAGCGCAAACATGGTCGGAACGCCCAAAAACCCTACAAGATTTTTCTCAGCGATGGTCCGAATGGCCTTTCCTGCCTCAAATCTAGATACAAGGTGAATGCAACCACCACCAAAAAGTACTGCGGAACACACAGCAGAAAGGCCAAAAGCGTGGGACATCGGCAATACACCATAAACAGCATCTCCCGGAGAAATGCCACGTAGCTGTCCCGAAATAAAGGCAACAAAGGATAGATTTTGGTGGGTCAACATCACGCCCTTTGGACTGCCTGTTGTCCCGGTCGTGTAGATCATTGCTAAAACCTGCTCCGCTGGGTCAGCATGAACCGTCTCGGGCGAAGCCTCAAATTCGGTTGATGTTGCGACCTTCGCGAATGACAACTGATCAGCCAATGCTCCGAGACGTTTTCCGTGGGCTTGCGCGTCCGTTGAATCATCCGTAGTAAATACTACGACCCTAGGATCACAGTCCTCCTGAATCAAACCAAGTTCTCGTTCACTTAATCGCGCATTAATTACAACAGCGATGGCATCCATTTCACTCAGCGCCACAAACAAGCACATGAGTGCTATGCCATTTTCAGCCACCAGCATCACTCTGTCGCCAGGCCTGACACCCTTGCTTTTTAAAAATTCAATGGATTCGGTGACCGCCTGCTGCAATGCCGCATAAGTCAGAGTCGTCGCATTTCCCACGAGAGCAGGCGCATGGGGGCTGATCTCTGCCCATTTCAGGATTGAATGGCTGAGTCGGCGAGGCAATTTGGAGAGAATATCAGATCTGGAACACCCGAGTACTTTCTCATCTTTATTCCAGATTTCTTCCAGCGTGACCACTTCGCTCAACTTCCTTGGCTGCGAATCAGGACTCTGAAGAGATTAGCTTGCGTTCTTTTTCTATCAGAAAATTTGCCACACGTATCATCTCAGTGTTGCCGCCAGCCATACTGCCCTCAATCCGATACTTGCCGTTAACGATTAGCGCCGGCACACCGCTCGAACGATAGGCTCGACCTCGCGCTTCAGCTTGTTGCGTGCTTGCTCGCACACCAAAGGAGCTAAAAGCTCGGGCAAAATCCTCGGGATCTACACCATATTCACCGAAAAATTCCGCGATTAATTTAGGATCATTGAGTCTTCGACGCTCACGATGAATCGCTGCGAAAAATGGTGCATGAATTTTCTCTCCTACTTTCAACGCTTGAGCGGTGTAGTAGGTTTGCGCTAGCAGCTGGTAGGCTTTATTCCAGATCGCCGGAGATCGGTTAAACTCAACATCATCCGCTAGCTGAGATTCCCAAACTTTTAATAACGGATCAAATGCATAGCAGTGATTACACCCGTAGGAGAAAAACTCCGTCACTTCGACTTTGCCAGGGTTGCGAGTCTTAATGGGGACAGGTAACTCGACATAGTGCGTACCTTCTTCATACTTAATCGTCTCGCCGGACGATTCCGCATGCGCCAGCATACTCAGACAAACTGCCCATAAAAAGATCAGTGGCTTAACAGGTGCTTTGATATTGATCATCTCTTCTTCCAATTCGATTTTCTAAAAGGGGAGTGTACAGGTTGAAGTTGTAACTGAGCTAGTCCAATCAACACGTCAACTTCAGGATTCGTTCAGAATTCTTGGCGGTGCATCCTGTGAGTGCATCAAAAAAGGGGCTCAACCGCCCCTTTTTCGTTTATTTAACCTCAACAAATATTGTCTGTTGGCAACAAGACGGCGATATTATTTCAGCCCGTATAGGTAACTCGATACGGCCTCTATCTCCTTATCGCTCAGATCCATTGCGGTTAGTCTCATCATACGGCTCTCACCGTCGTTGTTTCGCTCTCCGCTTCTAAACGCCTTCAGCTGAGCGCTTGTGTATTCTGGCCACTGTCCTGAGAGCGCAGGGAAGGCTGCTGCCCGATTGCCCCCACCATTCGGAGAATGACAGGCGGTGCAGGCGGCGATATTCTTTCTAGCAACGCCGGCTCGATATACCTTTTCGCCTAACGCAACAAGATCTGCGCTGGCAGCTCCAACCTTCGTCTGCTGTGACGCATAGTAGGCTGCAATATCCATAATTTGCTGGTCCGAATACCCGTCCAGCAATCCTGTCATGGTAATAGCGGAACGACGACCATCCTTGATGTCTACCATCTGCTTATAGAGGTATTTTTCACCCTGACCCGCGAGGCTCGGAAAGGCTCCCGCCGGACTATTGCCGTCTTGACCATGGCATGCCCCGCATACCATAACCAAATCCTGCCCGTTTGCGGCGTTTCCGTCAGCAAGCAGACCCGAAGAACCGAGCAACACCATAATTCCTAATAATATTCTCAACATGAGGTTTCCTAAAAACAAATCTATACAATGCTGTGTAAAATAGCTGGCGCATTATACAGCACGTGGCCCGCAAGCCCAAAATACATTTTTCAGCCAAGATCAACATGATCTGCAGTAAATCTCGTTCGATGTCTCAAAACCGGACAAGTGAGCAAGGTTGCATAGTAGTATTAGATCTACATCGACTAATCGATACCAAAAAAAGGAACAGCATGAGCGTTTCAAATCCACATCTTAAGCTGGAGAATGCTACATTCGAGACGAGTGCAGCAACACTTGCTCAATGCCCTGTTGATGGCAAACTCGAAATCGCTTTTTGTGGTCGATCAAATGCGGGAAAATCCAGCGCAATCAACTATCTCACCAGCAACAAGAAACTAGCCAGAACCAGTAAAACACCCGGCCGAACTCAGCTTATTAACTTTTTTTCAATATCTGACGAATTCAGAATGGTTGATTTACCCGGATATGGTTATGCAAAGGTACCCTCTGCGGTGAAAAAGGACTGGCACCGAAACATCGACCAGTACCTACAAAAACGAGCAGCGTTATGTGGATTAGTGCTGATGATGGATATCCGGCATCCCCTGAAAGAGTTTGATAAAACCATGATTGAGTGGTCACTCAACAGCCAAGTGCCACTGCATATTCTTCTGACCAAGTGCGACAAACTCAAACGCGGAGCGCAGTCAAAAGCGTTGTTTGCTGTCAAAAAACAACTTCCTGATAATGTTTCTGTCCAACTGTTTTCCTCTACCCATGCGATTGGTAAGGATCAGTTTCTAATACAACTCCGAATCTGGCTGGCTGATCTAGTCAACATGTAGACAAGTTTTTTGTGCTAGCAGACGAATAACCTTGCCGAACATCAGAAGAATGCTGACAGAATTCTATCCGTTCACAGACTATGACAAAAAAGCTCTGGTCACTGTTGGGGGAGTGTGTGACCAGAGCCTTCATCTTCGGTGCTTTGGGGGGAAACTACCGAAGTTATTACCGTCGAAAAAACCACCTACGTGGAAAACCAACTTAGTACACATACAAATCAGACTGATCCTTTCAAAAAAAGTTCCAACAAAAAACTGCTTTTTTTCGCTGAACAACCTTTTTTCACAGAATAATGGCTCCCCACTTAAGGCAGAGTATCATCGTTAGGAGAACTTTCTTGGCAGGCAATTGAGATTTGTATAAATGTCACTCAAAAAAAGGCTCTAGTCACTGTTGGGGAGGGTGTGACTAGAGCCTGTGTCTTCGGTCATTTTGGGGGAAATTCCCGAAGGTCTTGCTATCAAACTGCAAACCAGATTTTTGAATAACTATGTTTCATTTCATGAACACAGTATTGGGACTAACGCATACTCAAAAAGTTCCAAAAAAAGTGTTAAATTTTTAAGAGAAACTTGTTTTTGGGCGGATCAGCGGCACATTGGAGGGATGGAAACTTAACGCGTTAGTAGTTTTAATGCGCAACTTCCCAGTTGTCCCCCATACCCGATTCAACCACAAGCGGTACATCGAGTTCCGCTGCCGAGGACATCTTCTCGTCCACGATGGCCATTACGTTTGGTACCAGGTCTTCTCTAACCTCGAGTACAAGTTCATCGTGCACCTGCATAATCATTTTTGCATCAATACCCGATTCCATCAGCCAGCCATCTACATCAATCATCGCTAGCTTGATAATATCAGCCGCGCTGCCTTGCATTGGCGCATTTATCGCAGCTCGCTCGGCTCCCTGCCTGCGTTGGAAGTTGCTTGCAGTGATGTCAGGCAAGTAGAGACGACGGCCGAAGATAGTTTCAACGTAACCGTCACCCGCGGCTTGCTCTCTGACGCTATCCATATAGGCTCTTACACCAGGATAGCGCTCGAAATACAAATCGATGTAATCCTGCGCGTCGCCGCGAGGAATAGACAACTGCCGGGCAAGCCCAAAAGCTGACATGCCATAGATCAAACCAAAGTTGATCGCCTTGGCACTCCTTCGCTCGAAATCCTTTACCTGTTCGATGGGATGACCAAACACCTCGGAGGCCGTAGCACTGTGAATATCCAGTCCATCTTTAAAAGCCTTTAACAATCCATCGTCCTTTGAAAGGTGCGCCATGATTCGGAGTTCAATCTGGGAATAATCGGCGGCAATCAGTTTATAACCAGGCGCGGCAATAAACGCTTTTCTAACCCGACGGCCTTCTTCTGTCCTTATAGGGATGTTTTGCAAATTCGGATCTTTACTAGACAACCGACCGGTTGCGGCAACGGCTTGGTGATAGGAAGTATGAACCCTGCCTGTAGACTCATGTACCTGTTTGGGTAGCTGATCTGTATACGTTGACTTCAGTTTGGTCAGTCCACGATATTCCATTATCACCTTCGGTAACGGGTAATCGTGCGCCAGCTCTTGCAGAACCGGCTCTGCAGTAGAAGGCTGCCCTTTTGGGGTTTTTCTGATAACAGGCAGTTTTAATTTTTCAAAAAATATCTGTTGCAACTGTTTCGGTGAACCAAGATTAAACTCCTCACCTGCCAGCGAGTAGGCTTCCTCTTCCAATTCAACAATTCGCACTGCCAATGCCTCGCTATGCTTCGCAAGAAGATCGGTATCGAGCAGCACGCCATTTCTCTCAATCCTTGAGAGAACGCCAACAAGCGGCAATTCAATTTTCTCAAATACGGAGCGAAGTTTTTCACTTTCTGACAATCGGGGCCAAATTGTCTGATGCAACTGTAGCGTAATATCCGCGTCTTCGGCCGCATACTCACCCGCGACTTCCAAATCAATCTGGTTGAAGGTCAGCTGTTTTGCGCCTTTCCCAGCAATGTCCTCAAAGTGAATTGTTGTTCGTCCCAGATACTTCAAAGCGAGGTCGTCCATATTGTGACGCGAGGCAACGGAGTTCAGCACGTAAGATTCGAGCATTGTGTCAAAGGCTAATCCCTGGATTTCCACACCATATTTACCCATCACACTCATGTCGTATTTCATATTTTGACCGATTTTCTTGATGCTGGGATCTTCAAGAATCGGTTTAATACCTTTTAAAACAGTTTCAAGAGATAGCTGAGTCGGTGCCCCCTCGTAATTATGAGCAATAGGCACGTATGCAGCCTCACCGGCGACAATGGCAAAAGACACCCCGACAAGCTCAGCCGCCATATAGTCCAGACTGGTCGTCTCAGTATCAAACGTTATCATCTCTGCTGAGGATAGTTTTTCGAGCCACTGCTCAAACTCGGAAGCTTGAAAAACCACATCGTATTCGCGACTTGCCTGGATTTCTGAATCCTTAGTACTAGTAGACGCTGGTGCTTCAAGTCCATCAGCTAGCTCTTCATTCCATTGGCGGAACTCATATTCTGTGTAAAGCGTTTTAAGCGCTGCCTTATCAGGTGCACGCGGATGCATCTCTTTGATATCTTCATCTAACACAACGTCCAGTTTTATCGTGGCCAGTTCATAGGACAAAGGTAGATGCGCCAGTGACTCGCGCAGGTATTCGCCTACCTTGCCTTTGACTGCGTCGGCGTTATCCATCACACCCTTTAGCGTACTGTACTCTGTAAGCCATTTAACTGCTGTTTTAGGGCCGCACTTTGGCACACCAGGAATGTTATCTGCCGTATCACCAACCAAAGCGAGATAGTCAATAATCTGATCTGGTCTGACACCAAATTTCTCTACAACACCATCAATATTCATCTCAACACCCGTCATGGTGTTGATAAGCGACACGTTCTCGTTGACTAACTGGGCCATATCCTTGTCGCCGGTAGAAATAACGACATCGTAATCTGCAGCCTTCGCTTGCACAGCCATCGTCCCGATAACATCATCAGCTTCGACACCGCTGATACTGATAAGAGGCAAACCTAGGGCCTTTATGATTTCATGAATCGGCGCGATCTGTTCTCTTAGATCATCCGGCATTTTTGCGCGATTAGCTTTGTACTCGGGATACAACTCATTACGAAACGTGTCGCCCTTAGCATCAAATACCACGACAATCGCACTATCGGGATAGTCCAGAACCAATTTCTTGATCATGGCGACCACACCCTTGATCGCACCGGTGTTTGCGCCCTTGGTACTCATTAAGTTCGGAAGTGCATGGAATGCACGAAAGAGGTAGGATGATCCGTCGACCAGCACCATTGGTTCTGAGTTTTTCATAAAAATTCACTGTTGAATTTGATTGCTTGAACCTTACTTTGAACGACAGGATCTTTTCAATGGCTCTGCGAAATCTTATTGACCTGACTGTGTGCCACTTCAATGCGAGAATCATTGCAGGCATTATTTTGGCGCTTGCTCTTTCTTCAGTTCCCGCTTCTAGGGTAGTCGCTGATGAAATTTTTCTCTCCCCTGAAACGGAGAGCACGGGACCGGATATTCAAATTGTTATCGGCGAAAACAAAACCGTGTATGAGTACCGCTCCAACGGCGTGTTGATTGCAATTAAAGTCGTACCAAAACTGGGTCGCCCCTATTACATGGTGCCTGCAGATGGCTCACCTCATTTTGAAAGCTTGGATCACGCCAAGGCACTTTACCCTCAGTGGGTACTGTTTGAGTGGTAAACAAATTAACGACTAGAATATTTAGCCATGGCAGCATTTACGCAGTTTAGTCATACTTCTCTCGAGCATTATCTTGCGATGTTTGATCTCGGCGAGCTGGTGTCGTTCGACCCGATTACAGCGGGCATTGAGAATTCCAATTATTTTATTACCCTTGATAACGAGGGCTTCGAGACCGAATACGTTCTGACAATATCAGAATCACTGGATTTTAATGAAGTATCTTTCTTCGGAAGACTTCTGGATCAACTGAGCAACAAGCACCTTCCCGTTCCGAGCCCGCTCCGAACCCTTGACGGCATGTCGAGCACCATTTTTTGCAAAAAACCCACGTGGTTGTTTCCAAAATTATCAGGCTCTCACCCAACGGTCGCTACAGCAATACATTGCAGGACTGTTGGTAAGCTCGTCGCAGATATTCATGCCGCATCGGCCAACGCAAGCTATCACCGCGCCAACCCCTATCATCCCGATTGGGCGCAACAAACGTTGCAATCGAAGCAAAGCGAGCTACATCAAAACGATAACGCCATGCTTGAGGCAACTCTCCAAGATTATAAAGATGCGCTTAAAAACCCGCTCGACCTTCCGAGCGGTATCATCCATGGTGATTTGTTTATGGACAACACGATGTTCGAAGGAGACAGGCTTACCGGTGTCATCGACTTCTACCACGCCTGTGAAGACTATCTTATTCAGGATGTTGCGATCGCGTTACTCGTCTGGTGTACGGATTCCGGTGGCCACGTCAATGAGGAATTAGCACAGGCTTTGCTACAAGGGTATGGCGATGTGCGCTCGTTGACGGACGACGAAACAAGGCTATTACCCATGTTCTGCAGAACAGCAGCTTCTAGATTTGTACTCACAAGGCTGCTATCCGGTGAAGGACAGAATTACCTCAAAGACCCACGGGAATTCCTGAAGATTCTTCGTCTATTGCCCTAACGGGCAGCTAACGCTGCAGTGAATTTATGATAGTTGCGATTTTTTCAGCCTGATGAGGGGCTTTAATAAACCCAGCATACTTACCCTCTGGGCTCACCACGACAATGCTAGCGCTATGATCAACCAAATATGTTCCTGGTTGAGGTCCGGGTACCTTACCAAAGGCTACATTCACGTTCGTCGCTAGACCGACAATCTGATCAAACTCCCCTGTATAGCCCTTGAAGGAGGGGTTGAAACCAACCAAATACTGTTTTAGCAGACTAGGCGTATCCCGCTCCGGATCCACGCTCACCAGAATCACGCTAGGTGGCGTTTCAATTTTCTTCATCGCCTGATTCAATACGCCCAACGTCGTTGGACAAATATCAGGGCAGTAGGTGAAACCAAAAAAGAGCAAAGACCAACGACCTTTTAAAGAGGAGAGCCCGACAGAGTCACCATCCTGATCGACAAGTTGGAATGGCCTGATTTCTCGCCTCTCGGTAAAACCGAAATACCCCAATTCCTGATATTGCATTTCCGTGAGCTGTTTCGGCGCCAGAAAATTGTGAAGGAATAATCCAAGAATGAGTGCAATGAATCCAGAAATCCAAATTAGTGTGTTTCTCACATTCTTATCCATATATTGGTCACTATTCGTTGCTCAAGCGCTGGTTTTACCCATTCAGTAGGGGTGTAACAGTCAAATCAAGGTCAGATGTTCGGCTGGTAAAATGTAGTGGTCAAGCAAGAGCGCCAGAAATAGCAGTCCCAGATACAGAATTGAATACCGGAAGGTCTCCATCGGTGCTTTTCTGTTATTGCCCTTATACAACACCAAGCTCCAATAAAGAAAACCAGCACCCAGTGCGAGTGCTGATATAAAGTAAAGTATATTGCTCATGCCAATCAAAAATGGAAGGATTGAAACTATGATCATGATGATTGTATAAAGAAGGATATGTAGCTTCGTATAGGCCTCACCATGGGTTACAGGCAGCATTGGAATATCGGCTTTTTTGTAATCTTCCATACGATCAATCGCCAGTGCCCAGAAATGTGGTGGTGTCCACGCGAAGATAATCAGTACCAGCAGTAATCCGCCCGGATCAATAGAGTTGGTCACAGCAGTCCATCCAAACAGTGGAGGCGCCGCACCAAAAATTCCCCCAATGACAATATTCTGAGGCGTGGCTCTTTTTAAATAGACCGTATAAACAATGCCGTAACCCACCCAGGAAGCCAAATTCAACCAGGCGGTAAGCGGATTAACAAGGATCGCTAATATCGCCATACCAAGCACACCGGTCACGCCAATAAATATCGCACCCTGGGTATTTGATACCTTTCCAAGCACCATTGGTCTATTTCGAGTTCTCGCCATGACCGTATCGATTCTCACATCCATCAGGTGATTCATGGCGGCAGCAGAACCAGCTACCAGCGCAATACCCAGATTACCGAAGATCAATATATCCCAAGGCACCATACCGGGTGTGGCCAAAAACATGCCTACCAGAGAACACAAAAGCATAAGCAACACGACTCGTGGCTTGCACATTTCGAGATAATCACGCCATCCTGGAGAAGTCTGGCTCAATGGATTGTCCAGTAAGGTGTTGGAGTCTGACACTGCTTAAAACCCCGTGTTGTGAGATAGGGAGCGCATATTACTAGAACCCTCGGTACTTTTCAGTGGTTTAGAAATTCTAAATCAAATTCTTCATTTAACTATATTTGAAGCACAAGCTGCCACATTCAGTGGTAGCACAGCAGTTTTGCCCTGTGCTGAAAAAGTTTCAGCCGATATTTGAAGCCTTAAGCAAATGTTTTACGTCCTTGAGCATTAGTTTACCAGCCTTATCAAGTGTATAGAACATCATAATATTGCCATTCGGATCCATCAGCAGGATGTAAGCATCATCAGGTTCTCTACCTAGTAAGGGTTCAACAAGCGCGCTAATCGCAACACCACTATTGAAGACAAGTCTCGCATGTTTGTGCTCCTGCTGAAGTAACGTCTGAAACTTACTCGAAATATTTGTGGCGTCGCTTACAACAATGCGTTCAATGCGGTCAGCCTCTTTGCCCAGCGCCGTTTTAACCTGACGGGTGTAATACAGAGCATCAACACAGCCTTGGTGACATTCGCTACCTGCTGGGATAAGAAACATCCAACGATCGCCCTCAAACAACGCTTTATGATCAATCCCGACCTCACTTGCCTGAATTGGTGGCAGAAGCAACTCACCTTGGTTGGTAGTGCCTGTCGGTATCCATTCCGGCTTCACAAAAAACACAATATAAGCGAGCACAAAGGGCGCTAAGGACATTAGAAAAATCACGGACAACTTGATTCGAGTTTTAGTCAAATGTTGTTCCGGCTCTTGATCTAGCTTAGTCGCTAGGTCGTTCATTTTGGTCTCCCTTTTCATTTTTAGTTGATTCGTTTTTCAGTGCAAGCCGGACAAAAAGGACAACAATCGCGAATGCCATCAGGAACCACTGAATAGCATAACCTGTATGTTTTTCAGGCATGATATTCGCTAATATCCAGTTCCTGGGTAAGCCATTCGGATCGTCGAGCGTTAACCGTATAAGATAGGGGTAGACTGCGTTAATATCGGCATCGATTGAAGATTCACCAGCAGATAAAAATTCAGGTGCAGCTCGCTGAGTGATGCGGACGCTCCCTACCTTAGCAACAACATCATCTTTTAAGCCAATCGACACAGGCGCGATCAGCGACTCTTCATCGTAACGACGAGCATAAATATGGCCCGTTAGGCTCTCTGTCTCAGACTTTATCAAAGGTATCTGCGGAACTTCTGCTCGCGTTCTCGCCATAGCAATAAAACCGCGATTCACAAGGAAGAGCCGGTTCGTTTCGTCTTCTCTGAACCAAACAAGTAAATCAAATCCGACCTTGCCTCCCAACACAACGTTATCCAACAAAATAGCGCGTTCGGGTAAATACTCCCCACTCAAACGCACCGGTATACCGTCGATTTCCTCAGGCATTTCCACAACATCTTTTACGTGCTCGATGGGCGGTTGGTTTCTTTTTTTGTCAAGTGCGGAGAGCATCTCAACCTTTTGTGCGGCTCGATCCAATTGCCAGAAGCCCAGCGAAATGAAAACACAAAAAAATACGACACAAAAAACCATCATCCGCCAATCTATCATCCTAATACCGGAGACCAGCTTCAGGAAAAATTGACCATCATTGGCAGTAGCTCTTGTCATCATTTGATCTGTACAATAGTTAACATCGTATCTATTTCCGAAATCCTACCCAACTTTGGTGAGTAATTTATGTGGTTAAAAGTCGTTATCGTGCTTTTGTTTATCGGGAACATTCTGGCGCTAGGGCGCGCCTTTTATACGTTAGTGGTTGATCAGGGACAGGCTGGTAAGCGCACAGCTAACTGGTTGTTTATACGCGTAACTCTAGCTGGACTATTGCTGGTGGCCGTCGCCTACGGTCTTTGGTCGGGCGACCTTGCGGTATCTTCTCCCTGGTACCAGTAGTTTCGGATAAAAACGGCAATCAAAAAAAAGGCTCCAAAACAGGAGCCTTATTCACACTCGCGTTGTCTTAACTACCGAATATATAAACAAACACAAACAATCCAATCCATACCACATCGACAAAGTGCCAATACCAAGCCGCCGCTTCGAAACCAAAACAGTCGTCGTCACGGAAGTGTCCTTTGATTGCTCGACCCAACATGACTGCAAGCATGAAGGTCCCTAATGTCACGTGTGCACCGTGGAAACCCGTTAGCATATAAAACGTCGTACCATAAATTCCGGCATTCAACGTTAACCCTAACGCCTCATAGGCATGATAGTACTCGTAAGCCTGACAGAAGAGGAAGGCAACACCGAGGGCAACGGTAATTGACAACCATGTCACGATCTTCTTTCGATTGTTTTCCTTTATCCCGTGGTGTGCGATGTTGACCGTAAAACTCGAAATCACCAGTAACACCGTATTAATCAGCGGCAGCCCCCAAGGGCCCATGGGCTCCTTCGCGCCGGGGAACAGCGAAGGATCGGGTGTATTAATCAAAGGCCACTCGGGAACATAGTCTGGCCACAACATATCCGATGGGCCGCGTGCTCCCTCGCCACCGATCCATGGCACAGCTAAAACCCGAATGTAGAACAAAGCCCCAAAGAATGCAGCGAAAAACATCACCTCGGAGAAAATAAACCAGCTCATTCCCCATACAAATGAACGATTCATTTGTTGGCTATACATCTTCGCATGGTTCTCTTCTATGACTTTACTGAACCAAACAAACAAAGTCCCGCCCATGACCAGACCGCCCAGAAATAGTATCCAGACGCCCAACGAGCTCTCATTGCCAGCTGTCAGGTCATTAAACCAGTTTCCTAATCCAAAGACCGTGAGGAATATTCCGAGGGAAGCGAAAATTGGTAATTTGCTATCCGCTGGTACGTAATAAGTTTCGTATGTAGCATCAGTTGCCATGTTAAATCTCCGTCAAATCTTGCGAACAGCGCGTCTTAATTATCGACTACAGCTAATTGTCCTGATGTTCGATCCGTAATATCGAACAAAGTGTAAGATAAAGTTAATGTTTCGATATCTTCTGGTATTTCACTATCTATGATAAATCTAAGAGGCATGTCCATGGACTCGCTCGCCGCTAGTTCTTGCTGCTCAAAACAGAAACACTCCGTTTTGTGCAAGTAACTCGCAGCGATAAACGGGGTTACGCTGGGTACCGCTTGAGCCATTATGCTTCGATTAGCAGGGTTTTGAACGTAAAACGTCGTTTGGTTCAACTCACCGGGATGAACCTTGATACTTCTCACCTCAGGACGAAACTCCCAAGGCATATCAGCATTATTGTTCGTCAGAAACTGAATCGTAACAACCCGATCAGGATCTGCAGACTGGCTGATGGCCTCAGTGTATTGATCGCCTGTTTTACCATTTAAACCTGTTACATCACAGATCACATCGTATAAAGGTACCAATGCGAAACCAAAAGCAAACATCCCAACAACAACCATTAACAACCTGCCGACAGATCGTCTCGGATTGAAACCAGCAGACTCGCTACTGGTTTTTGAGGCTGTTTCTAATTTGCTCATCCGCGGCTCCTAACCATGCGCTTCTTTTAAATCGATCCCATCAGGTGTCGTGAAGGTGTGGTATGGAGCAGGTGAGGGCACCGTCCATTCCAAACCATGCGCGCCTTCCCAGACCTGTGCAGTTGCTGGCTTACCACCGCGAATGCACTTAATGACAATAAACATGAAGAAGAGCTGGGAGAACCCAAAGAGAAAGGCGCCCATTGATGAAATCATGTTGAAATCAGCAAATTGCAACGCGTAATCAGGAATCCGTCTTGGCATGCCCGCCAAACCAATAAAGTGCTGCGGGAAGAACGTCACGTTAACGCCGACGAACGATAGCCAAAAATGTGTCTTACCGAGTGTCTCGTCGTACATATTACCTGTCCACTTCGGTAACCAGTAATAGACTGCTGCCATAATGGAAAAGATGGACCCTGGCACTAGCACGTAGTGGAAATGCGCGACAACAAAGTAGGTGTCATGGTACTGAAAGTCAGCGGGTGCTATTGCCAACATCAAACCAGAGAGACCACCAATCGTAAACAAGATTACGAAGGCTATCGCGAACAACATAGGCGTCTCAAAAGTCATAGCGCCCTGCCACATCGTCGCCACCCAGTTGAAAACTTTCACTCCCGTTGGCACTGCAATCAACATCGTCGCATACATGAAGTAAAGCTCACCCGCGAGTGGCATTCCAACTGTGAACATGTGGTGCGCCCACACGATGAAAGATAAGAAAGCGATTGAAGCCGTTGCGTAAACCATTGATGCATAACCAAACAATTTTTTACGCGTAAATGTCGGAATGATCGCTGACACGACACCAAATGCTGGCAGAATCATAATGTAGACTTCAGGATGCCCGAAGAACCAGAAAACGTGCTGGAATAACACCGGATCACCACCGCCGGCTGCGCTGAAGAAGGCAGTACCGAAGTGAATATCCATCAGCATCATCGTCACTACACCTGCCAAGACTGGCATAACAGCAATCAGCAGATAAGCAGTAATCAACCAGGTCCAGACAAATAGCGGCATTTGCATCAGCGTCATGCCTGGCGCGCGCAGGTTCAGGATTGTAACAATCACATTAATTGAACCCATGATCGACGATATACCCATTAGGTGAACCGCAAATATAAAGAAGGTCACCGACGGTGGCGCATAAGTAGTTGAAAGCGGTGCGTAGAAAGTCCAACCAAAGTTCGGTCCACCACCTTCCATCAATAGCGTGCTCGCTAACATTGTGAAAGCGAAAGGCAGAATCCAGAAGCTATAGTTGTTCATTCTGGGAAGCGCCATATCCGGCGCGCCAATCATCATGGGAACGAGCCAGTTCGCCAGACCCACGAAAGCAGGCATCACGGCGCCGAATACCATAATCAGTCCGTGCATCGTAGTCATCTGGTTGAAAAACTCAGGCTCTACGATTTGTAATCCGGGTTGAAAAAGTTCGGCACGTATTACAAGTGCAAAAGTACCCCCGAGTAAAAACATCATGAAACTAAACCAGAGGTAAAGTGTGCCAATATCTTTATGATTGGTTGTAAAGACCCATCTCATGATGCCCTTGGCAGGCCCATGATGGTGATCGTCGTGATGATGGTCTTCGATAACTGAGCTCATTTTATTGGCCTCCGTTCATCATTGCGTTTATTTCCCTGGGCTGAATCATGTCACCCATATCGTTGCCCCAAGCATTTCGCTCGTAAATGACCACCGCTGCGATTTCCGCGGCGTTCAGCTGAGAACTAAATGACTGCATAGCAGTACCGGCTTTTCCGTGCAGCACTATGTCGATGTGTTCTTGCATCGAACCCACTGCGAGTCCCGTACCCACCAGCGATGGGAACGCGGGTGGCAAACCTTGGCCGTTCGCCTGATGACAAACTGAACAGACGCGCGTATACACTTCTTCACCTTTCACCATCAATTCTTCCTGAGTCCATTCTTTACCAACCGTCTCAAAGACCGCCTTGGCTTCTTCCTGCTTACCGACCAACCATTCCTCATATTCGGCTTGCTCAACGGCTCGCACCACAATTGGCATAAATCCATGCTGTTTGCCACACAGCTCCGCACACTGACCACGGTAGATGCCTGGTTCTTCAACAATTGCCCATGATTCATGGACGAAGCCGGGTATCGCGTCTTTCTTAACAGCAAAATCCGGTACCCACCATGCGTGGATAACATCCTGCGACGTGATGAGGAACCTGATCTTCTTGTTTATCGGGATAACCACTTCGTTATCCACGTCAAGCAAGTAGTTTTCTCGCTTCCGAGCGTCGTTGTAAATTTCTTCCGAGGGCGTGAGGAGGGAACTAATAAATTTCACTTCTTTCTCGGGATCATCGTTGAGGTAGGTGTACTGCCACTTCCATTGCAAGCCTCTCACCTCAATGTCGATATCCGCATCACTCGCGTCGTACATTGCAGTAAGGGTCGCCGTAGACGGAATCGCCATCACGACCAAAATAACCACTGGAATGATCGTCCAGATAATTTCAAGCTTTGTACTGTGGTGGAAATCCGCCGGTTTAACACCCAGCGACTTTCGATGCATCAACATCGAAAGTATCATCACCCCGAATACCAGCACTCCTATCACCACACAGACCCAGAAAATGATCATGTGTAGCGAATAAACGTCACGACTGATCGCCGTCACACCTTCCCGCATATTTACTGTCCAATCCGCATGTGCCCAACTACTGGACAGCAGCATTGACAAAGCAACTAGCCAATTCCCTTGCTTCGCTTTCTTCATCCGAAGAACTCCACTTTTCAAATAATAATTTATAAACGATTGTTGTCGGGTCTATTTAATGCCTTCAACTTTTCATTGAAGCCAACTCAGACCGGGACCCACCAATGAATACCGCAGATTGCGGTCAGATTGAAACCTTGCTGATCTGTGCGCTTTAGCCTTAACGCAAACTATCGATAGCTTAGGCTTTGGTACGATGCTTGTTTTGACCCTTTCTTTTTCCCAGCTGAATCGTCCTGAAGATTGATTCAACACTAACCTTGATTGCAAAAAAATGACCCTAGTCAAAAAAAGCGGCAATTATAGCAGCGCTCATTTTATTCTCAACCTCGAAAACTTTAAATTTCAAGGCTTTCCGCAAACTCACCCAGGCGCACCCTTTCTTTACCCGCAATTGGAATAACCTTTCGAGTAACTTGATACGAAGCAATTGTAAAAGCAGACTTCAAGCAAGCAACGAAATCGCAAACTCACCAAAAATGCCTCCCTCCAATTACTGATGTTAAAAGTAAATTTGCGCCAAAATAGCTTCGCTGGCACTCTGGAATAAAAGTTAGGACGGCGCCCGACTGACCATCGCTGATTTTGTGCTCAACTAAATCAGTCAAATATCCTGTTTAATATCAGGGAGATAGCTAAGAAAATCTGAATACTTCACCTGCAGCTGATCGCGCTCTAGATTTCTTCTCAGGCTATCTCGGCTATGTCTTGTCAAACAGGTCAGCCCTTAGGGATGTTAATGACTTGCTATTACTCCGGTAATTTCACCGGTGACCAGTCTCCTCCCTCACCTGATTTGACGTCTGCGGGCGCATTTTTCGTCACCACTTCCTCAATCGTTTCAAGAAAATCACAGGCAACACAGCCTCTCTCTCTTTGCTCAGATGCTACCTCTGAATCAGAAGTTCTCATGCTGCGAGTTTGCGTGAACACTTTATCCACTTCTCCGCACTGCGGGCATGTTGCACCCGCGATGAACCTTCTACGACTGGCACTAGTTGACATCTTCGTCACCTGCCAGAGACTCAGGCAACGATGCCATCTTGTTTTAACAAAGCCTCAACCCGGGGTTCGCGACCCATAAACGAAACAAACATGTCCATCGGATCAATTGAACCACCCTGTTCAAGCACAGAAACCAGAAATTGCTCACCCGTTTGCCGATTAAAGATACCGTCCTGTTCGAACCTGGAAAACGCATCTGCGGACAGCACTTCGGCCCATTTGTAACTGTAATATCCCGCTGCATATCCACCGCCAAAGATATGCCCAAAACCGTGTTGAAATCGGTTGAATTCCGGCGCCGGAACAACTGACAACTTGCGCCTCACACTATCGAGCACTGCCTGTATTTGATTTGGAACCGTTGGGTCAAACTCTGCGTGAAGTCGAAAGTCAAACAAAGAAAACTCGAGCTGTCTCACCATCGACATAGCGGATTGAAAGTTTTTCCCCGCCAACATTTTCGCCAACATCTCTTCGGGCAAAACTTCTCCGGACTCATAGTGCCCTGAAATAAAACCAAGCGCCTCTCTCTGCCAACACCAGTTCTCCATAAACTGGCTAGGAAGTTCGACCGCATCCCATGCAACACCGTTAATTCCCGATACACCAGCGGCAGATACTTTCGTCAGCATATGGTGCAAGCCATGTCCGAATTCATGAAACAGCGTGACAACCTGGTCGTGGGTCAACAGGGCAGGCGCATCTCCAACCGGCCCGGTAAAATTACAAGTCAGATAAGCAACTGGCAATTGAATGGAAGCAACCTCTTCACCCGCTGCTTTGACCTTTCTTCGCACTCGACATTCATCCATCCAGGCGCCACCTTGTTTATTCGGGCGTGCGAACAAATCTAGATAAAATCTGGCAACGCGCTGACCATCCTTCTTGATGTCGAACGTCTGAACATCCTCGTGCCATGTCACAACGTCAGTCGCAGGGACCACGTCAATGTCATATAAACGGCGCACGACTTCATACATGCCATCCAACACAGAGGACGCTGGGAAATAAGGTCTCAACGCTTCCTCAGAGATATCAAACGTTTGCTCTTTTAGCTTTTCTGAATAAAAAGTAACATCCCAGGCTTGCAGCTCACTTTTTCCGTAACGCTGTCGGGCAAACTCACAGAGCTCTTCAAACTGCGCCGTCGCGACGGAGACAGATTTTGAGGCAAGATCTTCCAGGAACGTAATTACCTGATCAGTGCTCTGTGCCATTTTTTTTGCGATCGAATGTTCGGCATAATTGCTAAAACCAAGTAACTCGGACTTCTCCTTTCGCAGCAATAAAATTTCCTGCATCACTGGAGTGTTGTTCCACTCTCCAGCATTGGGGCCTTGATCCGAAGCTCGGGTTACATAAGCTTCATAGATTTCTTTGCGGAAGGATTCATTTTCACAATAGGTCATCACCGGCAAATAACTTGGAAATTCAAGCGTGAAGACGTAGCCTTTTTCGCCTCTTTGCTTTGCCGTTTGGCTGGCTAACTCCAACGCGGTTTCGGGTAACCCCTGAAGTTCACTGCTGTCGTCAAACTGTCGAGACCAAGCCATCGTTGAATCGAGCACGTTGTCGCTGAACTTGCTGGAGAGCTCCGATAGTCGTTTCGAGATTTCCGAAAAACGCTGTTGTTCTTGCTTTGGTAAATTAACCCCAGACATCTTGAAGTCTCGAATTGCTTGCTCGATGACCATCCGTTGTGCCTGATCAAGCTTACCGAACTCCTCGCTCGCCTGAATCGCCTGATAAGCGGAATAAAGCCTCGGGTTTTGTCCCATTTCCGTCGCATACTCCGAAATTTTCGGCAAACAGGCATTATAAGCATCTCGCAACTCCGCCGAGTTCACTACGGAATTCATATGCGAAACGGGTGAGAAAGCTTGGTTGAGTGCGTCATCAAGGGCTTCGAGTTCAACAACCAGATCTTCGTAACCCATTGCACCCGCACTCAGAAGACGGCTAACTGCTTCTCTGTTGTCAGCAAGAATCTGGTCAATAGCCGGCACGATATGCTCAGGTTTAATGACATCAAAGGGGGGTAATTCGTGTTGTTCTAGTAATGGGTTTTTCATGTTAAATCCGGATTCTCCGGCTCATCATTCATATGACCACCGCGGAGTTTATTAATAACAGACGCTGAATCCGGACGTTTTCCAAACCAGATTTCAAACGCCAACGCTGCTTGTTCAACTAACATACCGAGGCCATCAGCCCGCTCTTTGGCACCTAGGTCCCGGCAGAGAGATAAAAAGGGTGTCTCGGTCTTACTGTAAATCAGGTCATAACAAAATGTGTGCTCGCCAATAATCTGCTTGGGAATCGGCATTTCTTGCGCACTCTCACCAGCCATGGGCAAACCTGCCGATGAACCACTGATCACGAGATCATAATTCGCGGATAACTCAGATGGTTTTACCGCCTGAATTTTGCCAGAATATTTTTCGGCCAGCGCCACGGCCTTTGCATGAGTGCGGTTGACAATATGAATACTCGAAGGGCCCTGTTCAAGTATTGGTTCAAGAATACCGCTGACAGCACCACCGGCGCCTAGTACCAGAATTTGCTTTCCTTCAATCGACCACGCTAAATTCTCCGTCATGTCCCGCACCAGACCAAGCCCATCGGTGTTGTGGCCGCTGAGAAGCCCCGAACGCTCACGCTTGATCGTGTTTACCGCCTGCGCCCTGCTGGCATATTGCGATAATCTGTCGGCTAAATCGCATGCTTCAAATTTAAAAGGGACAGTGATATTAAAGCCCACTGCCCCCTGATCAAGTAACTTCGCCGATGCTTCTGCAAAGCCATCCAAGGGCGCTTGCACTTTTTGATAGGTGACAGACATCCCTATCTGATCAGCAAACATCTGATGAATTTGTGGTGAAAGACTATGCCCAACCGGATTGCCAATAACCGCCAACAAATTCACTATGTTCCCCCTTGCCGAATCACCGCGCCAGTTGCCAGGTCAACGATCTCACTCGCTCCCTGCCTGCCACCTAATTGACCTGGCACAATGTAATCAATTTGTTGTCCAAAACTTCCGAGGAGCTGCATGCGCGTTTTAGCTGCCGGTCTGCCGGCAATATTTGCTGACGTAGAAACTATAGGTTGTCCTACCGATTCGCATATCCCTTTTACCGTCGCGTGATTTGTCAATCTAACGGCTACTTTGTGATGTATACCACTAATCCAAAAAGGGACTCTTTCACTCTTCTCGACGAGGTATGTCACGCCTCGGTCGGCTGAGTTCTCCAACACGCCTGCTTCACCAGTTCCCAGCATAATATAGGGTTTTATTTGTTTTAGGCTAGAGCCTATTAATATCAACCCTTTTTCCCATGAGCGCTTTTTGAGCGCGAGTATTTTCATAGTCGCAGTCTCATTTTCCGGCAGACATCCAAGGCCCCATACTCCTTCCGTTGGGTAAGCAATGACATCTCCAGAATGAAGCTTCGTAGCGACCAGTTTGTATTGCCAATCTCTATGACTCATACGCGAAATGTTCTGCTTAGATTGACAGCCCTTCGTTTTTATCTCTGATTATTTGGGCATTATCCAGACGCTCCTGTTTTATCTTCGCCGCAAAACTCTCATCGATCATGCCTAACATCTGTGCAGCGAGATAACCGGCGTTTCGAGCACCAACGGAGCCAATAGCGACAGTTGCCACAGGAATGCCGGGGGGCATTTGAACCATGGAAAGCAATGCATCAACACCCTGCAGAGGGCCCGTATCGATTGGAACCCCGATCACCGGGCGTGTTGTGTATGCGGCAACAACGCCAGGCAAAGCAGCAGAAAGCCCTGCGCCGGCAATAAACACTGCACAGCCTCGATCTTCGGCTTCTACAACAAACTGCTTGGTATCCTCTGGTGTTCTATGGGCAGAATAGATTCTGACCTCATAAGGTATATCAAATTTTTTCAGTATCTGGCATGTTTTCTCCATCACCGGAAGGTCAGAATCTGAGCCCATAAGAATCGAGACAAAAGGGGCAGCCATAAGCTCTCCAAATAAAGATTATTAGACGGGTCGGCACGGTACCCCAGCCCTTCAAATGTTTCAATCATCTATTCGCAATTTCACTCACACTTGACGCAACAACCTGCCAATTAATCATCAGTACCTTTAGTCTCGTGACCAGTTGCTACACAGTTGATAGCAACCTGCCACTGAGCTAACAAAGCCTACCAATTCAAGCTCGACCAGTGTTTGCAGAACTTCCGCCGTGACCATGCCCGTTTGTTTCACAACCGAATCAACACTTCTCGGCTCGAGATCAATAGCTTCAAGCACATTTTGCTGGCGCTGATTCAGACTAGTTGGCTTAAGCACTGGGCCCGTATTCTGGTGGACTCGCAAGTCGGGATAGCTCAAACACAGCTCTTCGATGACATCCGCCACGCTACCCGCTAACTGGGCGCCTTCTTTCAGCAAATGGTGGCACCCTTCACTTTGCTTGCTTAGCACCGAGCCAGGTACCGCAAAAACTCCGCGTCCTTGCTCCATCGCCAAACGAGCCGAGATGAGCGAGCCACTGCGCAATCTGGCTTCCACGACGATAGTACCGCAAGACATCCCGGTTACGATTCGATTGCGTTGCGGAAAGTGTGTTGGTGCCGGCCCGATACCCGGTGGAAATTCCGAAAGCAACAAGCCAGAGGAGGCGATCTCGTGCATTAGAGTCTGATTTTCAGGCGGGTATACGTGGTCACAACCAGTCCCAAGCACAGCAATGGTGTTACCGCCAACCCCCAGCGTACCCCGATGTGCAGCTGAATCAATGCCCCGTGCCATACCACTGGTCACAACTAATCCACTCTTGCCTATTTCTTCCGCAAAAAGCTTCGTGACAGCTCGACCGTATTGCGTAGGATTACGCGATCCAACTATCGCTAATTGTGGTTGTTTTAGTAATTCGAGGTTTCCATGGGCATACAGCACCAGTGGCGGATCGGAAATCTCTGCAAGTTGTGTCGGGTAGTCCGCTGAATCAAGACAGATAAATGTGCGATCGGGCAGATTCAGCCACGCTATTATGTGGTTCAAATGATCTTGATTGCGGGATCGATGATTAACCTTGAGCACTTTTTTCAGCTTCGAGGGTAACTTGACCTCGGAGATTTTTTTGGCCTCAAGATATGCGTAAATATGGTCAACGTCACCGCAGATATCCAAAAGTTGACTGGCAACCAAGGGATACTGATATAGCAGTAAAGAAGTGTGAAGTCTTCGCAGGGTGGTGTCGGCTTGCACGTTCGGTTCCAGCAGTGACTATAGCCATTACTCTAACAAGCGCTTACTTGTTGACCTAGAGCCAATGTCCTACGGATTCTTTACTCGATCACCTACACTGAGGGGCGTATCTGTACTAAGCACAAGGCCGTAGGACATTTTCTCAAAGCTTCTAAACACCATGAGAATACCGGCTCGTTTATCCGGCAATTTTACCTCGTCGCGCCGATTACGATCACGTACCACGACGCCAATTTTATAAATCGCCAATACATTCCCGGCTTCGAGGCCAAAGTTTGCGCCTTTGTTGATCGCAACTACATCATTTCGACCAACCCGACTGACACCACCGATCACGGTCATGATCGTGCCATCAACTGCCCGCTGCGGCGCCGAAGGATAAAATGTTGATTCCACCGGACGCTCTTCAGTGGGTAATAACCTGTCTCCCAAACGTACATCCTTGGAGACGCTGTTGATGGTAAACGTAGCTACATCGTTATCACCTAACTCGTCGAGAGTGGCAATACCTACCTCTAATGCTTCATATCCCAACACTTCATTGGTAAGCGGATCTCGGTAAACTTCTCCGGGTCTGATTATGCCGTAGACCGTCGTGCCCCTTTTCCAGATGCCACGTCCATAGAAGATATCCCCCGGTCCAAATATCAATCGGTCGGATTCCCCAGCGAGAATATAGGGTGCGTTAGGCAGGGTTTCTTCCTCTACTATTCTTCCTGTCGTCAACAGACTGGCTATGGCATCTAGTGGTATCGCCGGTATTGCGCTCGCAAGGGAGGATGATCGCACCCGAGGCATTAACTTCTGATTTCGATCACCTTGTCGAACAGGTTGCGCCGGGGATATTTTCACCGTTCTGCTCGCATTCCCCCTCTCTAGGACCAATTGGGGTCGACCTTCAACGTATCGCAGAAAGATCACATCTGCTGGAAAAATAAGGTGGGGGTTTTCAATCTGAGGATTCACCTGCCAAAATTCCGGCCATAACCATGCATCAACAAGGAACATCGATGCTATATCCCAGAGCGTGTCACCTTCCTGCACAATGTACTTATCTGGATGTTCTTCTTTTAGCACATTATCGGCACCCGTTACGCTACCTGAAAATATTAGACCTGCCAAAATGGATAGAAGAAGTTGTTTCATGGGGCGAATCCCAGCGCTAAAAAGAGTACAATCATCGGTCGACCAATCCTTGACTCCGTGTCCTTTTTCTAGAACAGGACAAGCGAAAAGTCTTGGGGCAATTTAAGTAAAAACGTCGAATATTTAACATAATCGTAATCTTAGTAGCACAAGTTGCTCTTCCATTAGAGGTATATGACTAAACGGTATGGCGTTATTAGATATTTTAGAATTCCCAGATGCCAGATTACGCACTAAAGCAAAGGCCGTGCAAGACGTAGACGGCCGAATAGCTCAATTAGCCGACGATATGCTAGAAACCATGTACGCTGCTCCTGGGATAGGACTCGCGGCTAGTCAGGTCAATGTTCACAAACGATTGATAGTGATCGATGTATCCGAAGACAAGTCCAGTCCGCTGGTTTTAATTAATCCAGAGATTGTGGCCCGAGAGGGTGAAATTGAAACCAACGAAGGTTGTCTTTCCATTCCCGGGTTTTATGAACCGGTCGATCGATTTCTTGCAATCACCGTCGAAGCCGTTGATCGCGAGGGGAACCCATTCTCTATTGATGCCAAGGAATTGCTCGCAGTCTGCATACAGCACGAGATGGATCATTTAGAAGGGAAACTTTTTGTTGATTACCTTTCTTCCACTAAGCGGCAAATGATTCGGAAGAAGCTGCTGAAATTGCAAAAGCAGGGTAATTGACTTGAAACTCTTATTCGCCGGTACGCCAGAATTTGCCGCACAGCATCTCAAATGCCTGATCGAAAGCGAGCATCAGGTTGTTGGCGTCATCACGCAACCGGATAAGCCTGGAAAGCGGGGTAAAAAGCCAATTCCAAGCGCAGTTAAGGTCCTTGCTTTAGAAGAGGGTCTAACGGTTATTCAACCAAATAAATTGACTGTGAGTGATATTTCTCACTACGATGCGCAAGCAATGGTCGTCGTTGCATATGGCCAAATACTTCGGCCCCCTGTCCTTGAAACACTGCCATTTGGATGTATCAATGTCCACGGCTCAATGTTACCCCGATGGCGGGGTGCTGCGCCTATTCAAAGAGCAATACTCACTGGAGATACGCAGAGTGGCGTCTGCATCATTCAAATGAACAAGGGTCTCGATACCGGTCCTATTTTGGCGAGCGAGTCATGCGAGATTTCGAAAGAAGATACTAGCGCCACTCTCGCCTTAAAACTGGCCAGATTAAGCACCGTGATGCTACCGCAAGTCCTGTCTAAAGTTGCCACAGGTAAAATAGAACCTTGTCATCAAAGCGAAACGGGCATCTGCTATGCCAACAAGATTGATAAGTCAGAGGCAGAGATAAATTGGTCACTTGATAGCGATGAAATTCTGCGAAACATTCTTGGATTCAATCCAGATCCGATCGCATTTAGTTGGCTGAAGGACCTTCGAGTAAAAATTTGGGAAGCAACCTGTGATGATAAACCGCTCGAATTCAAACCTGGATCGATCGTCTCTTTAACAAAGCAGGGGCTCGTCGTCGCATGCGGGACAGGTAGCATCACAATTACCAGACTTCAACTACCCCTGGGTAAAGGGAGTATTCTGGATGCCGCCGACCTTCTTAACGCAAGAAAAGAGATGTTTTCTCCCGGCACGATGCTAGGAGCGGTCAAAGTGGCGAATTAATGCAAACATATAGCTCCTCCATCCGTGTGCTAAACGGTGTCGTATTTGAAGGAAAATCACTGGATAGTTGTTTTTCAAACAGCGATTCCGCTCTGGCAAAACAGGTTTGCTACGGCGTGCTACGTGACTATTACAGATTAAGAAGCATCGTCGCCCAGCTGCTTAAGAAACCACTGCCAGCTAAACACAATGACATTTTTTTATTGTTAATTTCCGGCATTTACAGTGTTGACGCTCTACGAAGGCCTGCATACACCAGCGTCAATGCTGCTGTTCAATGCGCTGCAACACTCAATAAAAGCTGGGCTAAGGGTTTAGTAAACGGCGTTCTCCGCAACTATATTCGCAAAACCAAGGAATTCAACGCTCCCGTTGGCGCAACACCGGAGACCGAGACCAACCTGCCGAACTGGCTAAGCGATAGAATCTCCATCGCTTGGCCAACGCAGGCGTTAGAGATTTTCGCCGCATACAACAGCGAGCCACCAATGACGCTAAGAATAAATGACAACATTAGCAGAGAAGACTTTAGTAAAAAGCTAAGTGAAAACCAGATCGAAGGTCATTGGGGAGCCCTCTATAAGCAAGCCTTTTATCTCTCTAAACCGATGCCCGTCGAAGAAATACCCGACTTCGAAACAGGCCAAGCAAGTGTCCAAGATGAATCCTCTCAAATGGCGGCGCTGTTACTCGATTTAGCACCTGGGCAAAATGTACTTGATGCCTGTGCGGCACCGGGTGGGAAAACTTGCCACATGTTACAAGCCTGTCCAGAAATAAAGTTGACCGCCATTGACAAGGATGCTGCTCGACTGCACCGGATTGACTCGAATCTGCAGAGAATAGGTGCTACCGCAACCGTCGTTGCCTGTGATTTAGAAGATTACCGAGCGCCTGACCTGTTTGACAGAATCCTGCTCGACGCCCCTTGTTCTGCAACTGGTATCATCCGCAGGCACCCAGATATTAAGTTGCTGCGCAGAGATACGGATATTGTTAAACTTGCGCAAACCCAGTCAACATTGTTAGCCACAGCCTGGGATCTCCTTAAGGTAGGAGGAAAATTGCTCTACTCAACCTGCTCTATTCTTCCCGAAGAAAACGAGAATATAGTCTCCGATTTCTGCATGAATCACCCGAATGCAGCAGTCCTCGATCTTGCATCCGAGCACGACATAAATTGGGGCTTGCGAACACCTACCGGTCGGCAGTTATTACCCACAACTGATGCTTACGACGGTTTTTTCTACGCACTCCTGACGAAGAAGGCCCAATGAAGATTCTGATTCTAGGCGCCGGCGAAGTAGGCGGAAATCTTGCCCAAAATCTGACAAAAGAGGCAAGCGACATCACCATCATTGATCACGATGCAGACAGGCTTCGTGAGTTGCAAGACAAGTTTGATATAAGAACAATTCGTGGCATGGGTTCACATCCTGATGTGTTAAGACAGGCTGGGGCCGAAGATACTGACATGATCATCGCGGTGACCAACAGTGATGAAGTAAACATGGTCGCATGTCAGGTTGCCCATACCGTTTTTCATACCCCGACGAAGATCGCCCGGATAAGATCCCGGACTTATATGGACACAGGTATCTTTGGTGATACCGCGATGCCGGTAGATTTCCTCGTAAATCCAGAACAGATAGTCACCCATGACATTAGAAGACTGATTGAAAACCCTGGGGCACTTCAAGTCATGGACTTTGCCGCCGGGCAGGTCCAATTGGTTGGTATCAAAGCACACTATGGTGGACCACTTGTTGGCCAAGAACTGAGGTTTCTTCGGCAACATATGCCAACGGTAGATACCCGTGTGGCGGCGATTTTCCGGAAGGACCACCCTCTGATTCCAGAAGGTAAAACAATTATTGAGGCTGATGATGAAGTCTTTTTTATTGCTGCAGCTAACGACATTCAGGCTGTCATGAGCGAACTACGTCAAACAGAAAAACCTACCAAAAGAATCATTATCGCTGGAGGCGGACAGATAGGTCAGGGACTCGCTCATGCTGCAGAACGACGTTACGGCGTGCGTATTATCGAAAGTAACCGGCAGCGATGTTACGAACTTTCTGAGTCACTTGATCGCACCATTGTACTCGCCGGCAATGCCTCCGATAGGGACCTTCTACTTGAAGAAAATATAGAGGAAACCGATGTTTTCTGCGCCGTCACAAGTGATGATGAAGCTAACATCATGTCATCTATGCTCGCTAAGAGTCTTGGGGCTAAGAAAGTCATTACCCTGATAAATAATCCCGCATACGTTGACCTTATTGAAGGCAGCGAAATTGATATCGCGATATCGCCACAACAAGCAACACTTGGCAGTATACTAACGCATATTAGGAGGGGCGATGTTGTAAAGGTGCATTCCCTGCGGCGCGGCGCGGCTGAAGCAATTGAGGCTATCGCACATGGTGACAAGCGCAGCTCTAAAGTAGTCGGTCGAACAATCGAAGAAATTGATCTACCTCAGGGTACAAACATCGGTGCGATTGTTAGAGGAAAAGACGTCATAATTGCACACGATGACGTTGTGGTTGAGCCGGATGACCATTTGATTCTTTTTTTAGTGGATAGATCACGTATTGCCGAGGTAGAAAAACTTTTCCAGGCCCCATTCACCTTCTTCTAGTCCGGTTCCTTCATGCATATTCAAATCGCAGCACGGATACTTGGCATACTACTGATGATGTTCAGTTTGACTATGCTACCCCCCGCGTTTATCTCCTGGTTATTTGAAGATGGTGTGAGCATCATATTTATAGACACCTTCGCAGTTACCCTCGGTGCAGGCCTTGTACTCTGGTTGCTGTTTAGGCGAAATATGCAGGAAATGAGGACGAAAGACGGGTTTCTGATTACATTTATGTTCTATATGGCGCTCGGATCATTTGGCGCTATCCCCCTGGTTCAACCGTCAGGAATAGCGCTCTCTTGGCCAGACGCACTGTTCGAATCTTTCTCTGGTTTAACCACTACGGGTGCAACCGTTATTACCGGTATTGATGAATTACCTGAATCAATACAGTTTTATCGTCAACAACTACAATGGCTTGGTGGTATGGGCATCATTGTGCTTGCCGTCGCCATATTACCCATGTTGGGCATCGGTGGTATGCAGCTTTATCGAGCAGAAACACCGGGGCCCGTCAAAGACAGCAAACTAACACCGAGAATCAAACAAACGGCGTTAGCACTCTGGTCAATCTATTGCGGCCTGACATTCCTGTGTGCTCTCGCTTATTGGCTCGCAGGGATGACTTGGTTTGACGCTATCTGCCACAGTTTTTCAACCGTTGCCATTGGCGGATTTTCAACGCACGACGCCAGTATCGGATATTTCGACTCCCCCGCAATCGAGGCTGTTGCTATTTTCTTCATGGTGCTCGCTGGACTGAATTTTGGCTTGCATTTTTTCTCATTCAAAGAGCGTTCTGTCCTTCACTACTTCAAAGATGATGAAGTACGTTTCTATCTTTCTATTTTGTGTGCTGCATCGATAATTGTTGCTTTCATCCTAGCAACAACAGGCACCTATCAGACTTCTGATGCTATTAGATACGCTGTCTTTGAAGTGGTTTCAATTTTTACAACAACAGGCTTTGCGACCGCGGACTTTACTGTATGGCCAAGTATGGCCCCGTACTTGATTTTCTTCGGCGCATTTACAGGCGCGTGTGCTGGCTCAACAGGAGGCGGTATGAAAGTCATGAGAGTCATGCTCATCTGCAAACAGGGCTTGAGAGAGATTGACAGGCTGATTCACCCGAACGCAATCTTCCCAATTAAACTCAATCGACGACCAGTACCAAGTAATATTATTGAGGCGGTATGGGGGTTCTTTTCTATCTACGTGATTGTCTTTTTATTCATGCACCTCATGTTAGTCGCAACCGGTATGGACTTCATCACGGCATTCTCAGCAGTAGGCGCCGCTATTAATAACCTGGGACCGGGTCTTGGAGACGTTGCATATCATTATGGAGACATTGAGGTCAGCGCCAAGCTGATTCTCTGCTTTGCAATGATGCTTGGACGTCTAGAAATCTTTACTTTGCTCGTGTTGTTTTCTCCCATGTTTTGGAGAAAATAGTGAATCACTCTCTAGTGATGCGTCCAGCTATTGCCTTCGTAATTGTAAATTCGTAATTTTCCTGATGGACGCTCACGAAACCTCTTATACTCCCACTGATACTGGGCGGGTATCTCTCTGACACAAGCCTCAACACTCTTGTTAACACCTGCCATTGCGACCAAACTATCTGCAGCATAAACGTCCGCGACAGGTTCTCTGAAACAGACAGCAAACCCGTTATTGGCCGGTAGTCGCTTCAAAAAACAACACACGATACGCGCACCTGTTTTTCGTTGTAATCGACTGATTAGCCGATCCGTTAAGGCTGGTTCGCCAAAGAAAGGCACAAAATCACCAGTCTCGGGCACTTGATCCGGCAAAATAGTTACCAAACCGCCATCGCCAAGACACCGATAAAGCCGTGTAATGCCTTTTCTTGTAGTGGGTACCAATTCGTTACCAAATCGACCCCGAATCTCCTCCATGATGCTTTGTAACCAAAGCTTATCCGGTGGTTGATATAAACCCGCCATTTCACCGATGGGATTCATGGCGTAATAGACATTAAACAATTCCCAGCTACCTAGATGAGGCAAAATAACAATGACCCCGTCACCCTGAGCATAGGCTTGCTCGAAAAGTTCGTTGTTCTCAACGCGGGTAATCCATTGGCTTATTCTGTCAAAGGATCCCATCCACGCAGCAGGAGTTTCCATGACGTTCTTACCCGTATTCTCAAGGCTTTCGATGACTAATTGAGTTCTCTCATCATTACTAAGCTCTGGAAAACAAAGGTCTATGTTGGTTCGGGTGACTTTAGAAGCGCGGGTGTCCAACTTCAGATTCAGATACCCAATAAAGCTACCGATGGCGCCACTTAGACCACGTGGAAACCAAGAAATTAAGGTCATCAGCCCATAAATTGCTAGCGTTTGTAATCTAACCTTCATATTCAAAAAACCTATTACGTTGACAAAGTAGTGCGGAAGATTGCTATATCAACGTGCCAAAAACGGCCAGCGCAACTGCTATTGTCATCGTCGATCAGCATCTTTACACATCATTTTCGAGTTTCTCCAATTGAACGAAAACGCCACCATGACACAACCAAGCGCCGGTGATAGTTTAACATTGGTCTGTCCACTGATGTTATTTTACCCTTTCTGAATTTCCCGTCGCATCAGGTATACTAGCGCTCTTTTTTAACCCGGCATCGAGGCAAATGAGCGCGTTGACATTTCAGGACTTAATTCTCAACCTGCAACAGTATTGGGCAAAGCAGGGTTGCGTAATCATGCAACCCTATGACATGGAAGTAGGGGCTGGCACATTTCATCCAGCTACTTTTCTAAGATCGCTTGGCCCGGAAAACTGGAATGCTGCCTATGTGCAACCCTGCCGTCGACCAACCGACGGCAGATACGGAGAAAATCCCAATCGATACCAGTACTACTACCAGTTCCAAGTGGTCATGAAGCCGTCGCCTGAAAACATCCAGGAGTTGTATTTGGATTCATTACGCATGCTCGGAATAGATCCCCTGGTGCACGATATAAGGTTCGTTGAGGATAATTGGGAGTCGCCCACCCTTGGCGCGTGGGGCTTGGGCTGGGAAGTCTGGATGGATGGCATGGAAATCACTCAATTTACCTATTTTCAACAGGTTGGGGGGCTAGAATGTTATCCCGTGACCGGGGAAATTACCTATGGACTTGAGCGGTTGGCTTTGTACCTGCAGGGCGTAGAAGACTTTCGCCAGCTTGTCTGGTCTCAGAATGATAGCCGAACTGTTACCTATGCCGACGTCTTCCACCAATACGAAGTAGAGATGTCAGGTTATAACTTTGACCATTCCAACGTCGAAGCACTGTTCTCTCAATTTGACTTCAATGAAACCGAGGCACTCAGACTATTAGAGGTAGGCCTGCCACTGCCAGCTTATGAATTTGTGATGAAGGCATCACACGTCTTCAATTTATTGGATGCTCGACATGCTATTTCTGTTACCGAGCGCCAGCGGTATATTTTGAGAGTGCGTACGCTTGCTAGAGCAGTTGCCAAAGCCTATTACGAGTCGCGAGAACGCGCCGGCTTCCCCCTTGCAGACGAAGCCATTCGCAGAGCCGTTTTAGCGGAGGGGCAAGATGTTAAATAAAAATCTGCTAATCGAAGTTAGAACCGAAGAGCTACCGCCTAAAAATCTTAAGAACCTAAGGGATAACCTCGTTGCTGGCATCAAAAAGGGGCTGCAAAAGCAGAGTCTCTCGCATAGCAACGTTATCGGGTTCGCGACACCGAGAAGACTCGCAGTCATCGTTGAACAGCTTGCAGATCGCCAACCGAATCAAAATGTTGAACGCAGAGGTCCCGCACTTGCGGCAGCACTCGACGAGAATAACGAACCAAGCAAAGCGCTACTCGGATTCGCCCGATCTTGCGGCGTAGAGAATATTGATGATTTAGAAAAAAGAACGTCAGAAAAGGGCACTTGGTTCTATTTTAGTGAGGAGAAAACCGGAGCATCCGTAGGTGACTTGATACCGTCGATCATCGAACAAACAATTAAAGCCCTACCAATTGAGCGTCGAATGCGTTGGGGTAGTTCTAGGTCAGAGTTTGTAAGACCCGTGCAGTCTTTCATCCTGTTATACGGCAACGAGGTCATTCCGATGAACCTGTTAGATCATGAAGCTGGAAATAAGACTGTCGGTCACCGCTTCATGAGTGAAGGGCAGGTCGTCATAAAAACAGCCGATAGTTACGCAGCTACCCTCAGAAGCCATTCGGTCATCGTAGACTTCGAAGAACGAGTTGAGTCGATAAGAGCTCAGATAGGAGAAATAGGAAGAACGCTAGAAGCTAACGTTGTTATAGATGAGAAACTGTTGGAGGAAGTAGCCGCTTTGGTTGAATGGCCGGTTGTACTATCTGGCAACTTTGACCCAAGTTTTCTCGCGGTACCAGAAGAAGCGTTAATATCTGCCATGAAGGAACATCAGCGATATTTTCACGTCACCGATGCAAACAATAAGCTGCTGCCCAGGTTTGTCACCGTATCGAATATAGAAAGCAAAGACCCTAACGCAGTAGTTAAGGGGAACGAACGTGTCATCGCGCCGCGGCTCTCAGATGCCGCATTTTTCTTTAGTCAGGATAAAAAGACAGATCTGGAGTCTATGCTACCCAGACTAGATCAAGTCATTTTCCAGAATGATCTCGGAACTTACAAACAAAAAGTCGAACGCATCTCAAACTTAGCCGGATTGATCGCAGGAAGACTGGGCGCAAATGTTGAAGCCGCAACCAGGGCCGGAATGCTTTGTAAATCAGACCTAGTGACGGATATGGTCAACGAATTTCCAGACCTCCAAGGGCTGATGGGTGGTTACTATGCCGAGTACGCTGGTGAGGCTAACGATGTTAGTGAGTCGATAGCAGATCACTACCTTCCAATACAATCCGGCGGCAAGTTGCCTCGGTCTGTTGTCGGCTGCTGTGTATCGATCGCAGACAAGCTCGATACGCTTACCGGGCTCTTCGGCATAGGTCAGCCACCGACCGGATCAAGAGACCCTTTTGCGCTGCGTCGCCAGACGCTCGGTGTGATACGGATGTGCATCGAGAACAATTTTGATATTGACATTAAGAGCCTGGTGAAAGATGCAGCGGAACTGCATCAGAAAAATTTCGAAGCAGATGATGTCTCTTCTTATCTTTTGGATAGACTAGAAACTTGGTATCTGGACCAAAATATAGACGCTTCACTTTTCAACGCAATTCGATACAGCGAACGAGGCGTTGTGTCACTTGCTCAAAATCATTCCGACCTGCTCGCTTTGCAGGAATTTTCTTTACAGCCAGCGGCAGAGGGCTTGGTTGCAGCGAATAAGCGCGTCGCCAATATACTGAAAAATGTTGATTCAGGTACGCTTCCAAGTGTCAGCCGCGCACTTTTCGAAGCGCCAATTGAAGACCAGCTTTACACTGAGCTAGAAACAATTCAGTCTAAAGTCATAGAAACTTCGGAGTTCACAAGTAGATTAGCGTTGTTGGGAGAACTACAAGCGAACATTGACCAGTACTTTGAACTGGTGATGGTAAACTGCGAAGATACTGAGACGAGAGATAACAGGTTAGCTACTTTGTTATCACTTCGTCAATTGTTCCTAAGTGTCGCTGATTTCTCCTTGCTTCAGCTATAGCGATTATTCGGAATTGGTGAGTGAATAGTTTGGAATAAAAATGTCGAACCGTGGACTCGTAATTCTCGACCGTGATGGCGTCATCAACATTGATTCTCCTCTGTACATCAAGTCAGCAGAAGAATTTCAACCCATTAGTGGCAGCATCGAAGCGATCGTCCGCCTTTACAAAGCCGGCTTCTCGATTTACGTTGCGACGAATCAAGCTGGGCTCGCAAAAGAGAAGTTTAGCCTAGAAGATTTGACATTGATGCATCAAAAACTCAACGTACTCGTTGAAAGTAAGGGGGGCAAAATAGAGAAAATATTCTACTGTCCCCATCATCCAGATGAGCAATGTGAGTGCCGAAAACCAAAACCTGGCTTATTACTGAAGATCGCTGAGCATGCTGGACAAGCACTGGATCAAGCTGATTTTGTTGGCGATTCACTCAAAGACATTGAGGCTGCGCTTGCTGCTCACGCTAACCCGGTGTTAGTGCTTACCGGCAATGGAAAACGCACTCGCGAAACCCTGGAAGGCAGCGTCGTGACTTTCCAGGATCTTGCGGACTACGCGGATTTTAAACTTACTATGTAATTAGATGTCGAGGTTAGCAACCGCAAGCGCATTACTCACAATAAACTCTTTCCTCGGCTCAACATGATCTCCCATTAATGTCGTAAACAGTTGATCCGCCGCTATTGCATCTTCGACATTCACTCTTAGCATTGAGCGTTGTTTAGGGTCCATGGTCGTTTCCCACAATTGGTCCGGGTTCATTTCACCCAACCCCTTATAGCGTTGACGGCTTTGTCCTCTAAGCGCTTCTTGTTGGAGCCATTGAAGTGCTTCTGAAAAACTGGACACTACCTTTTCTTTATCGCCTTTTTGCACGATCCCTTGTTCTACAATTAAGCTCGACAGTTTTTCACCGAGCACCAGATAGTCTTCGTAATCCTTGGACTGGAAAAAATCGAGCGTAAAAACATACTCCCTTGAAACGCCATGGTTAACCACTTCCACTTCGGGATAATACAGGTCTCGCTCAGCATCATGTTTGATATCAAAGTGATACTGCGTCTCCGTCGTGTTCAGTAGATCCATCTGACCTTGAAAATTAGCAATCCAAGCGCTCACAACATCTCGATTATTCAATTGTGCTGCTGGCAGCGGCTCGGCATAAACAAATTGCTCGAGGACTTCGACAGGAAAAATGCGTTCGAGTCGCTTGATGTTTTCCTGAATTCGGTAGTAGCTCTGGGCCAGACTTCGAAACTCCTCAGGCTCAATCAACTGCGACCTATCTTGGCTATCTGGTATCAAACGTGCATCTTCCATCGATACTTCAAAGATGTAGTCAACAAGTTCCGCTTCGTCTTTTATATAACGTTCTGATTTACCGCGTTTCATTTTGTATAGCGGTGGCTGAGCAATCATTACGTGTCCACGCTCGATCAGTTCGGGCATATGACGAAAGAAAAAAGTGAGTAGTAATGTCTTGATATGTGCGCCATCGACATCGGCATCCGTCATGATGATGATACTGTGGTATCGCAGCTTATCAGGATCAAATTCAGTTCGGCCGATACCGCAACCCAACGCCGTAATCAATGTACCTATCTCTGCAGATGAGAGCATTTTGTCGAAGCGAGCTTTTTCAACATTTAAAATCTTACCCTTTAGCGGCAAGATTGCCTGATTCTTGCGGTTTCTCCCCTGTTTGGCTGAGCCACCCGCTGAATCACCCTCTACAAGATATATTTCAGACAACGCTGGATCTTTCTCTTGGCAATCCGCCAGCTTGCCAGGTAATCCGGCAATATCGAGCGCTCCCTTGCGGCGCGTCATTTCTCGCGCCTTACGGGCGGCTTCTCGTGCCCGCGCTGCATCGATCATTTTCTGCACAATGCTCTTTGCTTCAACGGGGTTTTCTAACAAATAATCTGCAAAGTTATTTCCCATCTCCTGCTCTACAGCCGTCTTGACCTCAGAGGATACAAGTTTGTCTTTTGTCTGAGATGAGAACTTCGGATCAGGCACTTTTACGGATATCACTGCCGTTAGCCCCTCTCTTGCGTCATCTCCAGTTGTATTAGTCTGTGCTTTCTTACCGAGACCTTCTTTTTCTATATAAGTATTTAGTGAGCGCGTCAGCGCGGTTCTGAAACCCTGTAAGTGAGTCCCGCCGTCGCTTTGAGGAATATTGTTGGTATAAGCAAATAGGTTTTCTTGATAGGAATCATTCCACTGCAAGGCAACTTCTACACCAATGCCATCTTCCCTTAAAGCAGAGAAGTGAAATATTGGGTTGAGCGGTGATTTATTTTTATTGAGATATTCAACAAAAGTGCTGAGACCACCTTGGTACATAAAAGTTTCGGTTTTTGCAGTTCTTTCATCTAGGAGTTCTATGGATATACCCGCGTTTAGAAAAGCTAATTCCCTCAATTTTTTCGCGAGTATTTCATAATGAAACTCAATGTTAGTGAAAGTCTCTATCGAAGGCCGGAATCTCACTTTTGTGCCGGTTTGTGCAGTATCACCTACAACTCTGAGGTCATTTTCTGGCACGCCATCTCTGTAGATCTGTTCCCAGATGTGACCGTCACGATATATCGTCAGCGTGAGCTTTTCAGACAAAGCGTTGACAACTGAAACACCTACGCCGTGCAGACCGCCTGATACTTTATAGTTGCTATCGTCGAATTTCCCGCCAGCGTGAAGAACCGTCATGATGACTTCTGCTGCAGATTTACCTTCTTCGTGTATTTCCGTGGGTATGCCGCGGCCGTCGTCAGTGACTGTTACGGAGTCATCCGGATGAATAGTCACTGTGATTTTCGAACAAAAACCCTCAAGGGCCTCATCAATCGAGTTATCGACAAGTTCCTGCACCATATGGTGCAGTCCAGTGCCATCATCGGTATCTCCGATATACATACCCGGTCGTTTTTTGACAGCCTCTAGCCCTTTTAGAACTTTGATGCTGCTCGAATCGTAAATATTCTCGTTGCTCATTTAGTCACTCACTCCCTCGTACTCGATAACGCACTAAGTACGCCTTGTTTCACGTGAAACACTTCTGCTTTACACTCATTCCAACTAGCTTCTAACTCTTTTTCATTTATACCGGTAGCCATCACTTGAGCATTCATTTTTAATAAATTTTGGCAAAGCAACCTTCTATGATCCAGATCGAGTTCAGATACTAGATCGTCAACTAAATAAAGCACGCTATGATTATTTATCTGTTGCTGTATTTTACCCTGAGTTAGTACCATCGCCCAAGCGAGCATTTTCAATTCACCCCGAGAACATACCTCAGTCACGGGCTGACCATTAATCTTTAACTTAATATCTGCCTTATGAAAGCCAAATTGCGAGAACCCTCTTCGGATGTCTCCTTCCAAAGATTGCTCAAAAACACCCGCGAGTGAACTTGTTCTGTCCCAACCGCGCGAATACTCACAATGGATTTTACTTCCAAATTCAGTCAATTCACCGACTAACTGCTGAAGCTCGACAACATATTTGTCAAAATATGCCTGTCTATACCCGTCAATGGTCTCGGCTGCTTGCACCAGTTTATCAGTCCAAACCTTTAGTTCTTGCTTCGGATGACCGCCTTTCAATAATTTATTTCTCTGCTTGAGACATCTATTGGCGATATCCCATTCATCGGAGAAGGAAGGTTTCACGTGAAACACACCCCAGTTAAGAAACTTTCTTCTTAATTGCGGAGAACCCAGCAACAAATCGACTGTTTCTGGACCCAAAACCAATACAGGGAGTAATCTGGCAAGCTCTGACGCTTTTGATATAGGCTCACCATCTATTCGAATTTCTCGCTTACCTGCTAGGCTGCGACTGACGCCCGCTCTAATCTCACGTCCGCTATCACCAACTATTTGTCCAAAAACAACAGTTTCGTTCTCGCCATGCGTCACCAGTGGCGTAATTTGATGACTTCTAAAGCTACGGGCGGTAGCCAGATAGTGAATCGCCTCTAGCAGACTTGTTTTGCCACTACCATTTTTACCGACGATAAGATTAAGTTGAGGTGAGAACGCCAGACTTGCCTGGACTATATTTCTTAAATTGGTGACTAAGAGCCTAGTAAGCACAATCCAAGCGGAGTCAGAGTTTCATTGGCATGACAACATATAGCGAGTCGTCTTCTTCCGGGTGCTCAAGCAATGCACTACTATTGGCATCGTGAACAGTAATCTTGACTTTATCGCAATCCAGCACGCCCAACACATCTTGTAAGTAACCTACATTAAAACCAACTTCTAAATCGACGCCCTCGTAATCCACTGTAACGGTCTCCTCTGCTTCTTCCTGTTCCGGATTATTTGCAGATAATTTAAGCTGACCAGCAGACAAATTTACTCTAATACCACGAAACTTTTCATTGGAGAGAATAGCGGTCCGGTTTAACGCCTGTTTAAGCTCAACTTTATCTGCCAAAACTACTTTATCGCCGTTCTTTGGAATCACGCGGTCATAATCTGGGAAGCGTCCATCTACCAACTTAGTTGTCATCGTAAAATTATCGGAACGTGCGCAAAGATGATTCGCACCAAAACTGATCTCAACATCCCCTTCCAGATCACCCAACAAACGCTGTAGCTCAAGCACACCCTTCCTTGGTACGATAACTTGCTTCATTTGGCTATTGCCAGAGTCTTGGCTAAGGTTGCTTGAAGCTAGTCGATGGCCATCTGTCGCTACGCTTCGGATATAACCGTCGCCCAACTCTAGTAACATGCCATTGAGAAAATAGCGGACATCTTGCTGAGCCATCGCAAAAGCCGTCTTATCGAGTAACTTTTTAAAGGCTTTACTATCAATCTTCGTCGTAATTTCAACAGCCGACTTGTCGACCGAGGGAAAATCAGCTGCAGGCAGGGTAGACAGATTCGACTTGAAGCGCCCAGATCTTATCAAGAGTCTCGACTCAACCAGCTCAAAGTCAACAGTTGCCTTGTCGGGCAACTCTTTACAGATATCAAGCAACTTTCTCGCCGGCACTGTAATCTCGCCGGCTTCTGCACTCTCAGTGCTTACCTGGCCGATAAGCTCAACTTCAAGATCAGTACCTGTTAGTGAAACACTGTTTTCAACTACCTGAATTAACACATTAGACAACACAGGTAGTGTCTGGCGGCGCTCTACGACACCGGCCACTTGCTGAAGTGGCTTTAGCAACAATTCTCGATTTACACTGAATTTCATTTTCTATCCTAAGTAAGTACCCACTTAGCGGATAACTCGCTAAATATACACCATTCTATTTACAGCATCATTGGACTAACGACGTATCTGGAATCGGGATCATCGGGATCGGTCAGCAACGCTGCTGATCCAGCGTCGGAGAAAGCCATCACTATTTCTTCGCTTTTCATGACCGATAATGCATCTATAAGATACTCGACATTAAATCCTATGTCTAAATCATCACCATGGTAGTCGATAGTGATATTTTCTTCGGCTTCCTCCTGATTCGGATTATTAGCCTCCAGTTGCAGATTATCCCCGGTAACAACCAACCTAATATTTCTATAGGTCTCATTCGAAAGGATCGCGGTTCGCGTCAATGCTTCTTTTAGGTCAAGCCGATCTACTTTGACAATGTTGTGATTGTCCCCTGGAATCGCTGCTTCAAACTCTGGATAAGTCGCATCAATAAGTTTTGTTGTGACGGTACCTGTATCAGTCACCACCTGCAAATGATTAGCCGTGAAGTACACAGCTAATTCACTACCATCTGTTTTAATCATTTTGAGCAATTCCAAAACGCCCTTACGCGGAATAATATACTCCCCACTCTTCTCTTCTAGATCAGGTAAATCCATTACTGAGGTCGCCAATCTCTGGCCATTTGTCGCTACTGTCGTCAACCTTGAAGATGACAATTTCAGCAACATCCCGTTAAAGAAATATCTGACATCCTGTTGCGCCATGGCAAAACCAGTTTTCGCCAACGAATCACCAAAGACATCGGAAGCAATTTTCAACGGCGCTACATTCTCATCAATCTCGATACACGGATAATCCTGAGCAGGCAGAGTGCCGAGCTGGGATCTATACCGACCACTCTTGACTTGTAAGTGATCACCTACTAACTCACAATCGAGCGTGGCTTCTGGCCTTAGACTTCGACAAATATCGATTAGCTTTCTGGCTGGTACCGTGATGGCGCCCTCGTTTAACACCTCTACATCTGAGATATTGGCCAACAATTCTACTTCTTGATCAGAGCCCACCAAGCACAGACCGTCCGCCTGAAGTCTTAACAGTAAATTCGACAATATTGGTAAAGTGTGACGACGTTCAACGACACTCGCTACAAACTGCAACGGGCCGAGTATCGCTTCTCGTCTGACTGAAAATTTCATCTTTTGAATTTGTCTGAATAGATTAAGCGGTCAACGTTCTAATAAGATTATTATAATCTTCCCTAATATCCCTACTACTCTCTTTTAATTCTTCAATTTTGCGGCAAGCATGCAACACCGTCGTATGATCTCTACCACCAAAAGCATCGCCTATCTCGGGCAGACTGTGGGTAGTCAATTCCTTGGCTAGCGCCATTGCCAGTTGCCTCGGTCTTGCAATAGACCTATTCCTTCGCTTTGAGTGCAAATCCGCTATCTTGATTTTATAGTAGTCAGCCACTATTTTTTGGATATTTTCAATCCCAACCTGCCGCTCGGACAAAGCGATTAGGTCTTTTAGCGAATCTTTTACCTGCTCAATGGAAATCGATCGCCCTGTGAAAGTAGCGTTTGCAATCACTCGCTTAAGCGCTCCTTCCAGCTCTCGCACATTTGATCTGATTCTCTCGGCGATAAAGAAAGCGGCATTGTGCGGTACCTCTGCCTTTTCCATCTCCGCCTTTTTCATTAAAATAGCCACTCGAGTTTCCAGTTCCGGAGCCTCTACTGGCGCGGTCATACCCCACACAAAACGGCTTTTTAGTCGTTCCTCCAGACCGGCGATTTCTTTGGGATAACGATCACAGGTTAGAACAATCTGACTGCCATTCTCTTGCAGGCGGTTAAAAACGTGAAAAAACTCTTCTTGTGATTTCATTCCTTTTGCGAGGAACTGGATATCATCCATCAACAAAACATCTACCGACCTGTAATACCGAGTAAATTCAGCCATCGTGCCATGCTCAATCGCCCGTACCATGTCTTCCATAAACCTCTGGGAATACATGTAAGCAACTTTAAGCTCGGGATGCTTGTCATGGATAGCGTTACCAACAGCATGCATCAGATGCGTCTTTCCCAAACCAGAGCCACCGTAAAGCAGCAAGCACTTATACGTAGTTCCAACACTTTCAGATACTTGCACCGCTGCAGCTCGTGCCAGCTCATTTGATCGGCCTTCGACGAAGTTATCGAAAGTAAATTCACGTTTGAGCTCTAGCAGGGGGTAAAAATTCTCCCTTGCGACAAAACTATTGCTATTGCCTGAACCCGAACTTGAACCGTCGGGTATGGTGAATACACCACCGTTTTGCGCCCGCCTGACAGCCATATGACCTGCTTGAGAATTGCGGTCAGAGGAAGTACCAATGCAAAGCGTGACTTTTACTGGTGTGTCCTGGCACGCCAACTCCTCGATTCGACCAAAAAATTGACGATTTACCTGATCTTCGATGTACTTATTAGGTGCAAATAACCTTAATGAACTCTCATCATCAACTACCGCCTGTAAGGGTTTTATCCACGTATTGAATTGATGTGCGGTCAATTCACCTTCCAGAACTTGCAAACATTTTTGCCAGATTACTACCGCCACAGACCCTCCGTACAAGCCGTGATGCATGTTATTATTTTTGGAGACACGTTATTTGCGAAGCAGGGTACTACAGAAACGCGTTTCACGAATAGTAACTCCAATTGTACTCTCAAGCCAATAGTTGTTATGAAAAAAGGTTAAAAAAAACGCCTTATTTTTCAATATGTTATACACGAATATAGTAGGTAAACGGTGGCTAACCTGTTAATAAGTTGTGGATAAAAAAACGATGTATTTTGTAGCCCAATCAATTGTGGATAAACCTATCATTTCAACACAGGTTACCCACAAATAAACTTCCATCCAAACACTGTTTATACACAGACTTACAACCGCCCTAAACTACTGAAAGCTATAGATAAAAACCATTGGTACACAAGATTCCGCTCCCTAATAAGAGTAATAACAATAAGTTTATATATATAAAGATCTTTATATTAAAAGAAGACGACTTTGAGCCTAGCAAAATATATCAAAACTCAAATTGACTCAGTCATGCATCTTGATTAGACTTCGCGCTCATTTTTGAACCAACACATTTTCGGAATAAATATCATGAAAAGAACTTTCCAACCTAGCGTTATCAAACGCAAGCGTACTCATGGTTTCCGTGCCAGGATGGCAACAAAAAATGGTCGTCTAGTACTAAAAAGACGTAGAGCGAAGGGCCGTAAAGTACTCTCCGCATAAGTATCCTTCCTTAGGCTCAAAACTGACTCGATGTCTTAGGACTACCTATTTCATTGAAGGTTGACAGTTCGCAGTCTAAGACCTTGCTAGACATGGTAATCTCCTGGCACAACTTTTGAATAACCAGGTAAAAGACGACAGCATTGATTTCTCAAAGCTTCTCGAAAGAAAACCGAATCCTTAATTCAAAGGAATTTAGTGACGTCTTTGATCGTGCCCAATACAGGGTCGGTTGCTCCGAGTTTCTTGTTCTGGCTATTGATACCAGCCTTCCCTCAAGCAGGATGGGAATGGTAGTGGGTAAGAAAAACACCCGTCTAGCTGTAAATCGCAATAAGATTAAGAGAGTCTTTAGAGAGTCCTACCGAAAAATTGCCATCTCAATGTTCAGCAACGACTGCTTGGACATTGTTATCATCACCCGTCCCGGAGTCATTAAGTGCTCTAGCGAAGAGCTATTTGGACAATTATCAACAGTGTGGCTAAAGCTTCGGGAAAAAGTAAGCAAGGTGCGTAACAGTGTTTAAGAAAAGCCTCATTGCAATGATCAAACTCTATCAATTTTCCATCAGTGCATTACTGGGTCAAAGGTGCCGGTTTTATCCGAGTTGCTCACACTACACGATCGAAGCTATAGAGACACACGGTGTAGCGAAAGGTTTATACCTCGCGACCAAAAGAATCACAAAGTGTCATCCATTCCATCCGGGTGGAATAGACATGGTCCCACAGAATAAAAATCACGAACAATAGGTTTACCCATGGATTTTCAAAGAATATTTATTTTGTTGGGTTTAGCAGTTACAGCGTATCTAATAATACTTGCATGGAACGAAGACTACGGTTCAGGTAGAAAAGTTGTAGCAGACCTACCTGACGGCACCGAGTTCATCGCAGGTAATGGGGATGCTGCTAGAGATATTACCGAAGCGGTGCCAACATTTGACGATAGCTCGAGTTTAGATGACGTCACTGATTTTATACCTACTGTCGAACCAGAATCTCGGCGTCAAACACCAACAGCTGAAACACAGGTCTTCAACGAAAGTAGACTTGTTAGCGTAAAGTCTGATCTGTTGCATCTAACAATTGATACGTTAGGGGGCGATATTGTTAAGGCTTCGCTAGCCGCTTTTCCAACTACTATCGATACGCCTGATTCACCGTTTACACTTATAGATCCAGGGAATAACTACGCCGCTCAAAGTGGGTTGATTGGTAAAAATGGCACGGACACCAGTGCGGGTCGTCCTCAATTCAAAGTATCCAGTTACAACTACTCTCTAAGAGAGGGTGAGTCCGAGCTGCAGGTTGATTTTACGCTAGAACAAGCTGAGGCCACGATCATTAAGCGATTCACGTTAAGGAGGTCTGATTACCTCATTGATGTAGATTATATCGTAGATAATAAGTCTAACGAGGCATGGCAGGGCGCACTTTTCGCCCAAATAAAGAGAGACCGAAAAGCGCCAATAGTCTCAGATGAAAATGCTATGGGTCTGCAGCCTTACACCGGTGGGGCTACTTTCGTTTCTGGTACGCCATACAACAAACTTGAGTTCGACGACATAGAAGAAGAATCCTACAAAGAAAAAGTTGATGGTGGCTATATCGCCATGGTGCAGCATTACTTTGTTTCCGCCTGGGTGCCAAAAGGCGATGAATTAAACACCTATCAAGCGAGATATCTCAGGCAACAGGATGTTTTTCTTTTCGGGTTTACAAGTCCGATCTGGAGAGTTGAATCTGGCCAACAGTCGAGTAAAGGAGCGCAATTTTATGTCGGTCCTAAGGACCAATATCGCTTAGAAGAGATTAGCCCCGGGCTTGATCTGACAGTCGATTATGGTTTCTTGTGGTGGTTGGCCCAACCCTTGTTTTTTCTGCTAGATACGATCCATGGCATGGTAGGAAATTGGGGTATCGCCATCATAGGCCTGACGATACTGGTTAAAACACTGCTCTTTCCTTTGTCAGCCGCCGGGTTCAAGTCGATGGCTAAAATGCGAAAGTTACAGCCTGAAATGGCCCGCTTGAAAGAAAGATTTGGTGATGACAAGCAGAAGTTCTCTCAGGCTATGATGGAGCTATATAAAAAAGAGGGTGCTAACCCGCTAGGTGGATGTTTCCCTATTCTATTGCAGATGCCAGTATTTCTGGCATTGTATTGGGCGTTAATGGAAAGTGTGGAGTTGCGCCAGGCGCCCTTTATTCTATGGATAGATGACCTATCGGTTATGGATCCATACTTTGTGCTGCCGATCCTGATGGGAGGGTCAATGTTCTTAACTCAGCTTATGCAGCCTGAACCACCGGACCCTATGCAAGCGAAAGTAATGAAATTAATGCCGATTATGTTTACTTTCTTTTTCCTCTGGTTCCCTTCTGGGCTTGTTTTATACTGGTTGGTAAACAATATACTTTCGGCTGCACAGCAATTCTACGTTAACAAAAAGGTAGAGGCGCAACCCTGATATAAAACACCGATAGGTGACGAACTTGGCTCATGGTAGCAAGGACACAATAGCAGCAATAGCCACGCCAGCAGGAAAAGGCGGCATAGGGGTGGTCAGGGTTTCGGGGCCACTAGTTGCAGAAATTGCTGTGAAGGTATTAGGTAAATTACCAAAACCAAGGTTAGCGACTTTTTCAACTTTTTCAGGTAGCGATGGTCAAAACATTGACCATGGTCTTGGTTTGTATTTCCCTGCACCCCACTCTTTTACCGGTGAAGATGTACTGGAACTTCAAGGGCACGGCGGTCCCATTGTCATTGATCTTTTGCTTCAAAGAACGCTTGAACTGGGTGCCCGAATTGCTGAGCCAGGAGAGTTTTCACTCAGGGCATTTCTCAACGACAAAATCGACCTAACCCAGGCCGAGGCCATAGCAGACCTGATAAATAGCTCTAGTGAACAAGCCGCTAAAGGCGCGATTAACTCTCTTCAGGGTGAGTTTTCAGCACGCGTAAATGCGCTTGACAAAAAAGTTGTAGCCCTACGACTGTTCATCGAGGCAGCCATTGATTTTCCCGAAGAAGAAATAGATTTTCTGCAGAACGACCGCATAGGCCAATCTATCAAAGAAATACAAGAGGGGTTAAACGCATGTCTTGGTCAAACAAGACAGGGTGCTGTTCTAAATGACGGTATTTCCCTAGTGCTAGCCGGTAAACCCAATGCAGGTAAATCAAGTTTAATGAACGCGCTCTGCGGAAAGGATACCGCAATAGTGACGGATCATGCCGGCACCACTCGAGATGTATTGACGGAAAAAATACAAATGGATGGGATACCCATTAACCTATTTGATACCGCGGGACTGAGGGAAACAGACAATCCGGTAGAGAAAGAAGGCGTAAAAAGAGCACTGGAGGAAACAGGGAGAGCAGATATAGTGCTATTGTTAGTTGACGTATCGGACTGCCGAGAAGCATGGCGCGACGAAGTTAACGACCTACTTTCGATTATTGAAGGTCAAGGTGCTGTTGTAGTCTTGCTCAATAAAACTGACTTACTCGAGCAACCACTTTCCGAAAAAAACACTCATGTGGCGGCAGATTCGAGCTGGTCTGTTTTGCAAATATCCGCTAAAACTCGAGAAGGCATCTTAGAGCTTAAAACGACAATAAAGCAGATAGTGGGTTACGTTGACACCAGCGAAGGTGTTGTTCTAGCCAGGCGTCGTCACATCCATGCGCTTGAAAAAGCAAGCGAAGCGGTAGAACGAGGAAGAGTGCAATTGGCAACTTATATGGCGGGTGAATTACTTGCAGAAGAACTAAAAATAGCGCATGAAAGTCTTTGTGAAATTACCGGAGAATTTTCCAGCGATGATTTGTTAGGAGAGATTTTTTCTTCTTTTTGTATCGGCAAATAAACTGGTTTTACCGTTACTTAGTGTTATCCCTTGGACAAACTGCTGCCAAGGGTAACGATAGACATTGGTCCACTCATGGGTATACTTTGCCACCCAACTGATTGTGGGCAATTTATCGATAAATTTAGTCGAATACTCATACTATGAATTATCCTAAAAAATTTGGCGTTATTGTCGTAGGCGGCGGTCATGCAGGTACCGAAGCGGCACTAGCGTCCGCGAGAATGGGCGTAGAAACGCTGCTGGTTACCCAGAATATCGAGACGCTCGGGCAAATGTCCTGTAATCCGGCGATCGGCGGTATTGGCAAGAGTCATCTGGTAAAAGAAGTTGATGCCTTAGGCGGCGCGATGGCGCTGGCGGCTGACCACGCTGGTATTCATTTCAGAGTGCTTAATGCGCGTAAGGGTCCAGCGGTACGAGCCACTAGAGCTCAGGCAGACAGACATTTGTACAAGAATGCCATTCGTGGTGTGCTGGAAAACCAACAGAACCTCCACATTTTTCAACAATCCGTCGATGATCTTATTGTTGAGGGAGAGGCAGTCAGAGGTGTTGTTACAGCCTCCGGTATCGAGTTCGTGAGTGATACGGTCGTCTTGACCGTGGGCACGTTTTTGGGCGGTATTATTCATGTAGGGCTTGATAAATCTGCCGGCGGTCGTGCTGGTGATGCACCGGCGAATCGTTTAGCTGAAAGACTGAGGGAAATGCCCTTTAAGGTCGCGAGGTTGAAAACGGGAACGCCACCGCGAATTGATGGGAAGACAGTTAATTTTGAAGGGCTAGATGAGCAAGCCGGGGATAGTCCCCGGCCTGTGATGTCCCACATGGGTAGTCGAGAGATTCATCCGGCGCAAGTAAGCTGTTTTATCACTCACACGAATGATAGAACCCACGATCTGATCAGAAGTGGGCTGGATCGCTCTCCCTTGTTTACAGGAGAGATTGACGGTGTTGGACCTCGATATTGCCCCTCTATCGAAGACAAAGTCGTACGCTTTTCAGACAAAGATTCACACCAAATTTTTATTGAGCCAGAGGGACTTAACACCCGCGAATTGTATCCCAATGGTATATCAACCAGTTTACCTTTTGATGTCCAGATGGAGTTGGTCAGAAGTATCAAGGGGTTCGAAAATGCACACATCACCAGGCCCGGATACGCGATTGAGTACGATTTCTTTGAACCAAGAGATTTGAAAATGTCCTTGGAAACAATCCATTTAAATGGGCTGTACTTTGCCGGACAGATTAATGGTACGACAGGATACGAGGAAGCAGCAGCGCAAGGACTCATTGCTGGTCTTAATGCTGCCCGTCAATCCACTGAACAAGCGCCTTGGTGTCCGGGTAGAGATCAGGCCTATATTGGGGTGCTTATCGATGATCTCATTACAATGGGAACCAAAGAACCTTATCGAATGTTTACCTCTCGAGCGGAATATCGTCTTATTCTCAGACAAGACAACGCAGACCGTCGTCTGACTGAGGCAGGCCGAGCCATGGGGCTGGTTGGTGATCAAAGATGGCATCGGTTCGAGGAAAAGTTATCGCTTATTAATGCGCGTAAAGCGCAGTTGGAAGACCATTGGTGTCACCCAGGAGACGTTGAAATTGAAACGCTGGTGGGTAAAGCACTGGGCCGAGAATATAACTTGGCCAATTTGCTGAAACGGCCGAATGTTTCCGTTGAAAACCTAATTGAAAAGGCGGGTTACGTTTGGCCAGATGAAGAGGTGAATGAACAGATCGAAATAGACCTTAAGTACGAAGGCTATATATCGCGGCAGCAGGAAGAGATCGATCGCTTGAAATCTGAAGAGGGTATGGTGATACCCACCGTGCTAGATTATGGAGTGATCATCGGGCTTTCAAATGAAGTGCGCCAAAAATTGATAGATGTACAGCCGGAAACGATAGGTCAAGCAAGCAGGATTTCCGGCGTGACGCCAGCGGCGGTTTCCCTGTTAATGGTACATATCAAGAAGAGCAAACACCTTCGCGCTAGCCAAAAATCAGCGTAGACCGAAAGATGGCATCCGACGAAAGAGAAAACCTCGAAGCGTTACTGGAAAAGGGACTGACAGACGCAGAAATTTCGCCCAGTACTCGCTTTATTAGCCAGACCGTCGACTTTATTCATGAACTTGCTAAGTGGAACAAATCCTATAATCTGACGGCGGTCCGCGATCCGTTGCAAATGGTGCCATTACACATACTGGATTCTATGGCCCTTTATCCATTTGTTGAAGAGCAAACGCAGGATATCCTTGACGTCGGTAGTGGTGGCGGTTTGCCCGGGATACCCTTGGCAATAGCCTATCCCGAAAAAAAATTCACATTGCTTGATAGTAATGGCAAGAAAACGCGGTTTCTTAATCACGTGAAAATGACGCTTAAACTGACTAATGTTGAAGTCATCCAATCCAGAGTAGAAGACCATGTTGGAGAGTTTGATCTGGTCATGTGCAGAGCTTTTGCGAGTTTAGTTGATATTGCGACCGGCGTGAGTCATCTTGTCAGAGAAGAAGGTGCGGTGTTTGCGATGAAAAGTAAGCATGAGTTGTTGGATCAGCAGGTAGGTCAAATTGGATTTGAACAAGTGCATCGTCTGGAAGTCACCGGAATCGATGCGCCTAGACACTTGGTTGTGTTGAGGAAGGCAGCCTAATTGATATTTTCTGGCATAAATAAGATCAGCAGTAGAGTTAAATAGCATGGCATTCGCCGCTGAGTCGTCAGCGGTTGGCAATCAGAAACAGGTAGCTCTAAATTGGCATTAGCATTAGCAATCACCAACCAGAAAGGCGGTGTGGGCAAGACCACAACCAGCGTTAACCTGTCCGCCTCTCTCGCAGCGATGAAGCGGCGAGTTCTGTTGGTCGACCTTGACCCTCAGGGAAATGCAACCATGGGCAGCGGTGTCGATAAATCTGACCTTGATGCGTCAGTATACGACATACTCGTAAATGGCTTGACGGTGTCTGAAGCTAAAATAGAAGCCGAATCCGCGGGGTTTGATCTTCTCGGATCAAACGTAGACTTAACCGGTGCCGAGATCGAATTACTGTCTATGGACAGGAGGGAGTTTCGATTAAAAGATGCGTTGATGCCGGTTCAGGCATCGTACGATTATATTGTCATTGACTGCCCCCCTTCCCTTAGTCTCCTGACCATTAATGGCCTTGTGGCATCCGACACGGCGATGATACCTATGCAGTGCGAATACTACGCGCTTGAGGGTTTGTCGGCGCTTGTTAACACGATATCGAGAATTACGGCTAGCCTGAATCCTGATTTGGAAGTTGAAGGGATTGTGAGAACGATGTACGACCCTAGAAACAGCCTGACAAAAGATGTTTCGGACCAGTTAGCGAACCACTTTGGAGAGAAGTTATACCGAACTGTTATACCGAGAAATGTTAGGCTGGCTGAGGCGCCCAGTTACGGCTTGCCAGTGCTTTACTACGACAAACAATCGCGAGGCGCTAGAGCTTACCTTGCTCTGGCTAGCGAGTTAGCGAGAAGGTACGAAGGGATAGATAATGCCAATGGAGTGGGTACTCGTGATGATTCATCGGGAACAGATGCGGCAATAGACGAAAAGGACAGGACGCAAAAGCAATGGTAGTGAAGAAAAGAGGGCTAGGTCGGGGCCTGGATGCGTTATTAGGCGCCGATGCGAGAACAGCGAAGGCTGAGCCTGAAGATGTCTCGGGCAAGCTGCAGGAGGTCCCGATAGAATGGATTCAGCCGGGTAAGTATCAGCCCAGAAAAGTCATTGAAGATGAAGCGCTTCAAGAGTTGGCTTCTTCAATTAAAGCTCAGGGCATCATGCAGCCGATAGTGTTGAGGTCGATATCCGAAAATAAATATGAAATTATCGCGGGGGAACGACGCTGGCGGGCAAGTCAGTTAGCTGGCTTGGAGAAAATTCCAGCGATAGTACGAGAGGTTAACGACGAGTCTGCTATCGCGATGTCTCTTATCGAGAACATTCAGCGCGAAGACCTCAACCCGATGGAAGAGGCGATAGCCCTGCAAAGGTTGATCAAGGAATTTGATCTTACGCATCAACAGGTTGCTGAAGCCGTGGGCAAGAGCAGAACCGCCGTCACAAATTTTTTACGGCTGATCAATTTGAGTGCCGAGGTTTCTCAGATGCTAGCGCATGGAGACATTGAAATGGGCCATGCGAGGGCATTGTTGAGTCTTGATGATGAAAAGCAAAGCCAAGCAGCAAAGGAGATTGCCGCGAAACAGCTGAATGTTCGCCAAGCAGAGGCATTGGTAAAGTCGTGGCTTAGCGTACCAAAGGAAAAGCAGAATAAGGGAAAGTCTGTCGATGCGGACACTCGGCATCTGGAGAATCGGCTTTCGGGAAAATTAGGACAGCCAGTCCAAATACAGCATAGTGCAAAAGGCAAAGGCAAATTGGTCATCGCCTATAACTCGCTGGATGAACTTGACGGTGTTCTCACACGTTTTGGTGATCTTGACTAGCGAGGTAATACCGATCGTCGTAATCGATCACAGGTTCGTCTATTAGAGATCATAATTCGTTTGGTATGGAAAAAAGTAACGATTTACCTCAGTCTGAAGTTGAATGGCGTAATCTAAATCACTATACTACGCCCGCTCGAATATAGGGGTAATTGTGCTTCTTAAAATCCCGTTTCGAATTGTGCTGGTTCAATTAGTCGGTTTAATGGGCCTCGCAATAGCTTATCTGCCATTTGATGAAGGCGGATATGTGAGAACCTACTCAATTTTACTGGGTGGTTTGTCATCGATGCTTCCTAGCGCATTCATGGCATGGTATTTGACTCGCCCCACCTCGGCGCCAGGTAAAGCATTTAGGAACTTGGTGTACGGTGAAATTGGGAAATTGGCGATGACCGCAATTATTTTTATAGCGGTCTTTGCTTTTGTTAAGCCAGTAGACGTATTGTTCTTCTTTTCATCACTAGTAATAAGCATGCTTTGTCATGTGTTCGTGCCATTGTTCTGGCCGACAAGCGTTCCCTCAGATCAGGGGCTTGCCGCATCCAAAACTGCCGGTACAGGAAATTAGCAAGTCAGGAAACAGAGTAATAAAGTATGCAGAGCGAAACCCAGACTTCCAGCGAGTATATTCAACACCATATTACCAACTTAACGTATGGTAAGTTTCCAGATGGTAGTTGGGGCATTGCACATTCCATCGAAGAAGCAAAAGCCATGGGTTTCAATGCGATTCATGTCGATACAATGTTCTGGTCTATTAGCTTGGGAATTGTGTTTTGCGCGCTATTTTTCTGGGCGACCCGCAATCTAAAGGCTGGTGTGCCGGGTACACTACAGAATGTATGCGAAATGGCGGTTGAATTCGTAGAGGACAACATTCGCCAAGTGTTTGGTACCCGTCCGAATGTAATTATCGGTCCACTTTCTTTGACGATCTTAGTTTGGGTTTTTCTGATGAACCTGATGGACCTGATCCCGGTTGATTTTATTCCAGCACTCGCAGCTATGGCTGGTATTCACTTCATGAAGGTTGTGCCTTCTACAGACCCCAACGCGACTTTAGCGATGGCTCTCGGCGTATTCTTCCTTGTGATGTACTACAACATTAAAATGAAAGGCCCTGTTAATTTCACCCTGGGCTTATTCACTCATCCTATTGACCACTGGGCTGCGGCACCTTTTAATTTCCTACTGGAAATGGTTGACCTCATCGCCAAGCCTCTTTCGCACGGTCTGCGACTCTTTGGTAATATGTACGCAGGTGAGATGATATTCATCCTAATCGCTTTGTTGCCTTTCTACGCTCAGTGGGCGCTTTCACTCCCATGGGCTATTTTCCACATTTTAATCATTAGTCTTCAGGCGTTTGTGTTTATGATTTTGACAATAGTCTATCTGACGCAGGCACATGAAACCGGAGATCATTGATCAAGATATTTTTTAAATACATACAAGAAGTTAATACACACGTTGATGTGCAATTGTAGGAGTAAGTAATGGAACAATCGTTAATTTTTATAGCTGGTGGCATTCTGATGGGCCTTGGAGCTATCGGTAGTGGTGTTGGAATCGGCATCCTCGGCGGAAAATATCTTGAAGGTGTTGCCCGCCAGCCGGAACTTCAGCCAATGCTGATGACCCAGCTGTTTATCTCGCTGGCATTGGTTGACGCTGTACCAATTATTGCAGTAGGTATTTCGCTTTACATGATCTTCGCGATCTAACAAATAGCGAGTTTTATCTATTATCTTTCTCGAACCTAGAGGTGAAGTGTGACTATTAACTTAACCATGGTTGGTCAGCTAATTTCTTTCGTGCTGTTCGTGTTGTTTTGCATGAAGTTTGTTTGGCCACCATTGACCCAAGTAATGCGCGAACGACAAAAAGCATTAGCCGACGGTCTTGAAAAAGCCTCAGCCGCTGAGAAGCAGTTGGAAGCGGCAAATGACGCCGCTGCGAACGAACTTGAAGAAGCAAAAAAGCAATCTGCTGAACTTTTGGCTCAAGCCCGCACGCGTGCTAATCAGATCGTTGAAGAAGCTAAAACGCAGGCTGGTGAAGAAGCTGAACGAATTAAGCTGGGTGCCCAGAGTGAAATTGACCAGGAGGTCAACCGAGCGCGTGAAGAACTAAGATCGAGAGTGAGTGAGCTTGCGATTGAGGGTGCTGAGAAGATTCTGGAGACCAGCGTAGATAAAAGTGTTCATCAAGATATGTTGAACAAGATTGCGGCGCAACTTTAGACTAACTATAGGACTGTATTAGGCAATGGCTGAGTCAGAATTAACGACAATTGCTCGACCCTATGCCCGAGCTGCGTTCTCGCAGGGGCTCGATGAAGCATCTGGCCTGGCAAACTGGTCTCGAATGCTCGGTATGCTTAGTGCGGCAATTCAGGATGATGCGGTACGATCGACGCTTGAAAATCCGCTACTTACCAGAGCTCAGCAGAGTGAGCTCGTCATCGAAATCATGGGTGACGAACTGAGCCAACAAGGACGAAATTTTGTGACTGTGCTGACAGAAAACGGTCGCATTAGTCTGATGGTTACAATTTCTGAAATTTTTGAGCTACTGAAAGCCAATCACGAAAAGACCATGGATGTCGAAGTGACTAGTGCTTACGAAGTGAGTGATGAAGATGGTAACAAGCTTTCAGAAGCGCTTAAGAGCAGACTTCAGAGAGACGTGAATCTCACTGCTAGTGTAGATTCAGCGCTCATTGGCGGTATCGTCGTCAGAACAGAAGACACAGTGATTGACAATTCGGTCCGGGGTAAGCTCGATCGATTGGCGCAAGTATTGAATTAGAGATAAACCGCTACTTTAAACGGTGTAGAAGCCGGATATAAATAACGGAAACACATACACTTTTGAATTAACCATTCCTCGAGGAACGGGACATGCAACAACTAAATCCTTCTGAGATTAGCGAAATAATCAAGCAGCGAATTGAGAAGCTTGATGTTTCTTCTGAAGCAAGAAACGAAGGTACGATCGTCAGTGTATCTGACGGTATTATCAGAATTCACGGACTTGCCGATGTTCAAAACGGCGAAATGATCGAGTTTCCAGGGAACCTCTTTGGGTTCGCATTGAACCTTGAGCGCGACTCAGTTGGCGCGGTTGTCCTTGGTGACTACCAGTCCCTAAGAGAAGGGCAGACAGCTAAATGCACCGGCAGAATTCTTGAAGTGCCGGTAGGACCGGAGCTTCTTGGACGCGTGGTAGATGCGCTGGGAAATCCAATCGACGGCAAAGGCGCGATTAATACAACACTGACCTCGCCCGTTGAAAAAGTCGCCCCTGGCGTTATTGCCCGTCAACACGTTGACCAGCCGGTGCAAACCGGACTTAAGTGTATCGACTCTATGATTCCGGTTGGCCGGGGTCAGCGAGAGTTGATTATTGGTGACCGACAAACAGGTAAGACAGCGATAGCGATTGACGCGATTATCAACCAGCAAAAGTCTGGGATTAAGTGTGTTTACGTCGCGATCGGTCAGAAGTACTCCTCGGTAGCCAATGTTGTAAGAACACTGGAAGAACACGGAGCAATGGAAAATACGATCATTGTTGTCGCCGGTGCTTCAGATCCCGCGCCTATGCAGTACATTGCTGCCTATTCAGGCTGTGCCATGGGAGAGTACTTCAGGGACCGTGGTGAAGATTCGCTGATTATTTATGACGATCTGACGAAGCAGGCTTGGGCTTATCGTCAAATTTCTTTGCTGCTACGTAGACCACCGGGACGAGAAGCTTACCCTGGGGATGTGTTCTACCTTCACTCTAGATTGTTGGAGCGTGCAGCGCGGGTTAACGCCGACTATGTAGAAGCGTTTACTAACGGAGAAGTTAAGGGGCAGACTGGTTCGTTGACCGCATTGCCGATTATTGAGACTCAGGCTGGCGACGTATCAGCATTCGTGCCGACCAACGTAATCTCGATTACTGATGGACAGATTTTCCTCGAGTCTGACAAGTTCAATGCAGGCGAGCGACCCGCGATGAATCCCGGTGTATCGGTTTCGCGCGTTGGTGGTGATGCCCAAGTTAAGTTCATGTCTAAGATCTCTGGTGGTATTAAACTCGCATTAGCGCAGTACCGGGAACTAGCCGCTTTTTCTCAGTTTGCGTCTGATTTAGACGATGCAACGAGGCGCCAGCTCGAACATGGTGAGCGGATTAACGAATTGATGAAGCAAAAGCAATATGCGCCAATGTCAGTTGCTGAAATGGGCGTGGTTCTCTTTGCCGCTAACGAGGGTTTCCTTGAAGACATTGAAGTGAGCAAGGTGCTGGATTTTGAAGCCGCATTGAAGTCGTATATGAACTCAGAGCAGTCGGCATTTATGGATGAAGTGAATGCAAACGGTGTTTACAGCGATGAAGTTGTCGACACAATGAGAAAAGCGATTGAAACATTCAAGTCAACTCAGACCTGGTAGTACCCGCTGAATAGCAGTTGGAACTAACGAGAGAAATATGGCAAACGCTAAAGAACTAAGAAAGCAGATCGGAAGTATTAAGAATACTCAGAAGATCACCAGCGCGATGGAAATGGTTGCTGCGAGTAAGATGCGAAAGTCCCAGGAGCGCATGGCCCGTGGTCGGCCCTACTCTGATCACATGAAGGACGTGATTGGTCACGTCGCGAATGCTTCCCCGGAATATCGACACGGCTTTATGATTGAAAGAGAGGTCAAAAGAGTCGGTTATATCGTGGTTACCACTGATAAAGGACTTTGTGGCGGTTTAAACATTAACCTACTTAAAGCAACAGTTAACAGCATCAAAAAGTGGGTTGATCAGGACGTCGAAGTAGATCTTTGTCTGATTGGTAATAAGGGCGCTCAGTTTTTCCGAAGCTATGGCGGTAATGTGATCGCAGCAAGCAGCCATGTTAGTGAGTCCCCTGCTCTATCGGATCTCATCGGTAGTATTAAAGTGATGCTTGATGCATTCGAGGCGGGCAAAGTAGATAAGATATTTTTATCTAATAATGTGTTTGTTAATACGATGACTCAAACCCCAACCATTAGTCAGTTGGTACCTTTGGATCCTGCTGAAGATGCTGAAATGAAGCATCGCTGGGACTACATTTATGAGCCAGATGCAAGACAGCTGATAGAGGGCTTGGTGACAAGATTTATTGAATCGCAGGTTTATCAGGCGGTTGTAGAAAATGGCGCCTGCGAGCAGGCCGCCAAGATGATCGCGATGAAGAATGCGACAGATAATGCGGGCGATATGGTAGATGAGTTACAGCTCATTATGAATAACGCACGACAGGCAGCAATTACACAGGAATTGTCAGAAATAGTTAGTGGTGCGGCGGCTGTTTAAGCCAGCTTAGTACCGAAGCGGTTAATAAGGCTTTGGGCAACATCAGTTTTTCAGGCTTCATATTTAGAACATAAGCGTAAGCGCATAGAGGATACAGCAATGGGTAGTGGACGTATCGTACAGATAATTGGTGCGGTAATTGATGTGGAATTTCCCCGGGATGAAGTGCCTAGGGTATATGACGCATTGACTGTCGATGAAGGTGGTTTGACTCTCGAAGTTCAGCAGCAGTTAGGTGACGGCGTTGTCCGCACTATTGCGATGGGGAGCTCGGAAGGTATAGCGCGTGGTCTGGGTGTTAGTGATACCCAAAACGCTATTTCGGTACCTGTTGGCGAAGAAACGCTGGGTCGGATCATGGATGTCTTGGGTAATCCAATTGATGAGAAAGGCCCCATCGGTGAAAAAGAGAAGATGCCAATTCACCGTAAACCACCGACTTATGACGAGCAAGCCGGTAGTCGGGATTTGCTTGAAACGGGTGTAAAAGTCATTGACTTGATCTGCCCATTTGCAAAGGGCGGTAAGGTTGGATTGTTTGGTGGTGCGGGCGTTGGCAAGACAGTGACGATGCTTGAGCTGATCAACAACATCGCCTCAGAGCACAGCGGATTGTCAGTATTTGCCGGTGTTGGAGAACGTACTCGGGAAGGAAATGATTTCTACCACGAGATGCAAGATGCGGGTGTATTGGACAAGATCGCAATGGTATTTGGCCAGATGAATGAGCCACCGGGGAACAGACTTCGGGTTGCCTTGTCAGGTTTGACAATGGCAGAAAAATTCCGTGATGACGGTAAAGATGTACTGCTGTTTGTTGATAATATCTACCGTTACACACTCGCAGGCACAGAAGTATCTGCGTTGCTTGGTCGTATGCCATCAGCTGTTGGTTATCAGCCGACGTTGGCAGAAGAAATGGGTGTACTTCAGGAGCGTATTACAACAACGAAGACCGGTTCAATTACGTCGATTCAGGCAGTTTATGTCCCTGCAGACGACTTGACTGACCCGTCTCCTGCGACAACGTTTGCTCACCTTGACTCCACGGTAACCCTGTCACGAGACATCGCTTCTCTTGGTATCTATCCCGCGGTTGATCCACTAGATTCCACATCAAGACAGCTGGACCCATTGATCGTAGGTGAAGAGCATTACAACGTCGCCCAGGGTGTTCAGAGTGTGTTACAGAAGTACAAGGAATTGAAAGACATTATTGCCATTCTTGGTATGGACGAATTGTCTGAAGAAGACAAGCTGACTGTTTATCGTGCGCGGAAAGTGAGTCAGTTTTTCTCACAACCGATGCACGTGGCTGAAGTATTTACAGGGCAACCCGGTGTATACGTTTCACTGGCTGACACCATCAGAAGTTTCAAGGGTATTCTCGAAGGTGATTATGACGAACTGCCCGAAGCGGCATTCAGCATGGTGGGCAACATTGAACAAGCCATAGAGAAAGCGAAAACCTTGTAAGTCATATTTGGTAAGTTATGTTCACGACAAGTGAAGGGATAACTTCAGGAGAAATACGGGAATGGCATCAACAGTACATTGCAGTATTGTTAGCGCAGAGCAGGAAATTTTTAACGGGCTAGTCGAAATGGTTGTTGCCTCTGGCACAATCGGCGAGCTCGGTATTTTTCCTGGACACACGCCTTTAATCAGCGGCGTAAAACCGGGTCCTGTCAGGCTTCGACTCGAAGGTGGAGAAGAAGAGGTGTTTTTCGCATCCGGCGGCTATATAGAAGTTCAACCAACTGCGATTACTATCCTTGCTGATACTGCTGTGCGCGCGGATGATATTGATGAAGCAGCGGCCGTCGAAGCGCAAAAGAAAGCCGAACAGGAGTTGGCAGACAACAAGTCTAGCATCGATTTCTCAAGGGTGAGCGCAGACCTTGCTGAGCAGGCGGCCATGCTGCGTACGATTCGCAAACACCGTGAACAAAAACGATAAACTTTGGATTTGTAAATTTATCCAAACAAAAAAGGCGGCTTGGAGCTGCCTTTTTTTATGCCCAAATTTTGATCATAGCGTTTGCCCTGTAAGCTAAGCCAGAGGTTAGGGCTGGTAAATTTTTCTGCCCAGACGTCGAGTAACGGAGTAAACTTCAAGGATGAAAGTGAAAAATAATCAGAAAGAAAAAATAGAAATTTGTATTCTCGCCGCTGGTATGGGTAGCAGAATGAAATCCGATAAACCCAAGGTTTTGCACACGCTGGCTGGGCGTCCTCTACTGCAACATTTAGTAGACACAGTGCAAGGGATCAGTCCAGAGCAAGTTCATGTTGTGGTCGGTAATGGTGCCGATCAAGTTAAGCAGGCTTTTAATCGCAGTAAAATAAACTGGGTACTTCAAGAAGAGCAGAGAGGTACGGGGCATGCTGTGATGCAGGCGTTACCTGATATTGCAGAAGATGCTCGAATACTAATTTTGTTGGGTGATGCACCCTTGATAGATGTTGAAACAATTATGACGCTTGTTTCAGCTGATTGTGATCTGGGTATACTGACAGTAAATCTAGAAAATCCCTTTAATTATGGTCGCATCGTAAGAGGCGATGGCGAGCAGGTTCGCGCCATCGTTGAAGAAAAAGATGCCACGGAAGCCCAAAAAGAGATAAACGAAATAAATTCGGGTGTGATGGTCACAACGGGCAAATTATTGACCGATTGGCTTGCTAGAATTAATACGAACAATGTACAGCAAGAGTATTTATTGACCGACATCGTCGGATTGGCGAATGACGACGGATGTACGGTACGGGCGATTGTGACAAACGACCCGCTTGAAGCAACTGGCGTAAATAACTTCGCTCAATTAGCGGCATTGGAAAGGGTATACCAGATGCGACAAGCTGAAAAACTCATGGATGCAGGTGTTCATATTCTTGATCCCGCGCGCATCGATATCAGAGGAAACCTTAACGTTGGTAAAAACGTGCGTATTGACGTTAATTGTATTTTTGAGGGCGAGGTTACTCTGGGAGATAATGTCACGATTTCATCGAACTGTGTGATTAAAGATTCGACGATCGCAGGTGGTTCCGTGATCAAGCCTAACTCTATGCTCGAGGAAGCAATCATTGGTGAAGACTGCAGCGTAGGACCCTTTGCACGACTGCGTCCCGGAACGCACCTCGTCAATACGGTAAGCGTCGGTAATTTTGTTGAAGTAAAGAAGACAACGATGGGACATGGTTCGAAGGCAAGCCACTTGACCTACCTAGGCGATGCAGAAATTGGTGCTGGTGTAAATATTGGGGCCGGTACGATTACTTGTAATTATGACGGGGTAAACAAACACTTGACGGAAATTGGCGACAACGTGTTTGTTGGCTCAAACAGCTCTCTTGTTGCGCCGGTTAAGATCGGTGAAGGTGCGACAATAGGTGCAGGATCAACAATCACTCATGAAGTAAAGGGTGGATTGGCGATTGGCAGAGGTCGACAAAAAACGTTTGAAAACTGGAAAGGACCAAGGGACAAATAAGCATGTGTGGCATAGTGGGCGCGGCAACCAGAAGAGATGTAACCGGAATTCTCCTTGAGGGGTTACAAAGACTCGAATACAGAGGTTACGATTCGGCGGGTCTGGTATTGGTTGATGCGGACAATGCACTTCAAAGAGTCCGGCGCGCGGGCAAGGTTGCCGAGTTAAAATCTGCTTGTCAGCAAGGTAGTGATACTTCTCCTGGACGTGGCGAAACTGGCATTGCCCACACCCGCTGGGCTACTCATGGGAAACCCACTGAAGGCAATGCACACCCTCATGTGTCTTCAGAAAAAATAGCGGTTGTTCACAATGGTATTATCGAAAACCATCATGAGCTTCGATTAGACCTAGAATCTGCGGGCTATATCTTTGCATCTGAAACCGATACAGAAGTCGTTGCGCACCTAGTTCACCGTGAAGTTGCATCAAATGGAGATTTCAAATCTGGCGTCGTCTCGGCATTAGCATTGCTCCGGGGCGCCTATGCTGTTGGTGTTGTGCATACTGATCATCCAGGAAAAATCATTGCGGCAAGAATTGGTAGCCCATTAGTTGTCGGTTGCGGTATTGGTGAAAATTTTATTGCCTCCGACCCTCAGGCTCTCAGACCCGTAACCGATAGATTCATCTACCTAGATGAAGGTGAGATAGTTGAAATCACAGCAGATACGATTGAAATTTACGGCGGCAGTGATGTGCCCACGGACAGTCGGATTGTTCGATTAGATGCGACGGCCGATGCCACTGACAAGGGCGGTTATCGCCATTACATGATGAAGGAAATTCACGAACAGCCCGACAGTGTTCGTCGAACCCTTGAAGGTAGAATAACCGACAAGCAGGTACTAATTAACGCTTTCGGGGCGGAAGCTGAGTCAATTTTCTCCCAAACTAAGGCAGTACAAATTGTTGCTTGTGGCAGCAGCTTTTATACGGGTCTGGTCGCAAAATATTGGTGTGAACAGATTGTTGGAGTGCCTTGTCATGTTGAGATAGCGAGTGAGTTTCGATATCGAAAAGTTGCGGTACAACCTAACACGCTTATGGTGACTATATCGCAATCTGGTGAAACTGCGGATACCCTCGCGGCCCTGAGAGATGCAACGGACGAAAACTACCTAGCATCGCTCTGTCTTTGTAACGTGCCAAATAGTAGCCTCGTTAGGGAATCTGATCTGTGCCTGATGATTAACGCAGGCCCCGAAATATGTGTCGCGTCGACCAAGGCGTTTACGAATCAATTAACCGATCTGATGTTACTCGTTCTGGCGCTAGCCAAAAGTCAGGGTATGTCTCCAGAGGATGAAGCAGGCTATGTTTCTGCATTGAATTCCGTACCTAGTTTGTTGAAGGAGACATTATCAAGGGATTCAGAAATTAAAGTAGTAGCTGAACAGTTTGTCGATAAACATCACGCATTGTTCCTTGGTAGAGGTATGCATCACCCCGTTGCGCTCGAAGGAGCGCTAAAGCTAAAAGAAATATCTTACATCCACGCGGAAGGCTACCCTGCTGGAGAACTCAAACACGGCCCACTCGCGCTCGTTGATGACGATATGCCTGTGGTTGCAGTTGCCCCGGGAGACGATTTGTTAGAGAAAGTACTCTCTAATCTAGAAGAGGTTAGAGCACGCGGCGGCCAACTGATAGTCTTTGGCGACCAAGACACGGTCGGTGAAGTGGACGACATGACTTTCGTTTCAATGCCTCGATGCCATCCCATTATCTCACCCATTGTTTACGCGATTCCTATGCAGCTACTTTCTTACCACGTGGCGGTGTTTAAAGGCACTGACGTTGATCAGCCGCGGAATCTCGCGAAGTCCGTTACGGTGGAGTAAATTAACCGCTCTTAAGCCTGATAGTTTTTTCAGTAAAGGTAACGACTTGGACGTATCACACATACTTGAATCCCTTAATGATGCCCAGAGAGAGGCGGTAACCGCGGCTCCGGGCAGCTACCTGATTCTTGCGGGGGCTGGAAGCGGAAAAACCAGAGTCCTTACCCATCGGATCGCTTGGCAGGTGCAGACCGAAAACATCTCCCCTCATAGCATCTTGGCAGTTACCTTTACCAATAAAGCTGCAGCCTCTATGAAAGCGAGAATCGAGTCTTTGCTCGACATGCCGCTAAGAGGTATGTGGGTAGGCACTTTCCATGGTTTGGCTCACAGATTACTGCGAACTCATTGGCAAGACGCCAAACTGCCGCAAAATTTTCAGATTCTTGATGCGGATGATCAATTACGTGTCGTAAAGCGGGTGTTAGCGAACTTGCAGCTGGATGAAAAAAAATGGCCAGCGAGGCAAGCGGTCTGGTTCATCAATGCCCAGAAGGATGAAGGGCTGAGGCCTCAGCACATTGAAGATTATGGTGATTTGTATACCAAAACGCATCTTGATATTTATAGAGCATATGAAGAAGCTTGTGAACGTGGCGGTATGGTTGATTTTGCCGAGCTACTGCTACGAGCACATGAACTCTGGTTAAACAATCCTGCCTTGCTGAAACATTATCAACGTCGATTTAGCCACCTGTTGGTGGATGAATTTCAAGACACTAACGCGATCCAGTATGCGTGGCTGCGGGTGCTAGCCGGAGACCAAGATAATATGCTGGTTGTGGGTGACGACGATCAATCTATCTATGGATGGCGCGGCGCGAAAATAGAGAATATTCAGAAGTTTTCAACGGATTTTCCTGGTAGTAGAACCATTAGGCTTGAGCAAAACTACCGATCAACCGGGGCGATTCTTAAAGCAGCTAATGGGTTGATAGATGGTAATGCGGATCGTCTGGGTAAAGAGCTTTGGACAGATCAGGGTGATGGCGATCTGCTCAACCTTTACAGTGCTTTCAACGAGGTCGATGAAGCTCGGTATATTGTATCTAGGGTAAAAGACTGGTTAGCACAGGGTAATAGTTACAAAGAAGCCGCCATATTGTATCGATCAAATGCTCAGTCCCGAGTGCTTGAAGAAGCGATGCTTCGGTCTCAGATACCCTACCGCATTTATGGTGGCCAACGATTCTTTGAGCGCATGGAAATACGTCATGTCCTGGCTTATCTTAGATTAGTATCTAACAGGGACGCTGACGCGGCGTTTGAGCGAGTAGTTAATACGCCGACCCGGGGTATTGGAGACAGAACGGTCAACGAGATTCGACAGCAAGCCAGAGCCAACAATATATCGATGTGGCGCGCGGCGAAACAATTAGTGGAGAACCCGACAAGTAAAGGTCGAGTCAAAAATGCGGTTAATGGTTTTCTCGAACTGATAGCGGACATAGATGATGCGTCTACAGATGCCGATCTAGTGTCGCTCTGTGAAATCGTGATAGATAAGTCGGGATTGAAAGATTACTACGAGAAAGAAAGGGGCGAACGCGGCCAGGCTCGGCTGGAGAATCTTGAAGAATTAATCACTGCTGCAAGGACATTTGATCCGGAAGAAGATTCGGTATTTAGCGATGAGGCTGACGGCGTGCCATTAACGATACTGGATGAGTTTCTCAATCATGCAGCGCTCGAAGCGGGTGAAGGTCAGGGTAATGCAAACGATGACTGCGTTCAGATGATGACCTTACACAGCGCAAAGGGTTTAGAGTTCCCGCTGGTGTTTTTGGCAGGTATGGAAGAAGGTCTGTTTCCTCACGGTCGGTCCGTTGAAGAGCCCGGTCGACTAGAAGAAGAACGTAGGCTTTGCTACGTCGGTATTACTCGAGCGATGAAGCAGCTCTACCTTACCTATGCGGAATCACGACGAATTAACGGTGCAGAAACCTATAACCGTGTCTCACGGTTTGTTAATGAGATACCAAAGGAATTGATGCAGGAAGTCCGCGCCCAAACATCGGTTACTAGACCAGCGCAGACCTCGTTTTCAACATCGGGTATCTCTTCTCGTGGTATTCGGCCATCGGCGATGACGGGCGCGTCGGTCGATGGTACGGATTTTAAGCTCGGTCAGCAGGTCGTTCACAGCAAGTTTGGTGAAGGCGTGGTGCTGAACTATGAAGGAGACGGTAAGCAAGCACGCGTTCAAGTAAATTTTGGTAGTGAAGGCAGTAAATGGTTGATGTTGGCCTATGCGAACTTGCAGGCACTTTAGCGCATGAGCAACTCATGCTTGAGTAATAGTTGAATTAATAATTCTTGGATAATTTGATGAAAATGGAATTCATAAGTAAAGGTTTGTTGTTAGCATTTTTGGGAATGCTCACTGCTTGTGGTGACGGCCAAGTAGAGAGTAGGCACGATGGCGACGTTGTCGCGCAAGAGCAACAGACATTTCGCTGGCGTATGGTGACAACGTGGCCAAAAAACTTGCCCGGACTCGGTATAGCGCCTGAATTAATAGCTGAACGGGTTGAGAAAATGAGCGCTGGTCGGTTGAAAATAACCGTATTTGGCGCGAACGAGATTGTACCGGCGCTAGGCGTGTTTGATGCTGTTTCTCTCGGAAACGTGGAAATGGGCCATGGTGCAGCTTACTACTGGAAAGGTAAGGTACCCATTGCGCAATTGTTTACGACGGTCCCATTTGGTCTGACGGCGCAAGAAATGAATGCGTGGCTATATCAAGGTGGCGGCTTGGAATTGTGGGAAGAGCTGTATGCTCGATACGATCTGGTGCCTACCCCGGCTGGTAACACCGGTGTGCAAATGGCTGGCTGGTTCAACAAGGAACTGAACTCCATGGATGACCTCCGAGGTATCAAAATGCGGATACCTGGGCTCGGTGGAGAAGTCTTTCAGCGTGCCGGAGGAACAGCGATTACCTTGCCGGGAGGGGAGATTTATACGAGCCTTCAAACTGGCGTTATTGACGCAACCGAATGGGTAGGCCCTTACAACGATCTGGCATTCGGACTGCATCAAGTCGCTAAGTACTACTACTATCCCGGTTGGCAGGAACCAGGACCTACACTTGAGATGATTATCAACAAGCAAGCGTTCGACTCACTGCCAAAAGATTTGCAGGAGATTGTTAGAATCTCAAGCCGTGCGACGAATGAGGATATGCTGGCGCTATATACGGCTAAGAATAATTCGGCGTTGGAAGAACTAGTGAATGTCCACCAAGTAGAAGTTCGAAAAATACCAGAGGATGTGTTGCGCGAGCTGAAGAAAATCTCTGACGAGGTCGTCAGTGAACTGCCGACTGAAGATCCTCTCGAAAGAAAAATTTATGAATCTTATATTAACTTCAAAGCCGGAGTTGAGAACTACCATGAGATATCCGAGCGCGCCTATATCAATACTCGCTCTGAATTGGAGTGAATAAAAGCGAGGGGCCGAGTTAAAAGCACGATCAAAAAATACTGACTCAGCCCCTCGAGAAAATCAGTTGTGGCAGCCAAGTGGCGAGTTCGGGTAAAAATATCAGCAGCAACATCATCAGCAATTGCATCACGATGAAGGGGATCACGCCACGATAGATATCGGTTGTTTTGATTGAGTCTGGTGCAACGCCTCTTAGATAAAAGAGGGCAAAGCCAAAGGGCGGTGTAAGAAAACTAGTTTGTAGATTGATTGCGATCATCACGCCTAACCAAATTGGGTCTAGGCCCATGGCTAGAAGAACAGGACCAACGATAGGAACAACAACAAAGGTTATTTCAATAAAGTCGAGAATAAAACCAAGTAAAAAGATCACAAGCATGACGATGAAGGTGGCACCCACCAGCCCGCCTGGCATTTGCTCGAACAGTCTCTGTATCAATGCGTCGCCGCCATACCCCCGGAACACCAGTGAAAACACTGATGCGCCAATCAGAATAAAAAACACCATTGCGGTTGTGCGGGTGGTTGAACGCGCGACTTCCAGAGCAGCTTTCATCGTCATTGATCTGGCCAGTAAAGCCAGAAGGATTGCGCCCATCGCTCCTACCGCAGCAGCTTCGGTGGGCGTCGCAATTCCGGTTAGAATGGAGCCGAGAACAGCAAATATCAGGACCAAGGGCGACACGAGACTTGTAACGATCTCAACAAGATCGAATTTCTCTTTTGAAGCAACCGCCGGCGCACGATCGGGCGTTACCCTCGCTACGGTGAACAAGTACACAAGGTAGAACAGGACTAAGCCAAGCCCCGGTAGAACGGCGCCGGCAAATAAATCACCAACCGATATCGTTTTAGGGTTAAAAATTCCTAGGCTGAGTTGTGCCTGCTGATAAGCGTTGGATAAGACATCGCCAAGCAACACAAGGGCGATGGAAGGTGGAATAATTTGTCCGAGGGTGCCAGTCGCGCAAATTGTCCCAGTCGCCAAAGCAGGGTCGTAATTAGCTTTTAACATCGAAGGCAAAGACATTAGGCTCATGGTCACTACGGTGGCACCAACAATCCCTGTGCTGGCAGCCATCAGCATGCCGACCAGCGTGACTGCTATACCAAGTCCTCCTGGCATAGAGCCAAAGGGTTTACTCATTGTCGAGAGCAGTCGCTCTGCGATTTTCGATTGTTCGAGTATGACGCCCATCAGCACAAAAAGAGGTACGGCAATTAATGTTTGATTGGTGATGATGCCAAATAGGCGATTAGGCGTGGCAAATAAGAAAGTTGGCTCAAAAGTATTCGTCATCACACCTATCCCCGCGGCGATAAGTGCGGTACCACCCAGCGTTAAAGCAACGGGATACCCAAGCAGCAGGCAGAAAAAAACCGCGGCGAACATGATCAACGAAGCATATTCAGCCATTATCTAGATGCGCTCTCGAATGATAGTGGGTTTGAGTATGACAAGCAGCGCACGCGAAAACTCGGACAGCCCCTGTAGAAGTAGCAGGGCTGCCATGAGTGGTATCAGGGTTTTTAGCAGATAGACGCCGGGGAGTCCTCCTGGCTCTGCACTGCCTTCCTGCATATTCCAAGACAGGTTAACGTAATCAAGGCTGGACCAGATGAGAAATAGACTGAGGGGTAAAAGAAATATAAGTGTACCTAACAAGTCGATCAGTGCGCGAAATCTCATGTCTAGTCGCGAATAAATGATATCAACACGGACGTGTGATTGTTCTTTTAAGGCATAGGGGATTCCCAACATAAAAACAATGCCGTGCAAATAAATGACAGTTTCTACCAGGGGCGTTAATCCAAGGTTGAAAGAATATCTGGCAACCACCACCACGCAGGTCAGTAGCATCATGATGAAGGACAGAGGCGCGACCAGATTGCCAATCAAGCTGGTGGTTTTGTCTGTTAGAGCGATAAAGGTTTTTAGCATAAACCATGCACGGGTAATGTGGACCTGAAGTATACTCCAACCGAATGGAACGGCCCAAATAGGATTTCTGTTAGTCAGCTTACGCCCATAAAGCCAATAAATGGCTGCTGGTCCATCAGCTAATGGCTAGTGTTCATCGACAGGACCGAGCTACACGCCTTTATAATAAGATCTAGAAATAGCGTTGATAGTTTTTTGTAATGGCGGGACCGATCATCAGACAAGAAACGCGTCTCATTATGCCTATCGCGAGCGAGTAAGAACATTTCGCATCGATACGGCAGACGAGCCCCCTGCCCTTTTTTCGTTATACAGCGTGTTTCCAAACGGGTGTGAATAGCTTGCGCCGGGTGCTAGAAGCGTCAGTCTCAAGTGGCAAATAGCCCGTAGTGTAGAAACACGCCACCAAAGACACTAAGGCCAACCCAGTGATTATTGAGAAATGCAGCGAAACAGGGATCGCGTGCTCGATCCTTGATGAGATATTGCTGATAGATAAGGAACCCAGCGGCAATGGTTAGTCCGGCATAAAACGAGAACCCGAGGGAAAGCCTTTGTGCGACCATTACCATGATCCCTAGGAAAAATATCTGTAGAACACCAATAATGAGTTTGTCGAGATCCCCGAACAGGATCGCGGAGGATTTCAACCCAAGCTTCAGGTCATCATCTCGGTCTACCATAGCGTATTCGGTATCATAGGCGACGGTCCAGATAACATTAGCAACGACTAATAACCAGGCGATCTGGGGTATCTCACCGGTGACAGCAGAAAAGGACATAGGAATGCCCATAGAAAATGCCAGACCAAGCACTGCCTGTGGTAAATAGGTGTAGCGTTTCATCAATGGGTAAACCGCTGCAATTAGGGCGGCAATGACCGCCAGACTCAATGTCAGAAGATTTGTCGTTAGAACCAGAATTAACGCTGGAAATAAGAGAACGAACAAAAAAATAAACGCGTCGCTTAGCATCAGTTCACCGGTGATCAGCGGGCGATTGACCGTGCGCTTTACTTGACCATCGAAGTTACGGTCAGCTATATCGTTAATGACGCACCCAGCTGAGCGGGTGAACACGACACCTAGGAAAAAAACGAAAAACAGGTGAGCACTTGGATATCCTTCGCTGGCGATCCAGAGACCCCAGAAAGTGGGCCATAGCAGCAGGGAAATACCAATAGGCCGATCGAGTCTAGCGAGTTTGAGTAAATGGGGCAGTTTTGGCAATCGCTGTTTCTGGAAATGCCGTAATTTGGACGATGCGTCAACAACCAGCGAAACAGAGATCTGGCTTAAGTTGCGAAGCAAGGTGCTAATCGAGGGTAATCGCAACGTTCGGACTCGCTCAGGTGATAGTTGACAAGTCCTGGGTCGAAGAGGACGAGGCTGTGACAGTGCGTCAGCAAATAAGTTAGTATACGTTGGTTATCTTCCGCCGCAACCTAGTGGTGACCGAAGGCCGACAAATCAAAAACAGAGGTGTGTTTCAAGTATGAAAAAGTGGCAGTGTATTGTGTGTGGGTTCGTCTATGATGAAGAAGAGGGACTTGAGTCAGAGGGAATAGCACCCGGCACAAAATGGGAAGATATCCCCGAGGACTGGTGTTGCCCAGAGTGCGGCGTGAGTAAAGAAGACTTTGAAATGGAGGAGATGTAATCTCCAACAAGGTCATCATTAATACTGAACAAAGGTAAGGGCAAAACTTTCTGACTGACCAATTTACATTGCCAAGACCCTAATAACGAAACTCTAATTACAAGACACTGATATCAAGCGCAAAGGAGAGGAGATGGATCACAGCAAGCTTACTCGAAATATCGTTATTGGTATGTTCGCAGGTATTGTATTTGGCTCTCTTATTTACGCGTTTGATGTGTCGGAAGACGGCATATTTTGGGTTTTGATCGTAGACGGATTGCTGGACACCATCGGTAAGATTTTTATTATTAGTCTCAAGCTACTGGTGGTTCCTCTTGTATTTGTTTCCCTAGCCTGTGGTGCTAGTAGTCTTGGCAGCGGCGGCGGCATGGGGCGGGTAGGTTTGAAGACACTGGGACTTTATCTGTTTACGACCGCTGTCGCGATCACACTCGCGCTAAGCGTCGCCACTGTGGTGGACCCAGGTGCGGGTATGGATCGTACAACCGACAGTGTGTTTATCGCGAAAGAAACTCCGTCTTTAAAAGATACGGTGATTAACATATTTCCCTCTAACCCGCTGAAGGCGATGGCTGAAGGTAACATGTTGCAGGTAATCGTCTTTGCTATATTGGTAGGAGTTGCGATCTCCAAATGTGGTGAGGTAGGAGAGCGGGTGCGAGAAACTCTGAATGACTGGAACGAAATCATCATGATGATGGTGATGATGTTGATGTCGGTAGCGCCCTACGGTGTATTTTGTCTGCTGATCAGTCTGTTCGCTCGGATGGGTTTTTCCGCGATCTCAGAGCTCATCGTTTACTTTCTGGTCGTCGCTGGTGTCCTATTGCTTCATTTCCTAGTCAGTTACGGCTTAATTGTCCGTTTCATTGCCAATATTAACCCAGTGACTTTTTATAAACGAATGGCGCCTGTAATGGCTTACGGGTTCAGCACATCATCGAGTAACGCGACGCTACCGATTACGCTTGAAACCGTCGAACACAAGCTCGGGGTTAAGAAAGAGATAGCAAGCTTTACAGTGCCGTTAGGTGCAACGATCAATATGGACGGTACGGCAATCATGCAGGGCGTAGCGACGGTCTTTATTGCTTCAGCATACAATATTGATATGAGTTTTACGGACTATCTTCTAGTGATACTTACTGCGACTCTTGCGTCAATTGGGACCGCCGGGGTGCCTGGCGTAGGGTTGATTATGCTGGCGCTGGTGTTGGATCAGGTCGGGTTACCGGTCGAGGGTATCGGCTTAATTATTGGTGTTGACCGCCTGCTCGATATGATGAGGACATCGGTCAACGTCACTGGTGACGCGGCTGTATCTGCTGTTGTTGCTAGAAGTGAAAATAAGTTTGATATGGCTGTTTTTGAGGATAATAGGATTCAGGATCAGGTGGTCCAAAAATTGTCCTGATCGACCGTTTGTTGTGAACCGATCTGTTATATGTCGTTAAACCTGTCCGGTCTGAGTCGGGTCAGTCAGCCAGCGTTCCATGAGTGCCAGAGCAGATTCTCTGTGCTCTGTCACAAGCGACTCGGAAACTGCTTTAATATCATCGAGCATGTATTGATCACGCAAGAGATCTGCGACCCGGAATTCAATACTGCCTGATTGCCGACTGCCGAATACCTCTCCGGGTCCCCTGATTAATAAGTCCTGTTCAGCAATATAAAAGCCATCGTGACTTTCCCGCATGACATTCAAACGTTGTTTGCTCAACTGTCCTAGGGGCGGATGATAAAGTAGCAAGCAATGGCTAACGGCCTTCCCTCTGCCTATTCTGCCCCTTAACTGATGGAGTTGAGCGAGCCCAAGTCGCTCGGGGTTTTCGATGATCATGAGACTGGCGTTGGGTACATCCACACCAACTTCTATCACTGTTGTTGCGACTAGGAGGTCTATGTTACCCGCTTTGAAACGATCCATTACCTCAGACTTTTCATCTGCTTTAAGGCGACCATGGACTAAACCGACGTTGATGTCAGGCAGAAGCTCAGCCAGCTCGGTGGCCGTTACCTCTGCGGCCTGACAGTCAAGGACCTCTGACTCTTCAATTAAGGTGCAAACCCAGTAGGCCTGTGCGCCGTGTTTGCAAGCAACCGCAATCCGTTCGACCACCTCTCCGCGTTTGCTATCGGGCATAACGTGGGTTGTGACGGGTGTTCGGCCAGGGGGTAATTCATCGATAACAGAGCAGTCCATATCTGCGTACATGCTCATTGTCAGTGTTCGTGGTATGGGTGTAGCGGTCATCACCAACTGGTGGGGTACGGTAGCGCTAGCGCCGCCTTTTTCTCGAAAAGCCATCCGTTGCTGCACACCGAATCGGTGTTGTTCATCGATGATTACCAACCCAAGGTGATGATAAATAATATCTTTTTGGAACAAAGCGTGAGTACCAATCACTACTTTCGCCTCGCCCTCGGCGATTTGCCTGATCGTTTCGAGGCGCTGTTTACCCTTCACCTTCGAAGACAACCAGGCGATCGAAATACCCAACGGTGCCAGCCACTCTGTAAAATTGACGAGATGCTGTTCAGCGAGAATCTCTGTTGGCGCCATGATACCAACTTGCACATTGTTTTCGATTGCTTGTAGTGCAGCGAACGCAGCCACAACAGTTTTACCGGAACCTACGTCGCCCTGAACAAGGCGTAACATGGGAGAAAATTTTGCAAGGTCTTGAGCGATCTCTACATGCACTTTTTGTTGAGCGTTGGTCAGTTTGAACGCCAGTCGATTGCGTAGCGCATCACATTGCCCTGCGGGTGGTTTGAAAGACACAGCGCTCTGCTTTGACATTTCTTTTCGAATGAACCGCATACTGATCTGGTGAGCGAGCAACTCTTCAAATGCCAGTCTTTGCTGAGCGGGATGGGTACCACTGTCCAGTTTGCCAAGGTCAGCGTTTGCCGGCGGAGAATGTACGTATCTCAGCGCATCAGCGAGTGGCAAAGGAAACTGGGTGTGATCTAACAGGTAGTCTTTGAGGGAAGAACCGTCCTCAATTCGCTGTAGTATTTGGTTGAGCAAATTTCTTAGTTTGTTCTGCCCAAGTCCTTCGGTAAGTGGGTAGACGGGGGTAAGTGTTGTCTCGAGGGGGAGCAGATGTGCGGCCTGATATTCAGGATGGTAAATCTCAAGACCCGTCGCGCCGCGTCGTGCTTCGCCAAAACAGCGTAGCGAGGAGGCATTTTTCAGCGCGTCTTTTTGGGCGTTCGAAAAATGGAAAAAACGTAATGCTATCTTGCCAGTATCATCCTGCAGGTAGGCAAGTAGACTTCGTCGTTTACCAAATGTGACATCACAAGCAACAATATTACCCTCGAGTACAACGGTGCTTCCTGGTTGCACCGCGCCAATGGGTGTGACTTTGGTTCGGTCTTCGTAGCGAAGAGGAAGATGAAAAATTAAATCAGCAACAGTGTTGATATTGAGTCGATGCAGCTTTTCTCCGAGTGCCGGACCTACGCCTTTCAGAGAGGTAACTGAAGACGTATCAAGTGTGTGCGAAGCCATTAATTCAGGAAAGATCTACGATCGCATCGACTTCCACCTGAACCCCTTTCGGTAATGCGCTCACCTCAACGACGGCCCGTGCCGGATAAGGTGCAGCAAGTCGCTGTTCCATGGCGGTATTCACTTTTGGAAAGTGGGCAAGATCGGTGAGATAGACGTTGAATTTGATGGTGTCGTCCAGTTTTGCGCCAGCCTCTACGCAAATCGCCGTTAAATTGTCGAATACCTGTTCGATCTGCTCCTCGATGTTTTCCGAAACAATTTCCATTGAGTCTGGAATTAACGGAATTTGCCCGCTGATATAAAGTGTATTGCCGGACTCAACCGCTTGGGAGTAGACGCCGATGGCAGCAGGTGCCTCGGTGGTGGTGATGAACTTCTTGGTCATAAAATTGCGTTCCCGGTCCTAGTTTTTGGTTCTGAGAATTTTGTTGATCCCCTTAATTAGCCGTATCCTCTTGATAACATGAGCAAGATGGATCCGATCCTTGACGGTCAACACAATATTAACAGTGCCGAGTTTCGCGTCTTTCTCAATCAAATTGATGCGCTCAATATTTGCGTCTGTATTGGTAATTGTTGACGCTAATACAGCGATAATTCCGCGCTCATGTTCAAGTTCAACCTTGAGTTCAACTGAGAACTCCTGATCGACTTCGGTGTCCCAGCGCACATCCATGACTTCTTCTGGTTTCTCCCGAACCTCCACCATGTTTTTGCAGGTATCGGTGTGAATAACAATGCCTCGTCCCGCACTTATATGGCCGATAATCGGGTCCCCTTTTATTGGCTTGCAACACTTTGCATAGGCGACAACCATGCCCTCGGTGCCCATAATTGCCAAGGGACCTAGCATTGCGACTTCTCCTGAAACATCAGGGTTTGATGTCAATCGCCTTACGACGACGTACGCCATCAGATTGCCAAGACCGATTTCCTCGAGCAGATCATCTAGGCTATCGAGATTCTTTTCTGCCAGCATCGTTTTCATCACGGCGGGCGCTATATCGTTCAGACTCAGATCGTGTGCCTGTAGTGACCTGTCTAGAAGTCTGTGCCCGAGGATCACGGATTCGTTTCTCTGTTGGTTCTTAAGTGCGTGTCGAATACTGGCACGTGCTTTGCCAGTGACAACAAAGCTTAGCCAGGCGGGATTAGGTTGGGCGCCTGGCGCAGTGATAATTTCAACAGTCTGACCGCTTTCCAGTGTGGCGCTCAAGGGCGCCAGCCTGCGATCAATTCTGCAGGCGACGCAGGTGTTACCAATATCGGTGTGCACCGCATAAGCGAAATCTACCGCGGTCGACCCTTGGGCGAGATCATAAATCTGGCCGCGTGGTGAGAAAAGGTAAACTTCATCAGGGAAAAGGTCGATCTTGACGTTTTCAATGAACTCAAGGGAATTGCCCGCGCTCTGTTGAAGTTCTAGCAAGTCTTTCATCCATTCCCGGGCACGTTGATGGCTACCGCTGGGAGACTCGTCATTGGATTTGTATAACCAGTGACCAGCAATACCATTGTTGGCGACCAATTCCATATCCTGGGTACGGATCTGAATCTCTATAGGAAGGGCATGTAATCCGAAAAGGGTGGTGTGCAATGATTGGTAGCCGTTAGCCTTGGGAATCGCAACATAATCTTTGAACCTACCAGCAACCGGTTTGTAGAGATTGTGCACAGTGCCCAGTACGCGATAACAGGTATCGACTGAATCTACGATAATGCGGAATGCATACACATCCATGATCTCGGCAAATGATCGCCTCTTGCTTCGCATTTTGTCGTAGATGCTGTAGAGGTGTTTTTCCCTGCCAAAAACTTGGGCATCAATCTCGGCGCGATCCAATGCTGACTGTAATGCTATCAAAATCGTATTGACGTATTCGCGCCTGTTGCCTCTTGCTCTTTTAACGGCCTTCTCGATCATGCTAGATCTAAGTGGGTAGAGTGCACGAAATCCCGTTTCCTCAAATTCTACTCTGATGTTGTTCATGCCCAGTCGGTTGGCGATCGGGGCATAGATCTCGAGGGTTTCTTTCGCTATTCTTCTTTGCTTTTCGGAATTCAGGTGATCCAGGGTGCGCATGTTGTGCAGCCTGTCCGCCAACTTGATCATGATGACTCTTATATCTTTCGCCATGGCCAGAGTCATTTTTTGAAAATTCTCAGCCTGAGCCTCTGCCCTACTTTGAAAAATGTTACTGAGCTTACTAACGCCATCCACGAGATGAGCGACGTCTTCACCAAATTCTTTGCCAATCGTGTGCTTGAGAACGCCGGTGTCTTCTATGACATCGTGTAGTAGAGCAGCCATCAGACATTGGTGGTCCATGTGCATTTCGGAAAGAATACCGGCAACAGACAGAGGGTGGGTGATATAAGGTTCGCCGGAACGCCGTGTTTGATCCTTGTGAGCTTCTTCGGCAAACAGATAGGCATGTCGAACTTGCTCGATCTGATTCGGGTCAAGGTATCCGCCAAGTTCCACGGACAGTGAGTCAATGGTTAGCATTGAGCTCTCCGAAAAGTGGACCCTTGGTCATAAGCGAGATTGGTTTGTATAAAGTTACACATCGGCCACAAGCATAGCCGATGTCTGGTCTTCTAATCCATAGACGGTTGGAGGGATTTACAAATTTGCAGGGTAGTGACGCGAAGCTAGAATTCGGGGTCAGCTGGTCGCTCGAATTCATCTTGTGCCACGGCGGTAAGGGCCATCAGATCAGGCTCATCTTGCACCTTTTCGGTGAGGATATCCGCAGTGACTAAACCCTCGGCGATCTCCCGAAGTGCGAGAACAGTTGGCTTGTCGTTTTCAATAGCAACCATCGGCTCTTTTCCCTCGGTTGCGATCTGCCGCGCCCGTTTGCTTGAAACCATAACCAGTTCAAAACGGTTGTCTACATTCTCAAGACAATCTTCTACGGTCACTCGTGCCATTTTTTTGCTCCTTTTTCTTCGATTTGAAGTCGTTGAATGACAACGACTGCGGCTCATTTGGGGAGCGCGCCTCAAGTTGTTGATACCTAATGGGTGACCCAACAACTCTGAGCCGCGCAGTTTACCGACATTGAATGCGTAAAACAAATCCAGCTCGACGACTTTCGCTAATAGAAACCCTCAGGGCAGCAGGCCGCGGAGCAATGGTGTGAGTTTTTCCTGGGAGGCTTCCAGACGGAGGTCTTCTCCATTTCCCTGAATCAGCCGTTTTAAGTCTGAGAGCGCCTCGTCAAAATTGTCGTTGATGACAATGTAATCGAACTCGTGATGGTGCGATATCTCGTCGATTGCTTCTGCCATCCTTGCAGAAATTGTGTCCGAGTCATCCTGCCCTCTGCCATGAAGGCGACTGTTAAGCTCATGCATAGACGGCGGCAGAATAAAAATTGTGCGGGCGTCCGACATTTTCGAGCGAATCTGATCTGCCCCTTGCCAGTCAATTTCAAGGACAATATCCCGCCCTTTGCTGGTAATTCGTTCAATTTCAGATCTGCTCGTGCCGTAGTAGTTACCAAATACTTCTGCAAACTCGGCGAATTCCTCTTTTTGCTGGAGTGCCAGGAAATCATCCTGGCTGACAAAATAGTAATTAACGCCGTCTGACTCTCCGTCTCTCTTTATGCGCGTCGTGTGTGAAATGGCTACCTCAATATTGTTGGAAGAATCGATCAGAGCTTTGACGAGACTTGTTTTACCGGCGCCTGAAGGTGCAGCTACAACAAAGAGATTGCCTTGAGATTCGATTTTAGTCACTGGTTTCCCTTACGACTTGCCTAGTTTTACATTGATGAGCGGTTAAACGCCGAATTTCGCCGAGCGCATTCTATTCAATATTCTGAATCTGTTCGCGCATTTGTTCTATAGCTACTTTGAGCTCTACGGCCTGAATTGTTGTGTTGGTAGCCACCGCTTTCGATGACAGCGTATTTGCCTCTCGATTGAGTTCCTGCATAAGGAAGTCTAGTCGGCGTCCCACCGCTTCTTTGCTATCAAGTGTCGCGCTGACTTCTTCAATGTGCGTGTTGAGTCGATCTAGTTCTTCTGCAACATCTGACTTTTGGGCCATTATGACCAATTCCTGTTCTATTCTGCCTGGATCTGCATCAATTTTAAGATCATTCAGCTTAGAGATCATCTTATCCCTTTGGCGTGCGCTAATAATTGGCGCCTCGGTCGCAGCCTGTTCGACGATAGACCGTAGATCGGCAAGTTTTTCTAGGATAATTTTCCTGAGTTCTGCGCCCTCTGATGATCTCATCTCAATGAGTTGGGCTAAAGCTGTATCAAAGAGTTCAACGACAGTTCTCTTAATGGATTCTTCGTCTTCGGTTGGTTCACTGAGAAGCCCCGGCCATTTGAGTACCTCTAACGGGTTTACCGGAGCCACTGTTTCAAGCTTCGGGATGATAGTGGCTAGAGCACCGGTGAGATCTTCGAGCAGCTTTTCATCAATAGAAAGACTGGCTTCTGAAGCTTGGGAGTGCCCGATGCGCAGCTGACAGTCAATTTTGCCTCTGTTAAGCCGAGCTTTCAGTTTATTTCTTAGACCTATCTCTAAAGAGCGAAAGGCATCTGGTACCTTTATCCCAACTTCTAGATAGCGATGATTTACCGATCTGATTTCCCAAGAAATATGTCCTGATTCACTTCGAGCAAAAGCCGTCATACTTTTTGTCATTGCATTTATTCCTGAAGCTAACCCATTCGGGCAATTTTTTTGAACTGATAAATTTTCGGATTAAAACATCCGAAGCGCAGTATAATGGAGTTTTAAACTGAAGGAGAGGAAATGGGTTCTCAAACAAGCCAACGTCCCAATGGCAGGAGCAATGATGCGCTGCGCCCGATTACAATTGAACGAGGATTTACCCGACATGCCGAGGGTTCAGTACTCATTTCGTTTGGAGATACTAAGGTGATATGTACAGCGAGCGTCGATTCTGGCGTGCCCTCTTTTCTCCGGGGTAAAGGGCAGGGTTGGATAACCTCGGAATATGGGATGTTGCCGCGATCTACGAATACGCGAATGGATCGGGAAGCGGCGCGAGGTAAACAGAGTGGGCGAACGGTTGAAATTCAACGTTTAATAGGACGCTCACTTCGAAGCTGTGTTGATATGAAAGCGTTGGGCGAGTACACAATCAGGTTGGATTGCGATGTGATACAGGCTGACGGGGGCACCAGAACAGCGTCAATAACGGGTGCCTGTATCGCTCTGTATGATGCGGTCTCAGGATTAAACCTAAAGAAAAACCCCTTCAAGCAGTGGGTTGGTGCTGTATCTGTGGGTGTTGTTAATGACACACCAGTACTAGATCTTGAGTATATAGAAGATTCAAAGGCTGAAACTGACATGAACGTTGTGATGTCAGAAGATGGCCGGTTTATCGAGGTTCAGGGGACGGCGGAAGGTAACCCATTTAGTCGAGAAGAACTTGATCAGATGCTTGCGCTTGGTGAAAAAGGGATTCGTGAGTTGCTTGAGTTTCAGAAAAAGAGTGTCGGAGCCTAGATGATAGAAGATTATCAGGCAGAGTTTTTGCAATTTGCGCTTGATCACGGCGTTCTAAAATTTGGTGAATTCCAATTGAAATCGGGGCGTACTAGCCCCTATTTCTTTAATGCTGGCAATTTTAATACTGGCAAGGCCCTGAGTCAGTTGGGTAAGTTTTACGCACAGGCGCTAGTGGCGTCCGGTATGGACTATGATTTGCTGTTTGGTCCTGCCTACAAAGGGATACCTTTAGCCGCTGCAACCGGCATTGCATTGGCAGCAGAACATAACGTCGATGTGCCTTACGTGTTTAACCGCAAAGAAAGCAAAACTCATGGTGAAGGCGGCCTTCTGGTTGGCGCTGAACTAAAAGGCCGAACGGTGATTGTAGATGATGTGATCACCGCTGGAACAGCCATTCGGGAGGTTATGGATATTATTGCGGACTCATCGGCGATTGCGCAGGGAGTGTTGATCGCAATCGACCGCCAAGAAAAGGGTAAGGGAGAGATGTCTGCGATTCAGGAAGTAGAGCGTGACTATGGTCTTTCCGTCGTGAGCGTCGTAAAGTTGGACAACATCGTCACATTTTTAGAACAAAATGGTGGTTATGTCCGGGAGTTGGCACTCATTTCAGACTACAGAGCCCAATATGGTGTCGGATTCTAGTTTTCAACTACTGTGACAGCAGAAACTCTTCGCGAAAAGTCGTGAATGATTATGAAAATGAAAGTGTGTGCGAACAGAGCAAAAATCGCGATATCGTCAGAGAAGTCAGTTTTCACCCCGTTTAAGCGCTTCATCACAAGGTTAAAGACACCATATCTCAAGCCTATTGTGACGGTTTGCCGCGCATGCCTGATCCTTCTTTCTTTTATTGGCAACGCGAAGGCGGAACTTTATAAGTATCTCAGTGAAGATGGTGTAACCGTGCTCGATAGCCACGTGCCAGCGCGTTATGTGAAAAATGGCTACACCATCCTCAGTGCTGACGGCAGAGTTTTGGAAGTGGTTCCCCGCGCCTTGACGGAGGAAGAAATTCGAGCGCGCGATCGAATGCTCGCTGCCCAGCAGCAAAAGGAGAAATTGAAACAGGAGCAAAAGATAGCTGATCAAAATCTGTTGCGAATTTACAGTACACCGGAAGATGTCATTCGCGCCAGAGACACAAAAATCACGAGCATCGACAATTTCATCAGAACCAGTCAGGGTAATCTCCAGCGACTGGAGAGCCAGAAGCGAAATCTTGAATCGACGCTGGCGAATATTGAGAGGGCTGGCGGGACTATCCCCGAAGATCCTCTCAACCGAATTCGACATGTTGAGATCCGTATTAGGACGACAGAAAGAGAAATCATTGAAAAGAGAACGGAGATGAAAGCGTTAGAAAAATCATTTGCGACCGACTTGCAACGATTGAAACAACTCTACAGCGCTCGGGAAGGCTAGTATCTAGACCTACCGCATCTGTTAATAGGCAAGCACTACGCTTAAAAAAGAATAGTACTCAAGGCTCGCCACTGAGAATCCCAACCTTCGGTTGGTAGGCGGCGAAAATCACTTCTCACAAATTGGCTAATTCGGCCTTCTACGGTAGCAAGCATCAAATTAGCAGCGATCGCTATTTCGAGTTTTGGGGCGATACCCTCTCTAAGTTCGGCTTCCCTCAATAATTGTTTAAGTTGAGTTTCGAGGCGCTCAAACAATTGTGCGACTCGAAGTCTTAGCCGGTCAGTTTCTCCGGACAAAGGATCACCCGTGAGTATTCGCGTAATACCAGGGTTTCGCTCGGAAAAGGTTAAGAGCAAGTTAAGGACCTGGCGGCACCGCGGTTCAGCTCTGCCCTCCTCTTTCAAAATCAGGGAAATTCGGGAAAAAATCGTTTCTTCAATAAATTCTATCAAGCCCTCGAACATCTTGGCTTTACTTGGGAAATGTCGATAAAGCGCTGCCTCAGAAACACCCACGTGTTTTGCAAGCCCGGATGTTGTAATCCGCCCGCCTGGGGTTTGTTCCAGCATTTCTGCCAATGATTGGAGAATCTGATCTCGTCGGGAAACTTTCGGAGTCGGTTCAAGCATTCTGATTGTGGTCCTGTTTTTTTGCTGTCACTCGCGAAGACTATTCTAGTGATTTGTTCACGACTGTGCACTCTTTGAAATCAATGTACCAATTCCTTCATCGGTTAATAATTCGAGTAGCACGGCGTGTGGGATTCTACCATCGATGATTTGGGCGGTGCTTACGCCATTTTTAACAGCGCTAAGCGCACACTCAATTTTCGGCAACATACCCCCAGTGATTGTGCCATCCTCAATAAGCTTGTCGACGTCCTCTGCGGACAATCCAGTAAGCAGGTTACCTTCCTTGTCTTCAAGACCAGGTACGTTAGTGAGCAGGATCAATTTTTCAGCATTGAGCGCCTCAGATATTTTGCCCGCCACGAGATCAGCGTTGATGTTGTATGTCTCGTTGTCGTCGCCATATCCGATAGGTGCGATAACAGGAATAATATCCGATGAAACACACACATCGATGATGTGTTGATTCACGTTCACAACCTCGCCGACATGGCCTATGTCGAGGATCTCCGGCGCTTTCAGATCTGGAGAAGCACGTTCTATCAACATCTTCTTTGCCTTTATCAACGCGGCGTCCTTCCCAGTCAGCCCTACGGCCTGTCCACCATTTTGATTAATCAGGCTTACGATGTCTTGATTCACTAGGCCGCCCAGTACCATCTGAACAACATCCATGGTTTTGCTATCAGTAATCCTCATGCCGTCCACGAAACGGGATTCAATATTCAGCTCTTCGAGCACCTTCCCTATTTGAGGGCCGCCGCCATGAACAACAACGGGATTCATGCCCACGAGTTTCATCATGACAATATCTTGGGCGAAATTTCGTTTTAGCGCCTCGTCGACCATTGCATTGCCACCGTATTTTATAACGATGGTTTTATCGGTGAACCTTTGAATATAGGGTAGTGCTTCAGTAAGCACCTGAGCGACATTAATTGCATCATCACGGGAAAGAGACATGTTTATCTACCAATAAGTATGAGAGAAAAATAGGCGAACAACCTACGTGCTAGAACCCTAGCGATTCATCAACCATTTTAAGTTTTTGCCTGAAGTCGTTCTTAATTCGCTCGAGGCTTTTGGCGTCGTCCGCCTCGAATCTCAGGGTGAGGCACGGGTTAGTGTTTGAGGCCCTTATTAGACCCCAACCATCTGAGAAATCAACACGGGTACCGTCGATATTGTTCAAAGTGCCTCCTTCGAAATCAGCTAGCTGGTTAAAGTTTCTAATTATATCGAACTTCTCAGTTTCGGAAACGAACATCTGAATTTCAGGTGTTGAGACGCTGACAGGAAACTCGCTCATCAAATCCTTCAGACTCTCTTGTTGTGCACCAACAATTTCCAGCAGCCTTGCCGCTGCATACAACCCATCGTCAAACCCGTACCAACGCTCGTTAAAGCAAACATGACCCGACAGTTCGCCGCCAAGTACAGCATCGGTTTCTTGAATTTTTTCTTTCAAATAGGAGTGACCACTCCTACAAATTATCGGTCTGCCGCCAAAACTACTAATCACGCTATTAAGGTGACGGGTGCATTTTACGTCATAAACAACATCTGAGCCTGGATTTCTTGATACGACGTCTTTTGCAAATAACATAAGCAGCTGATCCGGCCATACAATTTCTCCATCACCAGTGATGGCAACAATTCGGTCCCCATCGCCATCGAACGCAATACCAAGATCCGCTTCATTCGATCTAATTGTTATAATAAGATCTTCGAGGTTTGCGGGTATTGTCGGATCAGGGTGATGGTTTGGAAAGCTCCCATCTACTTCACAGTAAAGCGGTAAAACCTCACAGCCAAGCGCACTGAGTAGGTCCGGTGCGATGTCACCTGCGATGCCATTACCGCAGTCGATGACTACTCTGAGAGGTTGCGCCACAATAACATCGTCTGCAATTGCGTCTATATAGTCGTCCCGAATATCACTTTCGGTCAACTGACCCTCACCGGAACGAAAGTCTTCATTAAGAACACGCTGGTAGAGCTTTTGAATATCCTCTGATACGAGGGTTCGCCCTTTCAGAACGATCTTGAATCCATTGTAATCTGCAGGGTTGTGACTGCCTGTAACCGCTATACCGCTCTGAGTGTCAAGCGTGTTAGTGGCAAAATATACCAACGGGGTCGGTACCGCACCGATACTATGCACATTTGTTCCCGTGGTAAGAATGCCATTGATGAGTGTATCCATCACCGCGGGACTTGAAATCCGGCCGTCGGCGCCTACTACCAAGGTTTGCTCTCCTAGTTCCTTGGCCTCTGATCCAATCGCTTGGCCAATTTTTCTGATGACGTCCGTGGTGAGAGTCTGGTTTACGATGCCCCTGATATCGTAAGCTCGAAAGATAGTTGCAAGCTCATCTTCGGTCGACTCCCCTTTGTTAGTATCGAAGTATTCACTGTCGGCACTTTTTCCTACTAGCGCGCCCTCGTGTTCAACCACAGACTCTGCTTTTTTCTTGCGAAATTTGGCGAGAGAGGCTTCTAATTCCAAAATGTGCCTCTAATCCTTCTGTCTGAAGGTGATTTGATGGGTGCTGCAGCACTGATCAGCCAGCGCTCATTGGTGTTCACAGCTTCAGGCAATACGTTTTCGCCAGTTTCCACACGATTAACCAAGTCGAGCGAATTAAAAGTAAACGGGGGAATCGCTTCGCGCTCTAAGGCGGCTTCTTTAAGCCGGATGAGCCTGACCTCCACCGCATGCGGGATTGTTTCCTTCAGTCTGGCTTCCTCAAGCGTGCGCTGTGTGACGTTACCGTTGCTGACAAGTTCACTGAGATGGATGCTAGTGGCGACGCGATTCGTCTGGGCGAGCAGTTGATCCTGCCTCTGATTCACCCGAAGTTGCAAATTGTTAGCGACGACATTTCCCAAGTGTGCTT
>UPTG01000029.1_pt1 | contig 154804 bp, 148 predicted proteins | sample 2160121 | NCBI WGS metagenome assembly UPTG01 (sample SAMN06266255, study PRJEB28933) | marine metagenome | isolation source: Columbia River Estuary | place: USA:Columbia River Estuary, USA | collected 2014-07-27 | reverse complement strand
TGTATTGAGCTAGATCTAATCCCACCATCAGCCTAGCGATCAATATCTACTTAGGCTGCCCATTTGGGGCAGCCCCTCACCGCGCCTCTGGCTGCAAAATGGTCTTTTTGTGAGGCTCAGTAGGCCATCTGATGGATAGTTAGCGAAAGAACTATCGACTACAATCAAAGCCGGATACACTTTCGCGATGAATACAGAACTGTTTAATCTCTCCCAGCAGCTGGGCCAAGCTCTTTTGCACAATAACGCCACGGTTACCACCGCCGAGTCTTGCACTGGTGGCGGAGTAGCTAGCGCCATCACTGAGGTGGCGGGCAGCTCTCAGTGGTTTGGTCGCGGCTTTATCACCTACGCCAATCAGGCCAAACATGACATGCTTAATGTGCCGGAAACGGTGCTCAGCAAGCAAGGTGCGGTCAGCGAGGCAGTGGTTCGAGCCATGGCCCAGGGCGCGGCTCAGTCAGCTGGTGCCGATTACGCTGTGGCGATCAGCGGCATTGCTGGACCCGGTGGTGGCACAGAGGATAAGCCAGTGGGTACTGTGTGGTTTGCCTGGTTGAGTCCACAGGGCATTAGTAGCCAGGTGCACATTTTGACTGGCGACCGCACCGCAGTTCGAGAACAGGCGGTGAAAATTTCTCTTCAGGAACTATTGCATATGGTTACTGGATGTAATACTGTACACCCATACAGCTACTGATCAAGTAAACAGTAGTCAGGCATAAACACAAAATTTATATCGAGGATAGAATAATGGACGCCAACAAATCAAAAGCACTAGAGGCAGCACTGGGTCAAATTGAGCGCCAGTTTGGCAAGGGCACAGTGATGCGTATGGGCGAGAATGGTCGTCAGGCAGTACCGGCTATCTCGACAGGCTCATTGGGTTTGGATATCGCGCTGGGTATAGGCGGTCTCCCCAAGGGTCGTGTTGTTGAAATCTATGGTCCTGAAAGCTCGGGGAAAACCACCTTAACCTTGCATTGCGTTGCAGAAGAACAGAAAAAAGGTGGCGTTTGCGCCTTTGTCGATGCGGAACACGCGTTGGATCCCCAATATGCAAAAAAGCTTGGCGTTGATCTTGATGAATTATTGATCAGCCAGCCCGATACAGGCGAGCAAGCGTTGGAAATCACCGATACGCTGGTGCGCTCTGGGGCGGTGAATATGGTTGTTGTTGATTCTGTGGCGGCTTTAACGCCCAAATCAGAATTAGAGGGCGATATGGGGGATAGCAGCGTTGGCGTTCAAGCGCGTTTGATGAGTCAAGCGATGCGCAAATTAACGGGATCCATCAGCCGCAGCAATTGCATGGTGATTTTTATCAACCAAATTCGGATGAAAATCGGCGTGATGTTTGGCAGCCCTGAAACCACCACGGGCGGCAATGCGTTGAAATTTTACAGTTCAGTGCGGCTGGATATTCGCCGCATTGGCGCGATCAAAGACCGTGATGAAGTGGTTGGAAACGCCACGCGGGTCAAAGTTGTTAAAAATAAAGTTGCGCCTCCGTTCAAACAAGTTGAATTTGATATTATGTACGGCGAGGGCATCTCCAAGAATGGGGAATTGCTGGATTTGGGCGTGAAAGCTGGAATCGTTGATAAATCTGGGGCTTGGTATAGTTTCGGGGATGAGCGTATTGGCCAAGGTCGCGAAAATGCAAAAGTGTTTTTATCCGAAAACAAAGCAATAGCGTTTGAGATTGAAGATAAAATTCGCGCTGCGCATGGGCTTGATTTTGATTTAGAGAAAAATTTAGCCGATAATTCGCTCAGCGATGGTGGAGACAGCGTCTTAGAAGGCTAGGGCCCAATTAGAACCAAAGGTAAGTTAGGCTGTTGGCGCGCGCCAGCGGCCTTTTTTATTTGGAATATACCCCTACGAGTACAGCAGGACCGGTGGACAAAATCTGGGCAAAAGGCTAGAGGGTGCGGCAGAGAATGCGCAATGAAAAGGGCAGCTTATGGCCACGATGAATGATATCCGAAGTACGTTTTTGAATTACTTTGCCAAAAATGATCACGCGGTTGTGGCCTCCAGCCCGTTGGTGCCGCGCAATGACCCGACATTGATGTTCGCAAATTCCGGTATGGTGCAGTTCAAAAACCTATTTACTGGCGTTGAAAAGCGCGATTACCAGAGGGCAACGACTTCGCAGAAATGCGTTCGCGCTGGGGGCAAACACAACGATCTTGATAATGTGGGCTACACCGCCCGCCATCATACATTTTTTGAAATGCTGGGAAATTTTAGTTTCGGCGATTATTTTAAAACCGAGGCGATCCCCTTCGCGTGGGAGCTGTTAACAAAAGAGTTTGGCATCGATAAATCCAAGCTGCTGGTCACGGTTTATCATACCGATGAAGAGGCTGCCGCAATCTGGAAGAAAGTTGCGGGCTTAGGCGATGATAGGATTATCCGCATTGCCACGAATGATAATTTTTGGATGATGGGTCCCACGGGTCCCTGCGGCCCGTGCACTGAGATTTTTTATGATCACGGCGATCACATTTGGGGGGGGCCTCCCGGCAGCCCCGAAGAAGACGGTGACCGCTTTATCGAGATCTGGAACTTGGTCTTCATGCAGAATGAACAATTTGAAGATGGATCGATGACGGCGCTGGATCAACAATCGATTGATACCGGGATGGGGCTTGAGCGGATTGCGGCGCTGCTGCAAGGTAAGCATGATAATTATGATACGGATCTGATGCGCGCGCTGATTGAAGCCAGCGCCGATGCGTCGAGCAATGATCCCGATGGGCCGGGGAAAACCCATCACAGGGTCATTGCCGATCATTTACGCTCGACTTCCTTTCTAATGGCTGATGGCGTTATGCCCTCGAATGATGGGCGTGGCTATGTGTTGCGCCGTATTATGCGCCGCGCGATGCGGCATGTGCATCTTCTGGGGGTGAAAGACCCGATGATGCATCGGTTGGTTCCGGCGCTGGTGTCGCAAATGGGCGCCGCTTATCCTGAATTGGTGCAAGCTCAAGCGTTGATAGAAGAAACCTTGCAGTTAGAAGAAACCCGCTTCCGGCAAACGTTAGAGCGCGGCTTGAAGCTGTTAGATGATGAGGTGGCCGGTTTGCCGCAAGCCGCTGAATTGTCTGGCCAAGCAGCGTTTAAACTCTACGATACCTATGGGTTTCCGCTTGATTTAACCCAAGATGCTTTGCGCGAAAAAGGCAGAAGCGTTGATTTGCCGGGGTTTGAGGCCGCTATGGCCGATCAAAAGGCAAAAGCGCGCGCCGCTTGGTCGGGCACGGGCGAGGCTGCAGATTCAAGCCTTTGGTTCGATATTGCTGAGCAATATGGCACCACCGATTTTCTGGGTTATGATACCGAAAGCGCCGAGGCGCAAGTTTTGAACCTTGTGAGCGATGGTAAAAACCTTGCGCAGGCGCAAACCGGCGAAAGCGTTCTTGTGGTGTTAAATCAATCGCCGTTTTACGCCGAAAGTGGTGGTCAGGTGGGTGATCAGGGGGTGCTAAGCTGTGAAACCGGCACCGCGAGGATCACCGATACCAAGAAAGTGGCGGGTGTTTTCCTGCATTATGCAGAAATTACCAGCGGGCATTTGCAACCCGGGATCGGCTGCTCGGTGGCAGTGGATCACGAGCGGCGCAGCGCGATCCGCGGAAACCATTCCGCCACGCATTTGCTGCACGAGGCGTTGCGCGGCCATTTGGGCGCGCATGTTGCACAGCGCGGCTCACTAAATGCTGCCGATCGTTTGCGGTTTGATTTCAGCCATGCCAAGGCCTTAACGGCGCAAGAGTTGCAAATCGTAGAAACCGAAGTGAATGCGTATATCCGGCAAAATAGCGCTGTTACCACCCGCATCATGACACCTGATGATGCCCGTGCCATCGGCGCACAAGCGCTGTTTGGGGAAAAATATGGCGATGAGGTGCGCGTTGTTTCGATGGGCCAGGCCAAAGAATCTGGCAAAGGCATTGATCAAACAACCTATTCTTTAGAGCTTTGTGGTGGCACGCATGTTGCGCAAACCGGTGATATTGGCGGGTTTGTGATTTTATCCGATAGCGCCAGCAGCGCCGGCGTGCGCCGCGTTGAGGCGTTGACAGGGGCCGCGGCATCCGCGCATCTTGCCCAGCAAAGCGCGGTCGTTTCAGGGCTGGCAAGCGCGTTGAAAGCACCGATGCCCGATTTGGAGGGTCGCGTGGCGGCGTTGCTGGAGGAACGCAAAACGCTTGCGAATGAAGTGGCACAATTGCGCCGTGAACTGGCATTGGCCGGGGGGGCGGGCCAAGCGGATGCGCCGCAGGCCAAAGAGGTGAATGGGGTTGCGTTTTTAGGGCAAGTTGTCAGCGGCGTTTCGGGCAAAGATTTGCCGGCTCTGATTGACAGCCACAAGGCGTCAATCGGATCGGTCGCGGTGCTTTTGATCGCAGATCTAGGGGGTAAAGTGGCGGTGTGCGCGGGCGTTTCAAGCGATTTGCTCGATCGCATCTCGGCGGTTGATATGGTCAAGGCTGCGGTGCCGTTTTTGGGCGGCAAAGGCGGCGGTGGTCGCCCCGATATGGCGCAAGGCGGTGGCAGCGATATCAGCAATGCCGCGCAGGCGGTTGAGGCGGTTGAAGCCTTATTACAGGCTTAACGGCGGCGCAGAGGCCTAACGATAAAGGGCGTGCATTGCACGCCCTTTCATTTATTTTGTTTTTGACATCCGTTTGCGCTCATGCGGATCTAGATACCGTTTGCGCAGGCGGATGGACTGGGGCGTCACCTCGACCAACTCATCATCATCAATATAGGCAATGGCCTCTTCCAACGACATTTGAATCGGCGTGGTCAGCCTGACCGCATCATCGGTTCCCGACGCGCGGACATTGGTGAGCTTTTTGCCCTTAAGCGGGTTTACCTCAAGGTCATTATCTCGGCTATGTTCTCCGATAATCATGCCCTGATAAATAGGCGCTTGCGCGCCGATAAACATACGGCCCCGCTCTTCTAGATTCCAGAGTGCATAAGCAACGGAGACGCCGTTTTCCATAGAAATCAACACACCGGCGCGGCGCCCGGGTATAGTTCCGCGAAACGGTGCCCATTCATGGAACACCCGGTTCAACACGCCCGTTCCGCGGGTGTCGGTTAAGAACTCGCCATAATATCCGATCAATCCGCGTGAAGGAACATGGGCGATAATCCGCGTTTTGCCATTGCCCGTCTGGTTCATTTCCGCCAGATCGCCTTTGCGCGTGCCGGTGATTTTTTCGATCACAGTGCCGGAATATTCATCATCTACATCGATCGTCACTTCTTCAATTGGCTCAAGGCGCTCGCCGTTTTCGCCTTCGCGCATCAAAACTTGTGGGCGTGAGATTGATAATTCGAAGCCTTCGCGGCGCATATTCTCGATCAAAACACCCATTTGCAATTCGCCGCGACCGGCGACTTCAAACGCCTCTCCCCCGGGGGTTTCACTGATTTTGATTGCAACATTGCTTTCGGCTTCTTTCAGCAAGCGCTCGCGGATCACGCGGCTTTGCACTTTCTTGCCTTCGCGTCCGGCAAGTGGGCTGTCATTGATGCCAAAGGTGACCGTGATCGTTGGCGGGTCGATGGGCTGGGCATGCAGCGGCGTATCAACGGCTAAGGCGCAGAGCGTATCTGAAACCGTGGCTTTGCTCATACCGGCCAGCGAGACGATATCGCCGGCCTCGGCCAGTTCAATATCTTGCGGCGCAAGGCCGCGGAAGGCTTGTATGCGCGTAACGCGGAATTGTTCGATTTTTTGGCCCAACCGGGTCAGCGCTTGGATGGTGGCGCCAACCTTCAAGCTGCCGCTCTCTACCCGGCCGGTCAAAATGCGCCCAACAAAAGGGTCATTGCCCAATGTGGTGGCCAGCATTTGAAAATCATTGCCGATTTGAGCGGTTTGTTTGGGCGCATATACGTGGTTCACAACCAGATCAAACAGGGCTGAGAGATCTTTACGCGGGCCATCAAGCTCATGATCTGCCCAACCCGCGCGGCCAGAGGCGTACATATGGGGAAAATCAAGCTGATCATCATTGGCGCCAAGCGAGGCGAATAAATCAAAACATTCATCCAACGCACGATCGGGCTCGGCGTCGGGTTTATCCACCTTGTTGAGCACAACGATCGGGCGCAGGCCCAAAGCCAAAGCTTTGGCCGTAACGAATTTGGTTTGCGGCATTGGACCCTCTGCCGCATCGACGAGCAGAACCACACCATCGACCATGCTGAGAATGCGTTCAACTTCACCGCCAAAATCGGCGTGGCCAGGCGTGTCAACGATGTTGATCCGGGTGGTTTTCCATTCCACCGACGTGGCTTTGGCCAAAATGGTGATGCCGCGCTCGCGTTCCAGATCATTGCTGTCCATGGCGCGCTCGGCCACGGCTTGATTGGCGCGAAAAGCGCCCGACTGTTTCAGCAATTCATCCACGAGGGTGGTTTTGCCATGATCAACATGCGCGATGATCGCAATATTGCGAAGATCCATATTTGGTGCCCTTTTGTATCTTTAGTTGCGGCTCGCCTATCTGCTCTGGCCCCAAAAGGCCAGAGCAGATAGGGCCCAATTGGGCGAAAAATAGGATTACGGCGCTGGATCAAGCCCCGATTGGGATATCCCTGATATTCTGCAGGCGCTAAGCGGGCAGGTGGATCTTAAACCTATCGCGTATGACGCTGTCGATCGCGGGGTCAAAGCGGGCCGCGGAAGGGCGCGATAAAATTTCACTTTTGCGCGCCGTGGCTTTTTGAAGCAGATCTGGCTTACCCAATTCTTCCCATTCTTTTGGCGAGGTCCGATCGCCTAACGCGGGATAAATATATTCGGTTTGCATCAAGGCCAAGGTCTGATCAGAGCCGAGGTAATGGCCGGGCCCCTCCAAACAGGTGGCGCGGATCACGTCAACGCTGACCGTGTCTTCTGTGACCTCGATACCGCGCACGCAGCGCAAAGCTTGGCCGATCAAATCATCGCCCAAAATAAGCGATTCCAGGCAGAAGCCTAAAAGCGATGCGTGCATTCCAGCGGCTTCATAGACCATATTCAGCCCCGATAAGCCAGCCATTACATTTGACGTCGCCTGCTCCCAGCCGGCTTGCATATCGGGAAGTTTTGCATCCGCGATCCCCGCCGCAGCGCCGCCGGGCAAGTCGTAATACCGATGCATTTGCGCGCATCCTGCGCTGAGAAGCGCCTGTTCGCCGCTGCCCCCAGACATTGCGCCTGTGCGCAAATCTGACACAAACGGCCAGGTTCCAAAAATCGCCGGATGCCCAGGTTGTACCGCGTTTACATAGACCAACCCGGCCAGGCATTCGGCAACCGCTTGCACGATAGCACCCGCAATAGGGGCCGGCGCTGTGGCCCCGGCTTGCCCAGCGCTGAGCAATAAAATTGGCATGCCGCCCGCGATGCAGCGTTCCATCACCAGGCAGCTTTCGGTGGCAAATTTCATCGGCGGAACCACAAAGCAGTTTGAATTTGACATGAAGGGACGCGCGCGCCACGCGTCTTCTCCGCCTGCGATCAGATGCAACATCTCCAACGCATCTGCGGCAAAACTAGGTTCTGTGAAAGAGGTTCCGATATGTTTGGTTGTGCCTGCGCTACAGGCATACACGGTGTTGAGATCCAACTCTCTGTTATCGGGGATATCACGGCACACCATCGGGCGTTGCAGAAAATGAATATTGTCGAGCGTGTCGGTTATCCGGGCTGCATCAAATAAATCCTGCACCGTGCTTTCGCGATAAGCGCGCCCATCGACATCGACCACATGGACCGCAGCCCCCGCGGTTCCATAATGCACCCGACTTCCCGATAATTCCAGATCATGTTTTGGATCCCGCCCGTAAAGCGTGATCGAGCGGTTTGCCCGCGCGATGGTGTCTTCGATCAAACTGCGCGGGAAGCGAAGGCGGCCATCATTGCCTAAAATTGCGCCGGCATTCGTCATATATTCGATGCCGCTGGGGGGGGCGTCGGCCAAGCCGATTTGTTCCAAAGCGTCAAGCACAGCTGCGTGTATGCGGTCTTCAGCTTGTGGGCTCAGCGGGTTAAATCGCCCGCCTTCAAGGCCGGCGCGTACGGGGCGCAAGTGATCTGCGAGGGGGGCATTGCGCGCAGATCTTCGGGCAGAGCGCCCTCCTGCACGGCGGATAATTTGTTCTGTCATAGCTTCGTCCGAAAAGTGATTTGTCAACTTGAAATGGCGCGGGTTGCGTCTAACTGATCGGAGCACCGCGGGCCGCTCGGCCGCGTTCCGCGCCAATGGTGCAGCAGATCAGTTGAATAATCGAAGCTTCAGCTTGCATATGCCAAATCCTTGAACCTGTGGGTCAAGTTTTGAAGCTTGTAGCCTCATAGTCTGGCTTATTTGCGACGCTGTGTCGTAATTGGACATTTGCTTTTAAAATATGGCTGCCTTTGGCGCTTTCCATTCCTGAGGGCCTGTGAAAGACTTGCGATAATTCACCCAAGGGCCTTGGGTAAAAGAAGACGGGTTTCCACAGGTAGAGGTTGGATAAAATTGGCGAAGAAACGAATGCTTATGGAACTTGGGATGGGAACGGCCCTGCGCAGCGGCAGTTCCACCAAGGCCGCGCAACGGGCGATAGAAAACGCCTTATGGCATAATTCAGTCAGTCTTGCGGAGGCGTTCGGATTCCCAAAAGAAGCCATGTTGATCGATGTTGAAATCGCGGTGCCAAACCCCGATGCCTTGGATTTTAAGGCTTTACAGGCTCTATTTCCTTATGGGCACGTTTCAATCAAAGGGGCTGTTGGCGGGTTGGAAATACCGCGACCAAACCAGCCCGACGGGCCGGCGACGATCATCGCAAATGCCGCGATATTGGTTTATTTTGATTTGGAGCTGCAGCAATGAAACGTATTATTCTGGAAATGGGCAGCGGCAATGATCTTTACGGCGAAGATTACACGAAAGCGGCGTGTCGGGCGGTACAAGATGCGCTGCATCACAGTTCACTGGTTTTGTTTCGCAGTCTAGCGTTGGATCATGCAGAGATGCAGGTGAATGTGACCATTGCAGCCATGTGCCCAGAGCGTGTGGATGCGCAGGTGGTTGCCGCATCGCTGCCCCGCGGGCGGGCAAATGTAACGGTTGTAAAAGGCGGTATGAATGTGACTGATCCCGAAAACGGAACAGTTTCAGTGATTGCAAATGCGGCCGTTGAGGCCTGTCTAGCCATTGATCCCGATACGTGGCGCTTATCTCAAAAGGCGCAAAATTAACGCGGGTCTGAAAGGGGCTGACCGATTTGGGCAGGATCAAAAGGTGTTGTTTGATATATTTCATTGATCCAATTGCCGTAAAGTAAATGCGCATGGCTGCGCCATCGGTTTTGCGGCGCTTTGCTCGGATCATTATTTGGATAATAATTGATCGGCACGTTGATATCTGTCGCCGACGCAACATCGCGGTCATATTCTTGTTTCAGGGTGTCGCTGTCGTATTCAAAATGATTGAAAATGTGCAACGCGCGACGAGCGGGATCTTGCACCAAACAGGGGCCAACTTCGGGGCTACCCAAAAGCGTGGTCAAGCCGGAATGGTGATCGATATCGGTTTGGCTGATTTCGGTCCAGCGGCTCACTGGGATAACGCATTGATCTGAAAACCCCCTCAGAAAAGGGGAGGTAGGATCCAAATTAGTTTGTGCAAAGCATCCAAAAGCCTTTGCGGTTAAATCATATTTGGGAATTTTATAAAAATGGTTGAGCATCGCCATTGCACCCCAACAGACGGCAAAGGTTGCGTGCACATGCGATTGCGTCCACTCAAACACCTCTTGAAGCTCATCCCAATAGGTCACCTGCTCAAAGGGCAGATGCTCAATTGGCGCGCCGGTGATGATCAGGCCATCAAATTTTTCACCGCTTGCTTTGACGTCTTGGAAGGCACGATAAAAGCTGCTCATATGTTCTGCCGCGGTGTTTTTGGTATGATGTTCGCTCATCCGGATCAAAGATAGATTAATTTGCAGCGGTGTTGCGCCAATCAAGCGCGAAAACTGGTTTTCGGTTTGAATTTTTTTGGGCATCAAATTCAGCAAACCGATGTTTAAGGGGCGGATATCTTGTCGGGCAGCGTCATCATCGCTCATCACCATCACGCCCTCTTGCTTCAAAACTTGAAAGGCAGGTAGGTTCGCTGGAATTTTAAGTGGCATTGTTTGTCTTTCTGATACCCAAATTACTTTACAAAGATTTTTCCTAGACTCGTTAAGGGGCAGCTTTGGCGGCCAGCGCTTGGCCGATTAAAGCGCTAAAATCTTCTTCGCTTTTGGCGCGCGCAACCTCAGAGGCGTCAACGGTAACGCCCCAATTGGCCATTGCCTCATAGCGCGGCTGGCGATGCGCCAAAGCCTCGGCATATATCCACCGAATGAAACTATCTGGATTTACTTGGTGCTCTTGCAGGGTTTGGTCGGCAAGATATTGGGTCCATTTTTCAACAAGAAAATCAGGATGGTAATACATGGGCTTGGGGGCTTTATCAAAACGCTGAACGAGTTCTTGCGTATGCGCTGCGTTGCCCTTGATCCAAACCAAAAGCGCAGTTTCACTAAGCGATTTTAGCACAGGGTCATCGCGATCAAATGGGTCAACAACTTCGCAGATTGAGCCGCTGCAATCGCAGATAAAATGATCATATTGATATATATCTTCGGCACGGCCGATAAATTCTGGCGTGTCGAGTAACGCGGCGATTTCCGAGCGGCGATGCTGTTCTTGACGTTTGCGATACTCTTGAAACGGCACGCCGCCATTTGCCTCAGCGCCCGGTTTGCCCATGTAAGTGGATAGCGGGGCCAGGTTCTCAAAGGTGATGTTTGAGGCCAGATAGATCGAGTCAGACAATAGAAGCTCGCGCAGATAGGGCACATCCATCGCTTTGCGCTTGATGCTATCGGTAATGTAATCGCCCATGTAATGCGTGCCGATCCGATAATCGACCGAATAGTGAAACCAACTGCCGGTGTCGCGCAAAATATTGGACATATAGGTTTTGCCCAAACCTGACATGCCAAAAAGTACCACCCGTTTATGCGGCGCGTTTTGCCATTGCTCTGCAGAAGAATATATCATCGGTTGGGCCTCTCGAGATCTTTCAGCTAGGTAGACAGTGCAGCGCCCAAGGTCAAATTGAATCTGGCGCGCCCGATGCGCCCCTTGCACCAGCGCAGGCCCTTGTTTTGTCTGTACAACGCGGACGCTTCCCTCTAGCAGGGTGGGTTCTGATAGAGCGCTACGGGTTTGCAAAGCCAAGACAACCTGGCCCGTCTGGCAAGGCAAAAGGAAGGTGGAAACTGGTGACAACGCAAAACTCGCATTTGCTGCGTGCCACGATTTATATGTTCGGGGCGATTGCAAGCTTTACAGCCATGGCGGTTGCCGGGCGCGCTGTTAGCTTCCAACTTGATACGTTTGAAATCATGCTGTTTCGCAGTGCGGTCGGGGCGGCTTTGGTGTTGGCCTTTGGTCTGTATTTCGGCCAAATCAGGGCGATCTCAACGCGGCACCTACCCGTTCATCTGGTGCGTAATATCTGCCATTTCACCGGTCAGAATTTATGGTTTTTTGCCATTACTGTGGTGCCGTTGGCCGAGGTGTTTGCCTTAGAGTTCACCGCGCCCTTATGGGTTTTACTCTTGGCTCCCTTGGTGCTTGGCGAACGATTGAGCAAAACCCGCATACTGGCTGGTGCTTTGGGGTTGCTTGGGGTGCTGCTGGTCACCCGCCCAACGCCCGATACGCTAAGTTGGGGGGTGGTGGCCGGTGCGATCGCCGCGATCGGATTTGCCGGATCCATTATGGCGACAAAACGATTGACGCGCAGCGAAACCATTTGGACGGTGTTGTTTTACATGACGTTGATGCAGCTGGTCTTTGGGGCCGTTTGCGCGGGCGCTGACGGCGATATCGCATTGCCATCTTTAAGCAACATGCCTTGGGTCGTGCTGATTGCCTGCGCTGGATTATTTGCCCATCTATGCCTGACCAGCGCCTTGTCTTTAGCCCCGGCCACCGTTGTGGTGCCGGTGGATTTATTGCGTTTGCCGGTGATCATGTTGGTGGGCTTTAGCCTATATGGTGAGGTGATTGACATCTATGTGGTGCTCGGAGCTTTGGTAATTTTTGGTGCAAATTATATGAATATTTGGATAGAAACCCGCGCTGTAAAACCGGCCTCTAAAGGCGTGGAGCCAACAGGTTGACAGCATGCTATGGGCCGGGTGCGCGGGCTTAAGCCCTGTCAATCGGGCAGGGTGGATTTACAAAGCCACGCTCTGGGCTGAATCCTGGCCTGTATCCTGGCGAGCATGGGTTACATTGATTAGGGCTAGACAGCGCGGTGAGCAACGTTTTATGCACAGAGCGCGTGCCCGTTGGCATTCTGGGCGGCGCGAATGTAGGCGCTAAACAAAAAGAGGTTTCAGTATGATGCAGGTTGTGGTGGTGAAATGGGGCGATCGTTATTCTGCGAACCATGTGAACAACACGCTTTTAAATCTGCAGAAAATGGCATCGCGAAACGTGCGTTTTATATGCGTGACCGATGATCCAGAGGGATTGGGTGATTTCATTGATGTGCAACCCTTTCCCGATTGGGGAGATTGGTATGAAACGATGAAAAAAGGCTGCCGGCTGAAGCTGTCTATTTTCGTTCCGGGCGTTTTAAGTCCGGATCTGCCGACCGTATTTTTTGATTTGGACACGATGATTTTGGGCGATGTGGCAAAATTAGTTGCCGATGTGGAAAAAACCGGCGGGATGTATATGTGCCGTGGGCATTATATTCCTTGGTGGCGGGCCATGCCTTTGGCGCGGCTGCTCGCGAAGAATTACTACTATTACGGCAATAGTCCGATTATGGCCTTCTACCCAAGAGAATTTGCAGGCTTGCCCGACGCGTTTAAGAAAGAATTTGGCTATGTGCGCTGGCGTGGCATCACCCATAAATGGCCCCTTGATCGTATTTGTAAAACGGATGAACGGTTTATCAGTTATTTTGCCCGCGGAAAAACGCGGGTGTTTCCGCGTGCATTGGCCAGTAAATTTACCACCGAATATATGACCGTGGGATGGGATTATTCTGGTTTCATATGCCGCTTGCCTTGGGTACAGGCGCGCAGAAAATCACAGGTCGCGCTGACCTTTTCGGGGCATGCCCTAAAGCCCTCATTGGTGAAAGATATGAAAATTGGCACGCCCGTGACGTCGCGCCATTATCATATGACGTGGAATTTTCCAAAGTTTTCCCAATATTGGTCAGATTTGGAGCTGCCCGCAAAACCCGAATGAGTATTCGAATTCCTCATCTTCCTCTGGGTTTTCTGGTTTTTTTATTGTGTTTAAAAGCGGCCATAGCGGTGGCGGAACAGGCGCAAAAACCTCTGGTTATCTTCGCCGCTGCCAGTTTAAAAGATGCGTTAGAAGAGGTTGTGGCGCTGCATGCGGCGGCGCATGAGGGGCCGCCAGTTCTTATATCGCTGGCAAGTAGCGGTGCCTTGGCGCGGCAAATCCAATTTGGCGCGCCCGCAGATCTTATCATTTCTGCGAATCGCGCTTGGGTCAGTTTGCTTGAGAAAGAAGGCCTCATCAAACGGGCGCGGCCCGCGTTTTCAAACCAACTTGTGGTGGCCAGCAGCGTTGAGCCTGAGCAAAATATTGACTTTACCCGCCGCGAAACCTTCAAAGCCGCTTTAGCAGATGGCTATTTGGCGGTGGGGCATGTGGGCTCCGTGCCCGCGGGCCTCTATGCCCATCAGGCGTTAACCTATTTTGATCTCTGGAACGATTTAGCACCACAGATCCTACAGGTCGATCACGTACGCGCCGCGTTGCGGCTGGCACAGGTGAATGAGGCACGGCTTGCGATCGTCTACGCCTCAGATTTGGTTGCGCAAACCACGGTACATAAAGTGGCGTCAGTGCCCGAAGAAGCGCATGAGCCTATCATTTACACGATCGGTCTTTTGTCTCAAAATTCAACTCAGGCGGCAGACACATTTGCGGATTTCTTAACCTCTAAACCCGCTCTAGAGGTTTTTTATCACTTTGGGTTTACTCCGTTGCGCTAGCAGCGTAAATCTTGTCTGGTGTAGAAGATACCAGTTGGATGTGGGCTATATTATGGACGGAACTTTTGCAGTATTGACCTTGCTCGCTGGGTTTGCAGATATCTCAATTTCGGACTGCAAGCCCAATTGTTATGCCGAGTCGCAAGTGCCGCAGCGGATCAGTATCTCTGCGGGCCAAGTCTATTATCAATTGGATCAAGTCGATACAGAAGTCTATCTTCGCAAACAGACAGGGCGGGCCTACGGGCCATGGCGTATGGTCTATGGCGCCTCGGCAACGCAGAGACGTGATTATTGGGCCGGCGTGGGTGTGCTTTATGAAGCAGCCAGCAAAACTGCGCCGATCTTTGCGCAGCTTCACCTGATGTCTGGGCTTTATGCACGCGGCGCAGGCGAGGATCTGGGCGGCCCTGTTGAATTTCGCTCAGGGATCGAAGTTGGATATGATTTTGGATCTGCAGGCCGGCTTGCAGTGAGCTATGATCACCGCTCGAACGCGGGGATCTATGCAACCAATTTCGGTTTAGAAACAGTGCAGCTGCGATATTCTTGGGGTCTTTAGAGCGTTGCCTATGCTTCGTGTGGTTTGACCTGATCCATCAAAGCATTTTTTCAGCCTCGTTTTAACCAACGCTCATTTTTTTAGCCGAAAGGCGGGTGCCCTGCCTTTGCGCAACCAGGTGACGCTTGTTCTGGTTGTGAAGGCATTGATTATTAGCTACAGCTAACGAGCACGTGAGAATGGGAGAAAATCATGAAAACGTTAATGCCTAAATTATTTGTCTTTGCCATCGCGGGCGCGCTGGCAACGGAAACATTGGCAGAAGAATGGAACGTATCGGTGTGGGGAAAACGCCGCGCCTTTACAGAGCATGTCCATAAATTGGGCGAATTGCTCGATCAAAAGACAAACGGCGAATTTACGCTGAATATCAGCTATGGTGGTTTGTCTAAAAACAGAGAAAACCTTGACGGGATTAGCATTGGCGCTTTTGAAATGGCGCAGTTCTGTGCCGGTTATCATGCCGATAAAAACCGCGTTGTGACCGTTTTGGAACTGCCCTTTTTGGGCGTTGAAAATCTAGCGCAAGAAGTGGCGGTTTCTGCTGCGGTTTATGCGCATCCCGCCGCCACCGAAGAAATGGCGCAGTGGAATGCGAAGCTGCTGATGACCTCACCGATGCCACAATATAATTTGGTCGGCACAGGCGAGCCCAGAACCACGCTGAGTGATTTTGAAGGTATGCGGGTGCGCGCCACTGGCGGTTTGGGAAAAGCCTTTGCTGCGGCGGGCAGCGTTCCCACATCGGTGACGGCAACAGAAGCCTATCAAGCGATGGAATCTGGCCTTGTTGATACGGTGGCCTTTGCGCAGCACGCGCATTTGTCTTTCGGCACAATCAACCAAGCCGATTGGTGGACGGCGAATTTGAACCCGGGTACGGTGAATTGCCCCGTCGTGGTCAATATTGATGCCTATGAGTCTTTGTCAGATGCGCATCGCGAAGCGTTGGATGGATCTGTGCAGGAAGCGCTTGATCATTATGTCGCCAATTATGGTGAGTTGCTGGCCAAATGGGATTCCGTTTTGGCTGAGAAAGGCGTGACAAAAGTTGAGATTAGTGCCGATGTGATCGATGCATTTCGCGCCAAAGCAGCAGATCCGATCCGTGATACTTGGATCGCTGACATGGAAGCGCAAGGGCTGCCGGGTCAAGAGCTCTATGATCTGGTGATGTCCACTTTGGCAGAGGCCAAAGCGGCCAATTAAGCCGATTTAAAACAATGTTGGGCCGCCCCGGATAGGGGCGGTCTGCTTATATCTAAAAGATCGGAGGGTGAAATGGCAGGATCTGCTGCGGTATTAGAAGATTCAAGCCTTCTGAGCCGGCTTGATCGCGCTTTGCTTCCGGTTGAGCGATTTTGCGCCTTGATCAGTGGACTGGCGATTTTTTCATTGATGTTTTTGGCCGCTTATTCGGTAACAGGTCGCAAATTTTTCGCCTCTCCTTTAGCGGGCTATGTTGATTATATCGAAGCAGCAATGCCCGTCATCGCGATAATGGGCGTATCTTACGTGCAACGCGATGGTACCCATATACGCATGGATATGCTGGTCTCGGCCTTAAAAGGGCGCGTGCTTTGGCTGTTTGAGCTGCTATCTGTGTTAATGATTTTGGTCTTGATGATGGCTCTCACTTGGGGAGCATGGGAGCATTTTGACCGCTCTTTTGACTGCGCCCGCCCGTTGTGTAGCCGTGACAGCTCCGTTGATATCGGCATTCCAGTCTGGCCCTCGAAGCTTATTGTTCCTGTGGCCTTTGCGGTGTTGTGTCTACGGTTGCTGTTGCAGGCGGTTGGCTATGGCCGGGCTTTGATCTTTGGCTTGGAAAACCCGGTTGCCGTTCCTTTGAGCCTAAGCGTGGCCGAGCAGGCAAAGCTTGAAGCGCAGGCGCTGGAAGGGGCGGATTGATGGATAATATTACGATCGGCCTCTATGTCAGCGCAGGCATGCTGGTTATGGTTTTGCTGGGGATGCGCGTGGCATTTGCGGCAGGTATGGCGGGGTTTGTTGGCTTGGTTTGGCTGCGGTGGAATGGGTTTGATTATGATCCTGCTCGGTTCGGGAAAGCCTTACAAATCAGCGTGAAAGTGGCGGGATTGACGCCGCATTCAAAAGTAAGTGCGCAGGTTTTAAGCCTAATTCCGGTATTCATATTGATCGGTTATCTGGCCTATTATGCAAAATTGACCGTGGCGTTGTTCGAAGCTGCTAAACGTTGGATTGCCTGGGTGCCCGGTGGCTTGGCGGTCTCAACGGTGTTTGCAACTGCGGGCTTTGCGGCTGTATCGGGCGCCTCGGTTGCCACGGCGGCGGTGTTTGCGCGGATCGCCATTCCGGAAATGTTGAAAATTGGCTATAATAAGCAATTTGCGGCGGGTGTTGTGGCCGCTGGGGGAACGCTAGCCTCGTTGATCCCGCCCTCTGCCATTCTGGTGATCTATGCGATTATCGTTGAGCAAGATGTGGGCAAGCTGTTGCTTGCGGGCTTCATTCCGGGCGCTTTTTCGGCCATCATCTATGCCACTTTAATCATTGGGATCGCGGTGAGTTTTAAAACCGTGGGGCCGCCGGTATCCGGGTTCACATGGCGCCAACGCTTCGAAAGCCTACCGCCGGCGCTGCCGATTGTGGCCGTTGTGGTGATCATTATTTTCTTCGTTTACAACCCGTTTGGCGAGGCTTGGGGCACCCCCACGGAAGGCGGCGCGGTCGGTGCGTTTATCGTGTTTGTGATGGCGCTCTATCGAGGGATGCGCTGGAAGCAGTTGGGTGAAGCCTTGTTGGAAACCGCAAAGCTGACGGTGATGATTTTCACCATCATCTGGGGTGTTTTGATTTACGTGCGGTTTTTGGGCTTTGCCAAACTGCCCGATGCGTTTTCGGATTGGATTACATCGTTGGACATGGCGCCCATGTTGATTTTGATCTGCATCTTATTGGCCTATGCGGTGCTGGGCATGTTTATGGATGCGATTGGTATGTTATTGCTGACCTTGCCGGTTGTGTATCCGGCGGTGATGGCGCTGAATGGCGGGGAAATGGTCTCTGCAGCAGATAGCGCCTTTGGCATGTCTGGCACGATGTGCGCGATTTGGTTTGGAATTCTGGTGGTAAAAATGGCCGAGTTTTGCTTGATCACGCCGCCTATCGGTTTGAACTGCTTTGTGGTGGCAGGTGTGCGCGATGATTTGAGCGTTCAGGATGTGTTCAAAGGGGTTATGCCGTTTTTCCTTGCCGATGCGGTGACGATTGCGCTTTTGGTCAGCTTTCCCTCTATCGTGCTTTGGCTTCCATCTCTGGCCTCGTAGAGAGAGTGGTTTAGGCTTTCTAAAGGCTTTTGCGTAGCGCATCAAACCCGCGTAATTCTTTGATCAAATTACCCATTTGATCAATAGGGATCATATTTGGGCCATCGCTTGGCGCGGTGTCCGGGTCTTGATGGGTTTCGATAAACAGCGCAGCGATGCCAACCGCGCAGGCGGCTCTGGCCAGAACCGGTGCGAATTCGCGTTGACCCCCTGATGTATTACCTTGCCCGCCCGGTTGTTGAACCGAATGCGTGGCGTCAAACACAACCGGATAACCAGTATTGGCCATAATCGGCAGACCACGAAAATCGCTGACCAAGGTGTTATAGCCAAACGAGGTGCCCCGGTCGCAGAGCAAAATTTGATCATTGCCGGTGCTGGCGATTTTATCGGCCACATTCTGCATATCCCAAGGCGCCAAAAACTGGCCTTTTTTCACGTTGATTGCGCGGCCTGTTTTTCCCGCCGCCAAAAGCAAATCGGTTTGCCGGCATAAAAATGCGGGGATTTGCAAAATATCCACCACGGTGCCGGCGGTTTGGCACTGCGCTGCCTCATGCACATCGGTTAGAATGGGGCAGCCAAATGCCGCGCGTATATCGCTCAGGATCCGCAAACCTTCTTCAATTCCAAGGCCTCGCTGCGTGTTTATTGAGGATCTATTGGCTTTATCATAGCTCGCTTTGAAGATGAATTGCGTGCCACTTTTTGCACAGGCTTCGGCAATTTTTTCGGCCATCATGAACGCGTGATCACGGCTTTCCAGCTGGCAGGGGCCTGTGATCAGCGCGAAAGGGTTGGTGCCGCCAATGGCAATATCGCCCACTGTTATGATTTTATCCTGCATATTAACCCTCTATCACGCTTTCTATCCGCCCCACGTCTTCAGGGTTGTTTAATTCCCAAAACACTTTGCCGCGCGCGTCAACTTCGACGCATTTGACCTTGCGCCCATTTTCCAAAAAGCGCAGCTGCTCCAACCCTTCCAGAGCTTCTAAAGGACCTTGCGGCCATGTTAAATACTCTGCCAAGGCGCTGGGCCGATAGGCGTAAACGCCCACATGGTGAAAGGCGGGCAGGGGGGTTGTGCTTGCCAGGGCGCTGAGATCGATAAAGGGCAACACCTCTTTTGAAAAATACAGCGCGTGCTGGTTGTTATCGAAAACCGCGGTGGTACCGCCCACCCGCCCGTTGCGGCGGTCTTCCAAGAAATGCCCATGCGTCAAACGATCAAGGCGCAAAACCGGCGTGGCCATTTCTGCGGTTGGATCGGCTTGCATCGCCTTGATGAGCTTTTCAACAAACCAAGCCGGTGTGAGCGGCGCATCACCTTGCAAGTTGACGATCAGGTCTGAGGTCAATTTTGCCCTTTCCACCGCTTCCGCGCAGCGTTCGGTGCCATTCGCGCATTGCTCTGATGTCATGATAACCTTGGCCCCAAACATGTCTGCAGCCTCGGCGATGCGGCGATCATCCGTGGCGATAAACACATCCTCAACGCCCTTAACGGCTTGGGCTGCCTGCCAACTGAGCTCGATCAGTGATTTTTGCGTGCCATTGGGCAGTTTCAGTTGCACCAGCGGTTTTCCGGGAAAACGAGAGCTGGCATAGCGGGCGGGAATGATAATGCTGGTTTTCATGCCACGCCCGCGCGCAATAAATCGTGGATATGCAATATTCCACAGGCTGTTCCAATGTCATCCACCACGATAAGGACCGAGATTTTATGCGTGTTCATTATCCGCAGAGCATCGGCTGCAAAATCATCTTTGGCGATTGTGATCGGGGCCGGGCTGGCAATGTCAGCTGCGGTTTTATCCATCAACCCCTGCATGTGGCGGCGCAAATCCCCATCTGATATCAGCCCGGCGAGCGTATTATTTTCAATTAAAGCGGCCACGCCAAAGCCTTTTGAGGTCATTTCCAGCAACGTGTCCGCCATCGAGCTTTTGGCTGAGACAATCGGCAGTTTTTCCGGCCCATGCATCAGCTGGCCCGCGCGCATCATTTGTGCACCCAGCTTGCCACCGGGATGGAAGGTTTGAAAGTTTTCGGTGCGAAAGTTGCGCTGCTGCATCAAGGCAACCGCGAGGGCATCGCCCAAGGCCAATGCTAAAGTGGTTGAGGTGGTTGGGGCCAGGCCAATCGGGCAGGCTTCGGGCGCATCGGGCAGCGTGAGCTTGAAGGTTGCGGCTTTGCTCAGCGTGCTCCCACCATTCGAGGAAATCGCGGCCATTGGAATTGAAAACCGCCGCGTATGCGCGATCATATCTTTCAGCTCGGCGGTTTCGCCGGAATTGGAAATCAGCAGGCATAGATCCTGCGGGCCAATCATCCCAAGGTCACCATGGCTGGCTTCGGTTGCATGGATGAAATAAGAGGGTGTGCCGGTGCTGGCAAATGTGGCCGCAATTTTGCGCCCGATATGGCCAGATTTCCCGACGCCTGAAACGATCACCCGCCCTTTGCAGGCCAGCATAGCCTCGGTTGCGGCCTGAAAATCAGGTGGTAAATGCCTCGCCAGTTTGGTCAGGGCGGCGGCTTCGGTGTCTAAGACGCGCTGCGCATGTTGCAGGATACTGCTCGCGGCGGGATCTGGCATGGTGTTTCATCCTTAAAGTTCGCAGTGTTTTACGGCGCTTTGCCGCGCCGTTCAAACCCTAACTGTAATAGCTGTTATACCAGTCAACAAATTTTCGGACACCGGTCTGAATGTCTGTTTTTGGTTGGTACCCTGTGAGGGCTTGCAAAAGGCTTGTATCGGCCCAGGTCGCGGGCACGTCGCCTGCTTGCATATCCATCAAATTCCGCGTTGCAGAGCGGCCGGTGGCGGTTTCGATCGCAGCAATAAATTCTTCCAATGCGACGGGCGCATTGTTGCCAATATTGAGCACCCGATGCGGCGCAACGGGTGACAGGCTGTCCTCTGTCGTTACTGGCGTGTCTGAAGGCGGGGTTTCGATCAAAAGTATCAGCGCTTGCACCAAATCATCCACATAGGTGAAATCGCGGCGCATATTGCCATGGTTATACACATCAATGGGTCGATCGTTCAAAATAGCATCGGTGAATTTAAAAAGCGCCATATCGGGGCGCCCCCAAGGACCGTAGACGGTAAAGAACCGAAACATCGTGATCGGTAATTGGTATAGATGCGCGTATGAATGAGCCATTGCCTCGGTTGATTTTTTGGTGGCGGCGTAAAACGACATTTGATGATCGGCGCGCTGCGTTTCTTGATAGGGCATCGCCTCATTTGCGCCATAGGCAGAAGAGGTGGAGGCCAGCAACATATGTTTGGGCGGATGCGCGCGGGCGGCCTCTAACAGTTCGAACGTACCAATCAAATTGCTGTTTAGGTAACTGCGGGGGTTTTCGATTGAATAGCGCACGCCGGCCTGCGCAGCCAAATGGATCACCGCATCAAAACCATTGGCTTCAAATAGGTTTTTCAGCACATCCGGGTCTTCAATAGCGGCGTGATGAAACCGAAAATTGGGATTTTTGTTCAACGGGGCAAGCCGCGCCTGCTTCAATTGGGGGTCATAATAATCGTTTAAATTATCAATACCCGTTACGCGGTGCCCAGCCTTCAACAATTGCTCGGCAGCGTTTGCACCAATAAACCCTGCGATACCCGTGATAAAAATATGCATATCTTGCCTTTCCCGCCAGCCGCCGCGAAAACCCCAGCGGCTATTCGCCTTGCCACTGGTCTATGCCCCCCGCGCGCGCAGGTCTAGATGTCTACGTTTTTTTTTCGCGCCTTAGCCGTAGGTCATATTCAATTAAGGGCAAACCCAAACTCTGCTTTGCTTTTTCACTTGGCGTAGCGCTGATTGGATTGGCGCGTTTTGTGGCGGGCAGGGCAAAGCGTGTTCAGTATTATCGAGGATTTGCGGGTTAGGGGGTAAGGCTTGCAGATACGCCGTTCAAATAAGACGCCAATCAGAGAGCCAGTTGGGTTGTTAAAAAACCCTTCCCAGATAAAATACTTTCGGTATGGTAGTTTAACCATGCGGATGCTTGTCATTGGCGCATCGCTATATTGGGATATGATAGGGAAATTCATGTTTGGTTTTGGAATAGCAAAATTGTTTCAAACGCATCAAACGCTGCTGTATCAATGCCTGCATTTTGGCGAATTTACGTTGGGTTTGGCGCAAGAAAGCGCAGATGAAGATCAAATTGAGTTTTTGGAAACCAACTTGGCGCGCATAACGAAGCTGCGCGATGTCAGCCTGCGCAAAAACGGCCTTCTGGATATGGAAGACGGTTACTTTTTGGAAGCGTTGCGCGAAAAATGTAAGGAAGTTTTCTACAAAACCGAGCTGTCAAAACAGCAATCTTTTGATGATACCTTTATACCGGATGGGAAGATCATTTTGAGGATATAAGAAGCAATTTCTAAGCAGAAAATCTGCGCCATGTTGCTTTGTTTTAAGCAGCAGTGGCCTAAAGGATAAAGAAACATGGATCGCCGCAAACCCGTCAGAATATTTACCCAGTTTGTACCTAAGCTTTAACACATCGAGGGTCGTGAAACGGCCATCGATCAGCCCAGTGGAGTGTCTTAAAAATGACAGAAATATTTGTGCCCATGTTCTACATGATGTGTTTGACGGCCACCGTGTTTTTATTTTCCACAGGTATCAGGCTTAAAGAAATCTATCTTACTTCGAGCGATGCATCTGTTGATGGAGAAGAGCACCGCCATCCTCCCTTTGATAATGGAAGCGTGGTGTTACGCAACTCTCAGAGAAACCTTACAAATTTATTTGAGTTTCCAGTTTTGTTTTACACTGTCTGCATTTCGATATTTGTGACGAATACGGGTGATGCATATTTCGTGCAATTGGCCTATTGGTATTTTTACCTCCGCACAATTCATTCCTTTTATCATATATTCTTCAACCACTTGGCGATCAATGGTGGATTTCCAATGCGCGCGATGATTTGGATTCCGTCAACGGCAGTGCTCGTGTGGATGTGGATCCGATTTATCACTCTTATTTGAGGGGCGTGCCTTGCCTGCGCCCGCTGCCATCATAAGCGTTGCTGCGTAAGCCTAACGCGCGCCGCAGCGCTGGAGGCGCTTGTTCTGCGCTATTTGAAACACAGAAGCGACCGCCGTGAAACCGTATCACGTTCACAGCGGTCTGACCGAAGGCTTGCTGGTTCTAAAGTTTGGGATCAGCGCAAGCTGCTGCCATTTCGGACGAGCTGGATCGTTTCTTTGGCGTTTTTTACAGACGCCGCCTTAAATGGGACATTGCGCAAATTTGGCGGCGCTGTCTTTTACGGTGCTGAGCGCGCCGACTGCCTCTGTTATGCTGAGAACGGTTGGGAATTCGGCAAATGGGTCGCCGCCACAGGCCTCTCTTAACATACCAAAACCCCCGGTTTCTTGAACGGCGCGTACGCAGGTATAGAGAAAGATATCGGCATAAGAGCAGGTGTCTCCAGTTAAAAACGGCCCTGCTTTTTGCGCGCTCAAATGCTTTTCAAGAAATTCAAAGCGGCTTTTATGCAGCCTAGTCAGATTGGCGATACCCGCATCTTTGCCGCCATCAGCCAGGCTGTCAGTTAAACGCAGATTTCTCCAAAACGTTTCATTATGCCCCGTAATAATATCGTGGAAGGGCGATAAAACAAAGGAATAGTAATCCTGCACCCAAGCCCAATACATGTTGATACGGGCAGCCGTTTCATTGTTTTTGGGCGTTAACGGGCCGGGATATTGGGCGACCAAATATTGCACGATCGCCATCGAGTCGTTCAATTCCAACCCGTTCGACATATCCTTCATCCAAGGAATTATTCCAAAGGGCGCTTGCGTGTCTTTGTCGAAATCTTCCCCCATCGGGCTGGAAAGAAGATAATTTACCTCAATGCCATGCAGAGCGCAGATTAGGTTTATCTGTTCTCCGCGACCAATAACGGGGAGATAGGCTAAATCGATCTGTTTCATTGGACCCTCATATCAATATCGTTGTAAAACTTTTAAACAATGTAATAGATTTTAAATAAAGGTTTTTTTCACGTTTTTCATTGCGCATAGCCGTAAAGTCTTGCTGGTGATGTTTTTTGGGCAGGCCATCGGTGTTTGATCAAGCTTGAAAGCGCAGTACCTTATTGGCTGCTTACGTTTCCTAACATGCGGCGCATTTGGCCGGGGTTATCTTAGACCGTCAAAAAACCGACGCTTGACTAGGGGCTTTCTTTTCCGACCGCTTTGTGTACACTCTGCCCCCAGCACCTGTAGCCAATACGAGAGTGCCGGTATCGCCGGTTGTCTTTTGGGAGGAGGCAACTGGCGATACAGCGTTTATATGGGTACAGGCTGTTCATCCATATCTTTGTTTGAAAAGGTCCAACAATGTCTGTGGTCCTCACACATGATGATCGAACTGCGGGTTTGGCAAACCGTGCGGCACGCCGGGCGCGCAATGCCCGGGCTGAAATTGCGATCGCTTTTTCATATGGCGCGGCGCTTCGTGATCCGCGCAATTGCCGGCATGCCACAAAGCAAGATCGGAGCGCGGAATATGCGCTCTGACAGTTTCATGGGCATCTGTTTTATGGCTTTGGGCATGTTTTTGTTTTCGGCTGTGGATACGATGGCAAAGTTTTTATCTGATGGCATGCACCCGATTCAGATCGTTTGGTTTCGCCAATTGGGGCTGCTATGCGGCGTCGTTGTATTTTTGCTATTACGCGGCCCGGCTTTTTTGGTGTCGAAGCAGCCGTTATTGCAGGTGATGCGCGGGGCAACAGCAGCAGGATCGGCCTGTTTATTCGTAATGGCTTTGCGCTACGTTCCGCTTGCTGATGCCGCGGCGGTCAGCTTCGTCGCCCCTTTTATCGTGATCGTATTAGGGGTGAGTGTTCTGAAAGAAAAAGTTGGGCTGCGCCGCTGGATTTCGGTGGTTTTGGGTTTTGTGGGAACGTTGGTTGTGATCCGCCCGGGGCAGGATGTCTTGCATCCTGCGGTGTTTTTGGTGGTGGGCGCTGCGTTTTTCTTCGCCTGCCGGCAGGTGCTATCGCGGTTTTTAAGCCATGCGGATCCAGTATCCACGACAGTGGCCTATACGGCGATTACCAGCATGAGTTTGATCACGTTGATGTTGCCCTTCGTATGGCGGATGCCGGATTTTTCGCGCGATGGGCTGTTATTGGTGGCGATGAGCATTCTGGCCGCTTTGGGTGAATTTTCGGTGATCAAAGCGCTGAGCCTTGCGCAAGCTGTTGTGGTGGCGCCGGTGCAATATAGTTTGATTATCTGGAGCACCTTCTATGGATATTTGGTATTCGCGCAGATCCCCGATTTTTGGACTGCAATCGGGACGTTGATTATAGTGGCATCGGGTATTTATGCGCTGCGCCGCCAAGCGCTTAGCGAGGCAGCCTAGCACTATTCGAGGGGATGTGTTGCAAACGCGCTGTGTGGATTGGCGGCAGCGGGCACGCCGATACGTGGGGATATGGTGCCCTGATTATGCAAGAGCTTCTGACAGCGTGGCAGATCGGCGCGGCTATTGCCTGAAATCCGCATTAAAAGCCGGGGTAGGGCTTTGCTTGCAAAAAGGCGCATTCCTGCGTTAGGAGGATGCCACGCAAACCCTAGGATGTCTCTTTATGCTTACGCGCCCCACGGCCTCTTCGCAGAATTTGCATCACGCGGCCCGGCTCAGCGTTGCGCCGATGATGGATTGGACGGATCGGCATTGCCGCTACTTGCATCGTTTGTTATGCCAGAATGCGCTGCTCTATACCGAAATGGTGACGGCGCCTGCATTGGTGCGCGGACGGGCCTTGCATTTGCTCGATTACCATCCGGCTGAACATCCAGTGGCGTTGCAATTGGGCGGGTCGGACCCTGCTGAATTGGCAGAGGCGGCCAAACTGGGCGCCAAGGCCGGATATGATGAAATCAACCTCAATGTTGGATGTCCCTCTGACCGGGTACAATCGGGTCGCTTTGGCGCTGTTTTGATGCGCGAACCCGGGCTTGTGGCCGAATGCTGCGCGGCCATGCGCTCTGCTGTGGATATTGAGGTTACGGTCAAATGCCGGATTGGCGTTGATGATCAAATTCCCGAGCAGATACTGCCCGAGTTTTTGGCGCGTGTTTCGGCGGCGGGTATTGGGCGCTTTATCATCCATGCGCGTAAAGCTTGGCTAGAGGGCCTTAGCCCGAAAGAAAACCGCGATATCCCTCCGCTTGATTATGGCTTGGTGTTGCAAATGAAAGGCCTATTTCCGGCGCTGCATCTGTCGATCAATGGCGGTGTGACAGCGTTGGATCAGGCGCAAAACTTCCTAGATTCGGGGATGGATGGGGTGATGATTGGCCGTGCGGCCTATCATCAGCCAACCGATCTTCTCGCCAATGCGGATGCTGTTATTTTCGGGCAGGATCGGGCAATAAACCCGGTCAATATTGTGCATCAGATGATGCCTTATATCCATGCTCATATCGAAAATGGCGGGCGGCTTAACCAAATAACACGGCATATGTTGGGACTATTTACAGGCCGCCCAGGCGCCCGTGGATGGCGGCGGGTTTTATCCGAGCGCGCGCATTGCGATGGTCCTGAGCTGGTTTTAGAAGCGCTGCAACGGGTGATCGAGCCCGAAGCGGCTTAGCAGCCATTCACCCGCCGGCCGAGTGCATGAAAAAATGCTGAACGGGCTTACGCGCCTTTGGCTGGCGCATAGGGGCTATTGATCGCAGTTTCTATCGAGTCTTGCTTGTCATAAAGCCCCAGCACGCTGCCTTGCAGGCGCACCAACGCACTGATCGCGTTCAAGGTTGGGGTTTCTATTTCTAGGCGGCGGGCCAATTCAAGCACCGTGCTGGTCAGCGCATCCAATTCCATCGGGCGCCCCAATTCAACATCATGCCGGGTTGATGGTTTATGGCCGATAATATCGGCGCCGCCTTGAATGCGCCGCTCAATATCCACATTGAATCGTGCGCCGACGGCCAAGCCCACTTTGCGGCATTCGATCATCGCATCGCGGATCACCGCGCGGCTGGCAGGATCATTGCCAATCAGATCCAAACTGGCGCCGGTTAGCGCTGAGACCGGGTTAAAAGAGCAATTGCCCCAGAGCTTGATCCAGATTTCATCGCGCAATCTGGGCTTTACCGGCGCGCGCAATCCCCCCGCGCGTAAAAGCTCTGATAGTTTCATCACGCGATCGCTGCGCTGCCCATCAGGTTCGCCTAAGGTGAAGCGATCGCCTGATTTTAATGTGATTTGGCCTGGCGCCGAAATTTCACAGGCAGGATAGACCACGCATCCAATCGCCCGCTCAGGGCCAAAGGCAGCCCATTGTACGCCCCCGGGATCCGAGGTTTCCAGCCACCGATTTTCCATCGCACTGTCGCTGCCCGCTTTGTAAAAATACCACCAAGGTATGCCATTTACCGCCGGCACCAGCGCGGTGTGCTCCGCCAGCAAAGGTTTGAACCGGTCGATCACGGGGGCGACGGAATGCGCCTTCAGAGCGCTGATCACATAATCTTGGGGGCCGAGCTCTTCGGGTGTGTCGGTGGCCTTCACAGGGAGCGTTTCGGCGCTGCCCTCTTTTATCAGGGTAAGACCTTTGTCACGCAACCCTTCAAGATGCGGGCCTCTGGCAATCAGCGAGACATCAGCACCAGCTTTGATCAACGCATGGGCCATGTAGCCGCCGATGGCGCCGGCACCGAATATGCATATTTTCGTCATGCGCTCTCAGCCAATCCAAGCTTTTCATGCAGTCCGATCCGTTGCAATTTACCGGTTGCGCCTTTTGGAATCTCATCCAAGATCAATATCTTGCGGGGCACTTTAAACGCGGCCAGCCTTTCTTGCGTGAATTTGCGGATCTCTGCCACTTCAATATCAGCACCGTCGCGCAGCACCACTGCAGCGGCCACATCCTCGCCAAGTTTTGCATGTGGCAGCGCAAAAGTAACCGCCTGCGCAACGGCCGGATGGTCCATTAAAACCTCATCTACTTCGCGGGGCGAAATCTTTTCCCCACCGCGATTGATGATTTCTTTTAACCGGCCGGTCAGCCATAAATATCCCTCTGCGTCTAAATGACCTTGATCGCCGGTGCGAAACCAGCGATGGCCCTCAGCTTCAAAAAAGCTTTTGGCATTGGCGTCGGGGTTGCTTTCATATCCGGGGGTGACATTGGGTCCGGAAATTACGATTTCTCCCAGATCATCGATTAAATGATCTTCGCTTTCCGAGGCAATGCGCACCATCGGGCCCGCTGCGATGCCTACGCATCCCGGTTTCTGCGCGCGCGGTGGCAACGGGTTTGAACACATTTGATGGGCTGCCTCGGTCATTCCATAGCCTTCGATAACCGGCGCGTTGAAGGTTTTGACCAATTCGTCAAAAACTTGCGGCGGCAAGGAGGCAGAGGATGAGCGTAGAAACCTGAGGCCGACCTCGGTAATCACCTCTGCGTTGCGCGCCGCGCGTGACAGGATCGCTTGGTGCATCGTGGGAACCGCCGTGTACCATGTTGGTTGAACCTCTTTCATCAACCCAAAGAATTTCAAAGCGTCAAACCCGGCTGTACAGCTGACGCTGGCGCCCGCGCAAAGCGATGCAGTAACAGCGGCAACCAGACCATGGATGTGGAACAGCGGCATAACGTTCAAGCAGCGATCCGCGCCGCTTAATGCAAGCGAGCTGGCAATATGGTGCCCGCTGGCGGTCAGGTTGCGGTGAAGCAAGGGCACAATTTTTGGCCGCGAGGTGGTGCCCGATGTGTGCAGGATCAAAGCAATATCATCGGCTTGGGCGGGCACAGCTTCCGGCGCAGCAGTTGCGCTGGCTAGCGCAGAGCCGCGTAAAGAGAAAACGCCGGCTGGGCTGGCATCAGAACTGTGCAGACGAAGGATTTTAATTCCAAGTTCGTCGGCGGCTTGAACGGCCGGCCCGTCTTCACCGGCCATGACGACCAAGGCTTTTGCCTTCAGATCATCCATATAGAAGGCGTATTCATCCCGTTTATAGGCCGGGTTCAGCGGCGCGGTTACGCACCATTGCGCGATGGTCACAAACGCCGAGGCCATTTCGGGGCCGTTTGGCAGCACGATCGCCACGCGATCTCCGCGTCCAAGCCCAAAACCTGCAAGCTGGGCTCCAATGGTTTGGGACAGCTTTCTCAATTCGCCAAACTGCATCCAAGGGCGATTTGGCGCACCTAAGGCTGGGGATGCACCTGGCGCTGATGCGAGCATTTCTTGTAGGGTCATGTCGGCTCCGGCTTGTCGCTTGTGATCTCAACTCTCAGGAAGATAACGCGCAAAGTAAAGACTGCAAGGCAAAGCATTTATTTTGTTTAAACATGCACCAAATGCCCAGCGGGCTTAAATTTTCGCTGTCACCGGAGGGGTTTTGAGGGTAAGCGTTCCAAGCCTCGGGTATTAAAAGAAAATTTTTAACTATGCTGGAAATGTTTATCTTGCTGTCGGTGGTGGGTGCCTTTGCGGGCCTGCTGGCTGGATTATTTGGCGTGGGCGGTGGCATGGTTCTGGTGCCGGCGTTTTTTTACAGTTTCACCGGCCTTGGTTATGCGGGCGCTGACACGATGCAGGTGTGCTTGGCCACGTCTTTGGCGACGATCGTCGTTACCTCATTGCGTTCTTTGATCAGCCACCATCGCCAGGCTGGAGTTGACTGGGAGCTGCTGAAACTTTGGGCCCCGGGGATCGCGCTGGGGGCCGTGTTCGGGGTGCTGTTTGCAACGCAATTGAGGTCGATCACCTTGCAGTGGATTTTTGGCGGTTTTGGTTTGCTTATTGGATTTTATATGGTTTTTGGCCGCTCAGATTGGAGCCTTGGTACGAAGATGCCATCGGGATGGGCGCGGGCGCTTTTATCGCCGATGATTGGATTCATATCAGTTTTGATGGGCATTGGTGGTGGCAGTCTGGGCGTGCCGCTGATGACGCTTCATGGAAAAACCATTCATCAAGCCGTTGCCACCTCATCCGGCTTTGGTTTGTTGATTGCAGCGCCGTCGGTGGTGTCTTTCTTCTTTGTTGATATTGAGGCGGGCTCACGCCCTCCCTATTCGCTGGGGGCAGTGAACCTTGTGGCCTTTGGATTGATCATTGCCATGACGTTGATCACCACGCCTTTGGGCGTACGCTTGGCGCATAGGTTAGACGCTGCAAAATTGCGCCGTATTTTTGCAATATTCATTTGCGCCGTGGCATTGAACATGCTGCGCAAAGCGATCGGATATTAAGATTTTCGAAACCTCATAAACGCCTTTTCTTGGATTTGGGGAAAATACCCCCAAGGGCGCAATAGCGTGGTGATCGCGGGTCCAGGCGCAACAGCGTACGGGGGCATTAGGAATGAGTGAGAGGTTTTCTTTATTCAAGCCCCAGCCCGTTTTAGGAGGTTTGCATGAAATATCTCATCGCCCTGTTCTTGCTTGTCAGCCCCGGTTTTGCCTGTGAACACCGATCGTCATTTCTGCACAAGACGCCCGATTTCAAACTGCTGTTCTGGGGTTTGTCGAGCCAGGGGACATTGGTTGAAATTTATCAAAACAATAAATCGCGTGCTTGGTTTGCTTCCGTGACCGATGCGAGAGGTAAGATGTGCCTTGTCTCGCAAGGGCAAGGGTTTTCAACGATTTCGCCGCGCGTGTCTGCAGGTTTCTCCCTGTCATCAAAGCAGATTGATCTCAACGATTGACAAAAGCTGTGGCTTTGGTGGGAGAACTGCCGCTTAGCATCCTCACTGTGGCGCAGACATAGAAACACAAGCAAACAAGTTTCGTCTCAAATTATATCCTAAAACCCCAGATTCAACCATTTTGGATATATGTTTGATAGGTGAGTTGATTTCCATGCTTATGAACGTTTCAGCCTGCTTGATCATTCTGAACTTTTGCCTGGCAAGGTGAAGGCCGCTGCGTGAGGGGCAGATCTGGTCGGCTCAATCGGGTTTTGCGCTGGCGTATTGACCGGTTATTGCGTTTTTTGTGGCTTGCAGGCGCTGATGCCGGTTTGAAAAATGAGGGTGTTATCCTTGGCAGGCAAACGATCAGGCCTAATTGAGAGGCCTGGGCGCGCGGCGTGAAGTCTAATTGTCTTTTTAATCTCTGATGCGTCAATATGCGAAGACAACAAACCACTGGGATAGGCATGTTTGGAACAACAGGTTGGCGTCGGTTCAAAGCCCATGACGAAATCAAAAGATGGGCGAACGCGGCACGAAAATTTGCCAGTGGCGCCGCGCAAACCCCCGCCTTGAAAGAAAAATGGTTGCAATGCGAAGGCACTTGGTATGTTGGCGTAGACGTCTTGCCTTCGGATGAAGACGGGCGGTTTGAGGGCATTGAGCTGGCCGGACCTGCTTCAGAGTTAATTCAAAGCGTGGCCACAAAGCCTCTGCACCCCGCGCAGGTCTCAATTCTTTATCCGGGATATCCAAAACCAAGGCAGGGCGAAACCAAGGCTGGGTTTGCCTATCGGCAGACGCGGGACGCGGCGCATGTGGACGGGCTTTTGCCCGTCGGCGCAGAGCGCCGCCGCATGTTGCGCGAGCCCCATGCCTATGTGCTTGGTTTGCCCTTGAACGCCTGCGATATCAAAGCCAGCCCGATGGTTGTCTGGGAAGGCTCGCATCTGATTATGCACAAAGCGTTTCAGGCCGCGCTCAGCCCCTATCCTGCATCGCAATGGTCCGACATTGATCTGAGCGATGTATATCATGCGGCGCGCCGAGACGCGTTTGCAAACTGCCGCCGCGTGGCTGTTCATGCCGAGCCCGGCGAAGCCTATGCGATCCATAGGCTGGCCTTACATGGGATTGCCCCATGGCAGGCAGGTGCCCGTGCCCCCAGCGAAGGCCGCATGATTGCCTATTTTCGGCCAGAATTGAATGATATTGTGGAGTGGCCAAACCTATGAGCGTTCGGGACTGCTGGCTGGTTTGTCCCGAGATAAGGAGAGCTGAGATGTTAGAATTGCGCCCGAATTGCGAGCTTTGCGATAAAGATTTGCCACCCGATAGTGTAGAGGCCCGCATTTGCTCATATGAATGTACCTATTGCGCTGATTGCGTTGAAACTGTGCTTTTTAATGTCTGCGCAACCTGCGGAGGAGGCTTGAGCGCCCGCCCGATCCGCCCCAAAAATTCTTGGCGGGCAAATCCCGAGCTTGGCTTATCGGTGCATCCTGCCTCGCAAACGCGGCGCGTTTCAAAATTTGCGCGGCCTGAAATTGAGGAAATGGTCGAAAAGCTGCGCGCGTTTAGCCCCGAGGAACGCTAACGTTTCGTGCCGGGGTTGGATTACGTTTTTTTGAGCCGGGCCGCGCGCCCGCCTTGGCGCTTTTTGAAAGCGGCCTGCCGGGCGGGCAGCTCTTGCATGAGTGTTCTGCGGGCTTCGGGGCTTAGTTGCGACCAAATGGAAATCTCTTCGATGCTGCGTAGGCACCCCGTACAGAGCCGTTCTTTAGGGTGAATCATACAGATTTTTACGCAGGGCGAATCTGGTTCATTGCGCTTCCAGAGATCTTTTTCTGTCATCTTGTTACCGCTGCATTTTGCGCATGAATATGGCACAGCCTGTCTAAAACACCCTGTAAAATATAGGAGGCAGCCACATGGTCGATCACTTCCGCGCGCCGGCGACGGGATGTATCGGCCTCTAATAAAGCTTTTTCAGCCGCGACGGTTGATAAACGTTCATCCCAAAAGCCGATTGGAATAGTAATATGGCTGCTCAAATTGCGCGCAAAAGCGCGCGTAGACTGGCAGCGTGGTCCTTCACTGCCATCCATATTGCGCGGCAGACCCAAAATTAACCCTTTGATATCGCGCGTGTGAATATGCGCTTCAAGCTGTTGGCGGTCGAGGTTGAATTTCGCGCGTTTGATGGTTTCAACCGGGGTCGCCACCGAGCGTAGCCCATCCGAAATCGCCACGCCGATCGTCTTGGTACCCAGATCCAAGCCAATAAGCGCGCCGGTTGCCGGAAGCGCCTGCGCAAATTCTTCAATCCTATCCATAATCATTGGATCAACCCAATCTCTTCTGCGGTTCGTTGCAAGGTTTCAAGATCCATGGCTGAATCTGCAAAGACCAGTTGCGCCTCACGCCAAATCTCTTGCGCTTCATCGATACGGCCCAAAACGCTTAGAGCACCAATCAGACGGGCCCATTCCGCGGATGAGCCACCTTCCGCGCCGAGGCGCTCGGCCAATTGCGCAACCATGCCTTCGATCATCATCATCCGCTCATCGGCGCTTAGATCACCCGCGGCATCAATATCGCTTTGCGTCGGCCCAGCCAGTTGCGCGGTGGCGGCGGCTTGGTCTACATCGGGCAGAACATAATCATTGATCCCCGCATAAACCGCCACTTCTTCAATTTGGTCCCGAATCGGTGTGATCCACGGCGCGTCTGCTGGCCCTTTTTCTAACAGCGCGCGCCAAAGCCGGAAAGCTTGGTCAGGGCGGTCATTCTGCGCCATCATTAGGCCAATATAATAGGTGGCACCCTCATGCGTGGGCTCTTGCTTGAGAATATCGCGCAAAATAGCCTCGGCCTCGGGTGCGACATAGCCTTGCACCGAGAGGATCAGCAATTCGGCATGGTCAAAGAAATCTGAAACGTCAGCGGCTTCGCCTTTAAGCTTTAAGACCGACTGTTGCGCCTCAGCGGCGGCCGCAAAATTTTGCAAACCGGCTTCAACAGTGGCCAAAAGTACATGACCTTCTAGATCCTCTGGGCGGTCGGCAACTGTTTTGCGAAGCTTTTTTACCAAATCCGTGTAATCGGCGCTGGGCGCAAAAACTTCGGGTTGGGCGGGAATTGCAGCGGCAAATTCTTCCAAACTGGGGCGCGTTTCCAATGACCGTTGAGCATTGGCAATGCGTTGTTTTTGCGAAAGGTTTTCATAACCAGGCGCACCGTATTCGCGGTACATTAAAAATGTTCCGCCCAAAAGAATCACCGTGATCAGCCCAGCTGTCAGGGCAAGTGAGGCAGGTGTATCCCTACGGGTTTGCGCGGGGCTGGTGGCATCAAGCGCTAAAATTCGCCGCGAGATTTCGATTTTCAGTCGGTCTGCCTCTTCTGCAGCCAAGAGCCCTTTGGCGACGTCTTTTTCAACCTCTTGCAACTGCTGTGTATAAATCAGCAATGCCGGCGCGGTGGTGTCCGGTTGCGCAGATTGCGCCCGCATGACGGCTAGGAAAAACGCAGCGACCACTGCTGATAACCCTGTGCTGATAATCCAAAACATCATAGCGCTGTCTCCCACCTTTCTCTTATCTAGCCTTCCTGACGCCCCGACAAAAGGGGCAATGCGTCGATTTGCACCAGATGTCGCAAGCGATAAATGTTGTGACGCTCTGAGGGTGTGGTAGTTTTTAGCATCTTGCCATAAGGCGGCACTGTCTAAGCTATTCTGAAAGTCCACTCATGAAGCGTTATTCTGCATTTTCAATTGCGCGCGAAGCGATGCGTTACCATAGCGGTTGGGAGCGGGCTTGGCGCAGCCCAACGCCCAAAGCCAAATATGATGTTGTGATCGTTGGCGCGGGGGGGCATGGATTGGCAACGGCCTATTACTTGGGTAAGAATTTTGGAATTAAAAACGTTGCCATTATCGAAAAGGGCTGGTTAGGGGGCGGTAACACGGGCCGCAACACTACAATTATCCGGTCAAATTATCTTCAGGATCCCTCTGCTGCGATATATGAAAAGGCGCGCAGCCTCTATGAGACGCTGAGCCAAGATTTGAATTATAACATTATGTTCAGCCCGCGCGGCGTGATGATGTTGGCGCAAACCCATCATGAAGTGCGTGGCTATCAAAGAACCGCCTATGCAAATGCGCTGCAAGGGGTGAAAACCGAATTTGTCGGACCTGAGCGCGTGAAAGAATTATGCCCGATCATCAATATCGACGGGCCGCGCTATCCAGTGCTGGGCGCTTTGTGGCAATCGCGGGCGGGCACCGCACGTCACGATGCGGTGGCTTGGGGCTATGCGCGGGCCTGCTCGGATATGGGTATGGATATCATTCAACAATGCGAAGTCACCGGGGTAACCCAAGCCGCAGGGCAGGTGACGGGGGTGGAAACGAGCAAGGGCGCGATTGCCTGCGATAAGCTGGGCATTGTGGTCGCCGGGCATTCGGGCGTTTTGGCCGAGATGGCCGGGTTTCGCCTGCCGGTAGAATCGGTGGCCTTACAGGCGCTGGTGTCCGAACCAATCAAGCCTTGCATGGATGTAGTGGTCATGGCCAATACCGTGCATGGATATATGAGCCAATCGGATAAGGGTGAGATGGTGATTGGGGGCGGCGCGGATGGATTTAACAATTACACCCAACGTGGAAGCTTTCATCACGCCGAAGAAACTGTTCGGGCCTTGGTTGAAACCTTCCCAATGATTTCACGGCTTAAGATGCTGCGCTGGTGGGGCGGTATAGTGGATATGACGGGGGATCGCTCACCGATTCTGTCAAAAACGCCTTTAGACAATTGCTTTATCAATTGTGGTTGGGGAACCGGCGGCTTCAAAGCCATTCCCGGCTCGGGTTTTGGCATGGCTGAGTTGATCGCAAAAGGCGCCTCTTCGCTGACTGATGAGTTCTCGATGTGGCGCTTCAAAGAAGGCAAATTTATCGATGAAAGCGTGGCGGCCGGGGTGGCCCATTGATGGCGCAGGCTGAATTTTTCGATGCTGCATATGCTCCAAGCACTGGGCAGATTGCCGGCTCGGCTCAGACGCAGGGCGGCGCTGTTATCGCGCGCGAAATCTTAGATTTTACGGCGCACTGGAGTTTTTTGCGCAAAATTGTGTTCCGAAAGGATGGCTTAATATGTTGGTGATGACATGCCCCTATTGCGGCGTTGAAGCCGAAGAAACCGAGCTAAGCCCGGGCGGCGAGGCGCATCTGAAGCGTTTTAGCGTCGGGTCAAGCGATGATGAATTTGAAGCCTATTTGTTCCAACGCGAAAACCCCAAAGGCCTACATTTTGAACGTTGGCGGCATAGCTTTGGCTGTGGAAAATGGTTTCATGCCGCGCGCTGCACTATGAGTTTGGAAGTGTTTGGAACCTATTCGGCGCAAAGTTTGGCCCCTCCTGAAGATATCAAAAACGCCATTTCTGCAAAGCGCCCTGGCTGGTCGTGGCGGGAGTTTTCGTAATGTTTTTTTGCCGCAATTTTAAACGCTGCAAGCCAGCGCCCCAACCCTTCGTTTTAAAAGGCAGCATGCAATGAGTACGCGTTTGCAAACGGGCGGTCGTCTTTTGAATAAAGACGTCCCTTTGAATTTTACGTTTAACGGCCGCAAAATGCAGGGCTATGAAGGCGATACCTTGGCCTCGGCCTTGCTGGCGAATAATCAAATGCTGATGGGCCGCTCTTTTAAATATCACCGCCCGCGCGGCGTTGTCAGCAGCGGCGCTGAAGAACCGAATGCTCTGATTAATATGGGCGAGGGCACCCGGTTTGAGCCCAACCAGCGCGCAACGACGACCGAATTATTTGACGGCCTCGTGGCTGAATCGCAAAACCATTGGCCCAGTTTGGAATTTGACATTGGCGCGATCAATAGCAAATTGGCGCGTTTCCTGCCGGCCGGGTTCTATTATAAAATGTTCATTCATCCACGCCCGCTTTGGAAACATGTGTATGAGCCCTTTATTCGCCGCTCGGCCGGTTTGGGCAAAGCGCCCAAAATGCGCGATGGCGATACCTACGAACATTTTTATGCCTTTTATGATTTGGTCATTATTGGGGGCGGTATTGCCGGATTGATGGCCGCGAAAGCAGCTGCAAGCTCGGGCGCACAGATCTTGATCATGGAGCAAAGCGCACATTGGGGGGGGCGCTGCGTGGTGGAGCCCGATCAGATTAACGGCAAAGATCCCGAATATTTTATCCAGGATCTGGTTGCAGAGCTGACGGCCCAGCCAAACGTAACAATGCGCACCCGTTTAATGGGCGCAGGTGTCTATGATCACGGCTACCTTCTGGGATATGAGCGGCTGCGGGATCATGCACCATCAGAGCCAGGCCCACGGCATCGTTTATGGCGGATCAGAGCGGCAAAGATCCTGACCGCGACGGGCGCGATTGAGCGGCCGCTTTCTTTTGCGGGCAATGATCTTCCGGGGGTGATTTTGGCCTCGGCTTTGCGCGATTACGTTGAGAATTTCGGCGTGTCTATGGGCGATCGCACGGTCGTTCTAACCAATAATGATGATGCGTATCGTACGGCCATAGCCTTGAAAGCTGCGGGGCTTGATGTGCCGGTTATTTTGGATGCGCGCAGCGCAGGTGGTGGCGCCTTGGCCGAGGCGGCAAAAAAGTTGGGCATTCGCGTGGAAACGGGCAAAGCCGTGGCGTTCGTGAAGGGGCGCGGGGCGGTGACGGGCGTGGCCATTTGCGATCAAGCGGGGCAGGGCACGGTTTTGGAAGAAATCGCATGTGATTGTTTGGCGATGTCGGGGGGTTGGTCTCCGGTGGTTCATTTATGGTCGCATTGCGGGGGCAAACTGATCTGGGATCAGGCTTTGGCCATGTTCCGGCCAGATCCTGAAAAAGCTCCGCGTGACCAAAAGGGCGAGGGGTTTGTTTTGGCGGCTGGCGCGGCCAATGGGCATTTTTCTTTGGGCGCAGTGATGCAAGATGCGCTGCAGCAAGGCGCAGAGGCCGCGGGTGTAACAGCGGCTTCACAGCCCCTGCCTGAGATCGATCAAACGGCGGAAGCTGCGATGGAAGCGGTCTGGATGATGCCGCAGGGTGCGGGTATAAAACTACGTTCAAAAGCATGGCTGGATTTCCAAAATGACGTCAAGGTCAGCGATGTGCAATTGGCGGCGCAAGAGGGGTTTGAAAGCGTCGAACATGCCAAACGCTACACCACATTGGGCATGGCGACGGATCAGGGGAAATTGTCGAATATTAATGGTTTGGCGGTGCTCGCTGGGGCTTTGAATGCCGACATTCCAGCGGTGGGTACAACCACCTTTCGCCCACCTTACACGCCGATCTCCATGGGTGCGATTGCGGGCGCGGCGCGCGATGAAATTTTTCAACCGGTACGGCAAACACCGATACATGACTGGCATGTGGAACAGGGGGCCTACATGGAACCGGTGGGGCAATGGCGCCGCCCCTATTGCTATCCTCGGGCCGATGAAACCCATCAAGACGCGGTTGCGCGTGAAATTCGCCAAACAAGAAATTCGGTGGGGCTGTTGGATGCCTCTACTTTGGGCAAGCTTTTGGTACAGGGGCCAGATGCCGCAAAGTTTTTGGATATGCTCTACACCAATATGATGAGCACGTTGAAAATCGGAAAATGCCGCTATGGGTTGATGTGTTCGGAAAACGGCTTTTTGATGGATGATGGGGTCGTGGTACGCCTTGATGAACAATCATTTCTTTGCCACACCACTTCTGGCGGTGCCGAGCATATTCATGCGCATATGGAAGAATGGCTGCAAACCGAATGGTGGGATTGGAACGTCTATGTAGCCAATCTAACCGAACAATATGCGCAAGTGGGTGTGGTGGGACCGAAAGCGCGCGATGTCTTGGAAAAGCTGGGCGGTCTAGATGTAAGCAAAGAGGCGCTGGGTTTTATGGAATATGCCGAGGGGCGGCTGGGCGCTTTTGACGTGCGTGCCTTTCGGATTTCCTTTTCGGGCGAGCTTTCTTACGAAATCGCCGTACCTGCGGGGCAGGGGCTGGCGTTTTGGCAGGCGCTCTGCGCGGCCGGAGAAGAATTTGGGATCATGCCCTATGGCACCGAGGCGCTGCACGTGATGCGGGCCGAAAAAGGGTTTATTATGATCGGCGATGAAACGGATGGTACGGTTATTCCGCAGGATTTGGGATTACATTGGGCGATTTCAAAAAAGAAAAGCGATTTTCTAGGCAAGCGCGCGCAAGAGCGCAGCCATATGGTAGATCCAGACCGGTGGAAACTTGTCGGATTGGAAACGCTGGATGGCAGCGTTCTGCCAGATGGGGCCTATGCTGTGGGTGAGGGCGAAAACGCAAATGGTCAGCGCAATACGATTGGCCGCGTGACCTCCACTTATTTCTCGCCAACGCTGAATCGCGGCATCGCCATGGGGTTGGTTGCGCAGGGGCCTGATCGCATGGGAGAGATTTTGAATTTCCCCGATCTTTCGGGCAATGAGGTGAAGGTAAAGCTGGTTGATCCGGTGTTTTATGACAAGAATGGAGATAGACAAAATGTCTAAGCTGCAGACACAGGATAAACCCGCAGATTTTGAGGGCATTGCTCGAATTTCCCAGGTGTCAGGCTTGGGCATGCTGACTTTGCGCGGTGATTTTTCGGATAAAAAATTTCAAGCCGGGCTGAAAAAGACCACGCGCCTATCACTGCCGGTGCCGCGGCAAATTGAGCAGGCCGGTGGGCTGTCTCTTGCCTGGATGTCACCCGATGAGGCGCTTTTGATCGGCCCCGAAGACGAGGTGTCTGAGGTTTTGCCCTTGCTTGAAGCGGCGTTGAAAAATTGCCATGCCATGGTGGTTGACGTGTCAGATGCGCGGGCGGTTTTCGCAATTTCGGGCGGGGCGGCGCGCAGCGTGGCGGCGAAACTGGCGCCGGTAGATATGCGCGTAAGTGGCTTTCCAATTGCCGAAATAAGGCGCACTCGGTTTGGCCAAATTGCAGCTGCGATGTGGCTGCCAGCTGAAGCTGAAATCAGAGTGATTTGCTTTCGTTCGGTGGCTCGTTTTATGTTCAAACAACTATGCGTTGCGGCTGCTATTGGGGCAGAGGTTGGCGATTGGTAATCCCCCTGCTGCGGGCGCTTTTTTCTTTAAGGGCTTGAACGGATCCCAAATTATTGTTTTTTATCGGGTTAGGGCTTGACCTCGCAGGGGGAACCCTACCATTTGTGCTTGGTGAATTTGTAAATTTGAAAGGGGGCCTTCTATGGCTTTTGAACTTCCTGATCTTCCCTATGCCCATGATGCGCTTGCCGATAAAGGTATGTCCAAGGAAACGTTGGAATATCATCACGATCTGCATCACAAAGCCTATGTTGATAATGGCAATAAACTGATTGCCGGCACCGAGTGGGAAAACCAATCGCTCGAAGATATTATCCGGGGCACCTATCAAGCGGGTGCGGTGGCGCAAAACGGTATTTTCAACAATGCGAGCCAGCATTGGAACCACAATCAGTTTTGGGAAATGATGGGGCCAGGCGGCGCTGCCATGCCCTCAGAGCTGGATGCGGCAATCAGCGATAGCTTTGGAAGTGTTGATGCGTTTAAATCGGAATTTGCAGCTGCGGGCGCTGGTCAATTCGGCGCCGGTTGGTGCTGGCTTGTCAAAGATGCGGATGGCGGATTGAAAGTGACCAAGACCGAAAATGGCGTGAACCCGCTTTGTTTTGGCCAAACGGCTTTATTGGGCTGCGATGTGTGGGAACATTCCTATTATATCGATTTCCGCAATAAACGTCCGGTCTATCTGACAAACTTCCTCGATAATCTGGTGAATTGGGAAAATGTAGCCAGCCGCATGTAAGGCAACGCGCATAAATAAGATAGAAACCTGCCAAATCTTTGTTTGGCAGGTTTTTTCATGAGGGTTGACACAGACAGGGCGGTGCAAAAGCGCAAGCCTGCAATGCCCTGAGCATGATCACAAGAAAACGACGAGGCTGCGTGATATGAACAGAACGGCCCAGGGCATTCTTGCTATTCTGGCGGCCTGCGTGATTTGGGGGCTCTCGCCTTTGTATTACAACTTGCTGACGATGGTGCCGCCGCTTGAATTGCTGGCGCAGCGCACCCTGTGGTCTTTTTTGTTTTTTGCTTTGGTTTTGGGGCTGCAGGGCCGGTTTTCTGCGTTAATCCATGCGCTTGGCAACCGAGGGCATGTGATCACTTTATTCGCCGCAGCCTGTGCCATTGCCGTGAACTGGTATTTTTTCATCTATTCGGTCCAGATCAATCGCGTCAGCGAGGCAAGCTTGGGTTATTTTATTTTCCCCTTAGTCGCTGTGGTTTTTGGCTTGATTGTTTTCAAGGAAAAGCTCTCTGCCCTGCAATGGGTTGCCGTGGCGCTTGCGGTATTTGCCGTGTTGATTTTGACCTATGGTTTGGGGGTCGCGCCTTGGTTGGCCTTGGTTTTATCGCTGAGCTTTGGAACCTATTCGGTTTTGAAAAAGCGCTTGGATTTATCGCCTGTGATCAGCGTCACGCTTGAGGTGATGCTGCTCTTGCCGCTGACGGTGCCCTATCTGCTGATCCAAAATTGGCCCATTCAAGACAGCACTGATAGCTGGCAGATATGGTTTTTATTGATGGGCTCCGGCCCGCTGACCGCAACGCCCTTGATCTTGTTTTCCTATGCAACGCGCCGGATTTCTATGTCGACCGTTGGGATCATGCAGTACATCAATCCCAGCATTCAGTTTTTGGTAGCTTTACTGATCTTTGCCGAGCCTATGACGGATTGGCATTTTGGGGCGTTTTCGATCATTTGGGTTGCCGTGGTGATTTATAGCTGGTCGGGGTTTTCGGCGCGCAACGCTGCCAAATAAGCCAAAACGTCTGTTGCGGTAGTCTGCACCGTGTAAAAATCGCGAATGCTGGGATCTGCAAATTCTTCTGCGATAAAATGCTCGGCCAATTTTAAAAGCGGATCCCAATAGCCAGCCACGTTCAGGATGATAACGGGTTTGCTGTGCAGCCCCAATTGACGCCATGTCAGAACTTCAAAAAATTCGTCAAGCGAGCCTGCGCCGCCGGGCATAAGCACCACAGCATCGCAATTCATGAACATCACTTTTTTACGTTCATGCATATTTTCGGTGACAATAAAGCTGCTGAGATCTTGTTTGCCGACTTCAAGCTGCAAAAGATGCGTTGGAATCACCCCAAAGGTTTCGCCACCTGCGGCTTGTGCGGCGCGGGCAACATTGCCCATCAAGCCAACATCGCCAGCACCATAGACCAGTCTCCAGCCCCGCTCTGCAAGCCCGGTGCCCAAAGCGCTGGCCTCTTGGGCATAAATCGGCTTCGCACCGCGGCGCGAGCCGCAGTATACACAGACTGAAAAGCATTGCATTTTGGGGTCCTTTTGCGGCATGTCACACTTTGACCATGTTTACCTGCAGTGTTATGGTCTCTCAATGTTTTATTGGGGTCTGGGGGCTCCGAAGGGTGAATATGCAAGAAAACACGTCGCGCGCCAGGCTGCCTGCTTGGATTTTTTTCGCTTTGGCCATGATTGCGGTTATCGGATTTGTGGTTTTTCAACAAAATCGCCCGTCTGACGTACCGCCAGAGGCGTCTGTGCAGCCGCCTGAGCAGCCTGTGAACAAGGCGATCGAGGCGGTGAAGGATCCCGCAGCACAATCCGAAGAAATAGCGGATGCACCTGAGAAACAAGCTATAGATACGGATGAAACGCCACCAGGAACAGAATCGGCGCTCGAAAGTGGCGCCCTTGCGGGCAGCGACAGCTTGGTCGATCAATCGCAGGCTGAGGCAGCCAACGATTCGCCGACAGATCTAACGCCCGCGCAATCCAAAGCTGAAATCGCTGCGGAAGAGACGCGGGCTACAGAATCAACCAAAGCGCCAGAGGCCACCGGAGAAGAGGCGGAGGGTGCTGCCGAAGAAGACGCCGCTTCTGGTGAAGCTGAGGCGCTCCAACCGACCGGCGCGGCTGGATCACAAACTGGCGCGGCGAAAACCGCCATTGATGATGCGGCAACCGAACCTGAGAATCTGCAAAAGCGACCCGCGGCAGAAGGTACAAATCAAGCAGAGGCGCCCGTTACACAGCCTGCCGCTGAAGACGTGGATGCGACAATATCCGCTCAGACGCGCGAAGAGACCGCACAAGCCGCCACCGAAGAGGCGGCAGACTTGCCGGCGAAAGAGAAAAAACCCTTGGCTAGGATGCCCCAAATTGAAACCATTCGGATTGAGGCAGATGGTGCCGTTTTGATCGCCGGTTTGGTCGACCCCAATCAAGCCGTTGATGTGCTGGTCAATGATGTCGCGCTACTCACGCTTTACGCAGATGGATCTGGGAATTTTGCAGGTTTTTTTGATTTGCCCTATAGCAGTGAACTGCGCGTCATTCGGCTGCGCGTTGGGACCGCTGAGGCCTATGTGTTTTCCGATCAAGATGTTTTGGTCTTGCCCACGCAGATTGCCGCGCCGTTGCCAGAGGCGATCGAAACACCTGATGAAGCGGACATCGAGCTTGCCGAAAACGCAGAGGCACCCCCTGAGGCGACCGCATCCGAGCAGAGCCAGGCAAATGAGACGTTGCAAGGCGGTTTAGATCTCAGCGGCCTATCAACCAAAAGCAGCAGCGCGGCGTCCGCTGTAGAGGGTGAGGACAACGATAACCAAAGCGCCTCGGAAGGCGAAACGACCGAAAGCGCGCGCGCCGATCTCGAAAGCCCCGAGGTGCAAAAACCCGCTGACGAATCCACGGCAAAGGCTGCGGAAACACCAAAAATTGTAGATGCTGAGCCTGAAGAAACTGCGTCTGCGCAACCCCTATCTGAGGCTCCGGCCAAAAGCTCGGCGGATCCCGCTGCGCCGCCCAAAGTTTTAATCGCGGATAAAGACGGCGTTCGTGTTGTACAATCCGATGATAGCCTTGACCAAGACGCCATCGCTTTGGATGCGATCAGCTATGATGAGGATGGCCAAGTTATGCTGTCTGGTCGCAGCAACCCGATGGCTTATCTAAGGATTTATCTTGATAACGCACCGGTTCTTTTGGTGCGCCCGGATGATGATGGCAACTGGAAAACCTTGCTCAGCAACGTTGATCCGGGGGTTTATACGCTGCGTATTGATCAGGTGAATGCGGCGGGTAAAGTGATTTCGCGACTTGAAACACCTTTCAAAAAGGAAAGCCCGCAAAAGCTTCTTACCCATCTCCAAGACACCAAAACCGAGGCGCGGATAAATGTGGTTACGGTGCAGCCTGGATATACGCTTTGGGCGATAGCGCGCAAACGTTATGGGCGGGGGATTTTATACGTGCGGGTGTTTGAAGCCAATCGTGATAAGATCCGTGATCCTGATTTGATCTATCCAGGGCAGGTCTTTGATCTCCCCGATTAAGGCGTTTCGAATAGGTCTGGCAGGCCTCTTCTGGTGAGAGCTGTACCACGTGTTGAGAAACGGTTCACCAAAACCGTGTTAAAGGATATGTTCCATGTCACCCAGCATAAAATCTGACCGAGAGCTTAATCAGGAAGAAAAGCGCTCGGCTCTGCGCACCATCCGGCGCGTCGGCCCCTATCTGTGGCCGCGGGATAATTCAGCGGTTAAAACCCGCTTAATCGTATCGATGCTGTTGCTGGTGCTGGCAAAGCTCATTTCGGCTGGAACGCCTTTTTTATATGGATATACGGTTGATAGTCTGGTGTCGCCCGACGCGTCCTTATTCGTGATTGGTGCGATTGGATTGATTGTTGCTTATGGACTGGCGCGGGTGCTTAGCAATGGCTTTCAGCAATTGCGCGATGTGGTATTTGCCCCGGTTGCGCAGCGCGCGCTGCGCTCATTGGCGCTGGAAACATTTCAGCATATTCACAATCTGTCGATGCGCTATCATATCACGCGGCGCACGGGTGGCCTTAGCCGGATTATCGAACGGGGTGTCAAGGGCGTTGAGTTTCTGCTGCGCTATTTGGTGTTTTCAATCGGTCCCTTGGCGTTAGAGCTGGTTTTACTTTCGGTCTTTTTGCTGTGGAAACTGGATTTATGGTATGTTTTGGTGCTGTTCGGCACGATTGCGGTCTATGTTTGGTTTACCTTTAAAGTCACCGAATACAGGGTGAAATTGCGCCGAGAAATGAACGAACAGGATACAGATGCGGCGCAAAAAGCCATCGACAGCCTGTTGAATTTTGAAACTGTTAAATATTTTGGCGCCGAAGCGCGCGAGGCAAAACGCTATGATGCGGCGATGGCCGGCTATGAAGCCGCTGCGTTGAAAACCAGTTATTCGCTGGCGGCGTTGAATTTTGGCCAAGCGCTTCTGATCACGGCTGGATTGACGATTGTGATGGTGATGGCGGGCTTACAAGTGCGCGCTGGTGCGCTCACCGTGGGTGATTTTGTGATGGTCAACGCGGTGATGATCCAAATCACCATGCCGTTGAATTTCTTGGGCACAGTGTATCGGGAAATACGTCAGGCCTTGGTCGATATGGGCCAGATGTTTGATCTTTTAGAGCAACCAAAAGAAATCACCACGAAGCCGGGAGCACCTGATCTGAAGGTCACCGGGGGCAGCATTTCGCTGCGCAATATCGCATTTTCATATGAAGCGGGTCGGCAAATTTTGCGCGATGTGTCGCTCGATATTCCAGCCGGTCAGACCGTTGCAATCGTGGGCTCATCCGGATCGGGAAAATCAACCATTGGGCGACTTTTATTTCGGTTTTACGATGTTACGGGGGGGGCGCTCAGCATCGACAATCAAGATGTGCGCGATGTGACGCAAAGCAGTTTGCAAAACGCGATCGGAGTGGTGCCGCAAGACACGGTGCTGTTCAATGATACAATTCTATACAACATCGCCTATGGGCGCGATGGGGCCAGCCGCGCGGATGTAGAGCAGGCCGCTCGCGATGCCCAGATTCACGCGTTTATCCAATCTTTGCCCGAGGGGTATGATACCGTTGTAGGAGAGCGCGGGCTGAAGCTGTCGGGCGGTGAAAAGCAACGGGTAGGGATCGCGCGTACGCTTTTGAAAAACCCTCCTATTTTATTGTTGGATGAAGCCACAAGCGCGTTAGACAGCGAGACTGAGCATGAAATTCAAGGCGCTTTGGCGCAAGCGGGCCTTGGACGCACGGTGATTGTGATTGCGCATCGTCTGTCAACCGTCGCCGAAGCCGATATGATTGTTGTGCTCGAGAATGGGGTGGTTGTTGAAACCGGCAGGCATGAGGCATTGCTTGCCAAAGCCGGCCGCTATTATGATTTATGGATGTTGCAAAGCGCTGAGCAAGACAGCGATCAACGCGCCCAAGCGTGAGGCTGCTTGGGTGAGCGGAGGCACGCGTCGGTTTTGCTGGGTAAGCTGACGGAATGGCATTTCGGCGCACCGGTTTGGCGCGAAAAATACCTCAATTAGCTGCATATAGCGTTCCCGCTTGATCACGCGCGCTTGGTTGCCCAAGCAGCGGCGTTTGCAATGCTAAAGGCACCTTTCTCAGGTGCAGCCCGCCTTACTCGGCGGCTTGCAATCCATCAGCTGATTTGCCGGTCGCGGTTTTTTTAAGCTTTTGGGCGACGGGCGTATCGATGAGGTCATCCCAGATAATTTCTGGTTGTTTGAGGCGTTTTGCCATTCGATTAAGCGCCCAGTCGCGCGCAATATCGGCTTGCCGTGACACGCCGAGCACGGCCAGCGCCCGCGCGATCCAAACGATATAGGTAACCACCCAATAGCGCGCGGCCAACAAAGAGGGGGTAAGCAGCAAGGTGAGAACCGTCGCGATACCCAGCCCGAATACCACCGCCGTGGCCAGTTGTTTCCACCAAAGCGCGGTCGGGCTGTCGATAGAATAGCCGCCATTGATAAAATCAAGGCTCAGCCCAAACATCATTGGCGCCAATCCGGCCATGGTCGTGATGGTGGTGAGCAAAACAGGTCTGATGCGCTGTTCGGCGGTTCTGATAATGGCTTCGATGCGCGGCATATAACGAGAGAGTTCTTGGTAGGTGTCGATCAAAACAATGTTGTTATTCACAACGATGCCCGCCAGGGCAACGATTCCCGTACCGGTCATGATGATCGAAAAGGCCTGCTGCATCACCAGCATCCCAATCAGAACGCCAACCGTTGATAACACCACGGCCAGCAACACGATGAACGAATTGAAAAAGCTATTGAACTGCGCCAGTAGAATAATGAACATCAAGGCCAAAGCCGCGATGAAAGCTTTCGATAAAAACGCTTGGCTTTCGGCTTCATCCTCTTGATCCCCGGTCCATTCCCAACTGACACCTGGTGGAAGCGGGTTGGCCTCTAAATAGCGGGTAAGAAAAGCAATCCGTTCATTGGCATTGATCAAAATGTCTTTTTCAACCCCAGCGGCGTCCGTTTCACTGCGCGACAATCCGGGCAGTACGCCGGCTTTGATGTCAAAATACCTTTTTTGATCAATGCGATTGATTTCGGCCAGTTTTTGAACCGGCTGGCGGGTGATGAAATTCGACAGGGGCACCAATCCCTCGCGGGTGCGCAATTTTAAACCGTCAAGCGTGCTGAGCACGCGGTCTTTTTCGGGAAGGCGCACGCGGATCTCAATTTCTTCATCGCTGGTTTCCACACGCATCGTATCTAGCAAAATTCCGCGGGTGACCAATTGCACCATGGCCCCAACCGTGGCCACATCGGCGCCATAGCGCCCTGCTTTTTCAACATCGACGTCAATTTGCCAATCAATGCCGGGCAGGGGCCGCGTGTCTTCCACCAAAGTCAGCCCTTCGGTTTGGTCAAATACGTTTCGCATTTCTTGCGTGACGCGCAGCAATTCGGGCCAATTATCCCCCGTAAGCCGCAAATGCACCGGTTTATTGCTGGCCGGTCCGCGCTCGATCCCGAGCACTTCTATTTGGATGCCCGGCAGCTCTTCAAGCGCTGCTATCAGCTCTTTCATGATCAGATTGCCGTCAAGCTCGGGGCGATCCCGGCGGTTTTCCCATGGGATGGTTTCAAGCTGAATTTGCGCAATCGTGTCTTTGGGCTTTTCAGCGCCCGAGGTGTTTTGATTTAACCCACCCGCCCCGGCGAAGGCAAAGACCGATTCAACCCCCGGATGGGCCAGAACGATTGCTTCAGCTTCTTTGAGAATCCGGTCTTTTTCGGGCAAAGACAGGTTGCCGCGGGCCTTCACATAAACAATCGCTTGCTCGGGTTCGGATTCGACGAAAAATTCCACCCCTCGATTGTTTTCGCCAAAATACTCAAAGACCGAAAAGGCAAAGAAAAACACGCCAAAGATCATCACCAGCGGCATTATCGGGTTCGCGACCATTAGCTTAACCAAAAATCCAAAATTGGTTCGTCGATAGCCTGAGCGTACCTTTTTTGCTGCGCGGTGAATTTTGGCGGCGCCCATGGCGACCGAGGCGGCAAATGCCGCCAAAAGGAACATAAGCGCTCCGGGCAAGGCTGCCATGGCGCCCATACTGGCCGCGTCTAGCCCAAAAAGATAATCTGGATTGACGGTTTGCATCGCGCCAAGGAACATCGCGTAAATGCACACAGGCACCAAAGCCGCGCGCAGGATCCAAGGCAGGCGCGCGCGCAGCACCGCCGCCGCGCCATCAAAGCCGCGACCCATACGCCCTGACACCCCCCCGACCACCGGCAAATAGACCAAGGCAACGATCAAAGATGCTGAAAGAACAAAGATCAAAGTGACGGGTAACATGCCCATGAATTGTCCAGGAACGCCCGGCCAAAACAGCATTGGCAAAAAGGCGCATAAGGTTGTAGCGGTTGAACTGACCACCGGCCAGAACATGCGTTTGGCGGCCTCTACATAGGCGCGCATTGGCCCTTCGCCTTCGGTGATGCGCTTATCGGCATATTCCACCACGACGATTGCCCCATCCACCAGCATGCCCACCGCCAAAATAAGGCCGAACATCACAATGTTTGAGATCGTAATGCCCATAACCGCGAGCAGAACGAAGCAGAGTAGAAACGATGTGGGTATTGCAAAGCCCACCAAAAGCGCGGCCCGCGTTCCCAAAGATGCCAGCACCACGATCATCACCAAAGCGATGGCCGTGAGCACCGAGCCTTCAAGCTGCGACACCATGCTGGCCACCACGCGCGATTGATCGTTTGAGCTACCAATATCCACCGCCGCGCGCAGCTCTGGGGGCCAGGTAGTCTCTGCTTCTTCAATCAGGGCGCGGATCGCCGCGGCAGTTTTGATTAAATTAAAGCCTTTGCGTTTCACCACTTGCAACGCCACGGTTGTTTCGCCGTTATAGCGCGCGGTTCCCACGCGGTCTTCAAAGGTCAGACGAATATCCGCCAAATCGCCCAGCGTGATGACGCGGTCACCATTGGTTTTGACGGGCAAATTGTAAATATCGCGCGGCTCGTCAAAGCTTGAGGGGATCTTGACCGAAAACGAGCCTTGCGCGGTATCAACTTCACCCGCAGCGATCAATTGGTTGTTGTTACGGACCACCGAAATAAGCTCTCCCGCGGTGACATTATAGGCCTCTAACCGCAACGGATCGATCACAACTTCCATCATTTCCTTGCGATTTCCGGCGATCACCGCCTCTAGAACCGCATCCATACCTTCGATCTCTTCCTGTAGATCTTCGGCGATGCGCGTCATCGTGCGCTCTGGCACATTGCCGGTAAGATTCACGATAATGATCGGAAATTCAGAAAAATTTATTTCATTGATCGAATATTTTTCGGCGCCTTCGGGAAACAAAGCTTCCGCCGCATTCATCGCATCGCGGGCATCGGCCATGGTTTTGGCTTTATCCCAGCCAAATTCGAATTCGATTGCCACACCGGCATAGTTTTCCGCGGCGGTTGCGGTCATTCTTTTTAACCCGTCCAGGTCCGCCAATTCGGTTTCTATTGGCCGCACCAAAAGCGCTTCACTATCGGCGGCGGAAATGCCCGGAAAAACCACCGAAACGAACAGCACGGGGATTTCGATGTCGGGCTCGCCCTCTTTTGGCAATGTGGTATAGGCAAAAATGCCCGCCGTCAGCGATAACGCAATCATCGCAAGGATCATGCGGGCGCGTTCAGCGGCCCAGTCAACGAGGCCGGTCATTGAAGAGCCTCACGATAGCTTGGCGCGACAAGAACGCCGCTATTCACGTATTCCTGGCCCACCAGAATAACCGTTGCTTGATTTGGCAAGCCTTTCAACCAAGCCCCTTCAGCGGTATCGCGCAACAACGTGACGGGGGCGAAATCAGCCCGGTTTTTTTCGTCGATGAGGCGTACGCCTAGGCGCCCGTCATCGTTCAGCGTCAAGGCAGATTGGGGCAGTAAATGCGCCATTGTCCCCTCTGAGGCCACCATAATTTCCGCTGTTTGGCCATCGCTTATGGACAAGTTTGGGTTGGGAACATCAATATCAATTCGAAACGTTCGGGTGAGCGTATCGGCCGAGCGCGATACGAAGCTCACTTCGCCTACCACCTCTTGACCCGAAATCAGCTTGCTGCGCGCTTTGGCCCCCAGCGTAACGCGGGCGATATCGGTTTCGGGGACATATCCGACCAGTTTGATAGGATCCAATTGGATGATCGTGGCGCATAAGGCACCGGGCTGCATCAGACTGCCCAGCTCGGCACTATCGGTTTCAAGAAGGCCGTCAAAGGGGGCCTTTAAGGTTAATTTATCAATCGCTTGCTCGGCGACCGCCACGCCAGCTTCGGCGCTTTCAATCAAAGAACGGGTGGTGCTGAACGCCGCCTTGGCTGCCGCGATGCGCGCTTCGGCTGTGCGCATACTGGCTTCTGCTGCCGCAACACGGGTCTCCGAGGCAAAGCCGCCTTTTGATAGCTTTTCGGCCGCATTAAGGTTGATTTCGGCTTCTTGCTGCTTGGCTTGTGCTTCGGTGAGGTTCGCCTGATTGCCCGCAACCTTGCCGCGCGCCTCGGCCAGCCGTGCCTTTGCATCTGTGAGCTGCGCGTTGCGGGTGCCGGGGGCCAGTTGACATAGAATATCGCCTTTGGTTATTTGGCTGCCCTTGCGTAACGGCTCCGAAATTATTTGACCCGTGGTTTCTGCGCGCAGTTCGACTTGCCGCGCCGCCTCGGTTTGCCCGCGTAAAATCACCGCGCTGTCTAATTCAACGGCTTGGGATTTGATTGCAATCACTTTGATTGCCAGATCTTGCTCGGCTTCTTCACCCTCTTGCGCCTTTTGCTGCGCTTGTGCGGTGGCTGGCTGTTGGGTTTCAGCGATGTTTGTCAGCTCATCGCCCGGCGTCACCTTGGCGGCGTTGACCTCTGCCTGATCGGTGGGAAGGGCTGCATCGAGCAAGGTTTCAATTGGGGCCCCTTTTGAGACTTTAATGACCGCGTCGCGCTCAAAAACCAGCAGATATAGCGCCCCTGCTACAATAATAGCGGATAATAATGATATCACGCGCATGCTCAAAAACTCCTACTTATACAGAACACTTAAAAGGGCCAATGCATGGTTTATATCCTGTGCAACACGGTATTTAGACCTTCTGATTGCAAATAGGCCTTTGTTATACATGTTGCAAGGTTTGCGCCCGTCTTTCGCTCTTGGCAGTTGCCAGAAGACAAGGTAAGACGAGGCGGTGAAGAAAAAAGAGGCATATTGTGAGTGAAACCGACAGTTTTATCGATGAAGTGAACGAAGAGGTCCGTCGCGACCGGCTCTATGCGGCGCTGCGCCGGTATGGCTGGATTGCTATTGTGGCGGTTCTGGCTATTGTCGGCGGGGCCGCTTTCAACGAATATCGACGCGCGTCGGATCTGGCGCTTGCGCAGCAGCGGGGCGATGCGATTTTGCAGGCTCTGGAATCGGATACGGGCGAAAGCCGGAGCGCCGCGTTGGGCGAGATTGCAACCGAAGGCAGCGCGGTTTCAGCGCTTGTGGGCCTGTTTCGGGCGAGCGAGCTGGTGATGATGCAAGATCCAGCCGCGGCCTCGGATGTCTTGGCCGCACTCATAGGCCAAGAAAGCATCTCGGGCGACTATAGCGATTTGGCTCTGTTCAAACAGCTGCTTTTGGAAGGAAGTGGACTGGATGCATCAGCGCGCCGCTCTGGTTTTGAGCAATTGTCAGCTGCGGGCAATCCTTTGCGGCTGCTTGCGCAAGAGCAATTGGCGTTGTTGGATCTTCAAGAGAATGACGAGACTGCAGCCGTAAAGCGGCTAAGCGATTTGTTGCAGGATGCGGAGATGACGCAGAATTTACGGCAACGGTTAGGCCAACTGATGGTTGCGTTGGGGCAAGACCCTAACGCACTGGACGGTTAAACTGGTGGCCGAGCAGTGATGCAGGTAATCCGCCATAGGTTCGGTATAATGTCAGCGCTTCTGTGCAGCATTGTGTTGGCGGGCTGCAGTGACCGCGAGGTCATCTTGCCGGGCAAGCGAGAGCCGATATTAACCTCAGAGCCATCGGCAACTGATGGTGCCGGCGCCCTAGCGGCCCCCAAAGCCTTCGCGATGCCAACGCAAAAAAACAATGTGGCTTGGCCGCAAGGCCACGCAAGCCCATCTACGCAGGTTGTTCATGCGGCCTTATCCGCGGCACCAAAGCCGCTTTGGGCGCTTAGTGTTGGAACCGGCGATCGGGCTCGAAACCGGATCACAGCGGATCCGATTGTGGCCGAAGGCATCGTTTTTACCTTGGACAGCCTCTCTGTGTTGACCGCAACATCCGCCGCCGGACGCCGGCTTTGGTCGCGTGATTTGACGCCGACCTCTGAGCGCGCGGGCGATGCTGATGGTGGCGGAATTGCTTATGGCGATGGTGTTGTTTTTGTGTCCACTGGGTATGGGGTGCTGCATGCGCTTGATCCCAAGAGCGGCAGCGCGCTGTGGAAGCAAGAGCTCAAAGGCTCGGGCAATGGGCGGCCCAGTTATTTTGACGGCGTTGTCTATTTGGTCAGCCAAGATTCGGTGGCTTGGGCGATCGAAGCTGCAACCGGGCGAATTCGCTGGCAATTGGACCATCTGAACGATGTTAATAATATGAGCGGGTCAACGGGGCCTGCGATATCGGAAAAATTGGTGGTATTTGGCTTTGGTGCGGGGGATTTACAAGCTGCCTTTCGGGGCGGAGGCCTGACCCTTTGGAACGCGACCTTGGCCGGTGGGCGCAGTGGCCGCGCGGTGGCTACGATTGATGATATCGCGACAAGCCCGGTGATCAGTGGTTCGACAGTTTTTGCAGCGAACACTTCGGGGCGGATTGCCGCGATGCGCCTTGATAGTGGTGCGCGCCTGTGGACAGCGCCTTTTGGCGCTAGATCGCCACTTTGGCCGGCTGGAGGCTCGCTGTTCTTTGTGAATGACTTAGGTCAATTGATGCGGTTGGATGCAACCGATGGCTCAAAAGTTTGGTCGGTTGATTTACCTGGCTTTGTGTCACTGGCGCAAAGAAAAAGCAAAGATGTGGTGACGCATCACGGGCCGGTTTTGGCCGGTGGGCGGTTGCTGCTTGCCTCGGGAGATGGGTTGTTACGCCAATTTGACCCCGAAACCGGCGCCGAGCGCAGCGCCATCCGCCTTGGATCGGGCGCGACGGCCAATCCGATTGTTGCCGATGGTATCCTGTATATCTTGTGCAGAGATGGTAAGTTAAGGGCCTATCGCTGAACCACTAGGTGGTGTAACAGCGTTCAGGCCGCTTTTTGGAGCAAAAAATGAGTTTTTCACTTGCCATTGTTGGCCGACCCAATGTCGGTAAATCAACGCTGTTCAATCGCCTTGTCGGCAAACGGTTGGCGTTGGTTGATGATCAACCCGGGGTCACGCGTGATTTGCGCGAAGGCGAAGCGCGTCTTGCCGATCTGCGCTTTACGGTGATTGACACGGCGGGTCTGGAAGAAGTGACCGACGATAGTTTACAGGGCCGTATGCGGCGCTTGACCGAACGCGCTGTGGATATGGCGGATATCTGTTTGTTTATGATTGATGCGCGCGTTGGTGTGACCCAAACCGATGAAATGTTTGCCGATATCCTGCGAAAACGCGCGAAACATGTGATTTTAGGTGCCAATAAAGGCGAGGGTTCTGCCGCAGATGCTGGTGTTCTTGAGGCTTGGGCTTTGGGTCTTGGTGAGCCATTGCGCTTATCGGCTGAACATGGCGAAGGGATGACCGATCTGCTTAGATGTTTGATGCCATTGGCCGATGACTTCAAAGAGCGCGCGCAGGATGAGGCGGCCGAAACGGATATTGATATCGAAGAATCTGACGCTGAGGATGCGTATCGCGCCCCCACAGCGAGCAAGCCGTTGCAAGTGGCGGTTGTCGGGCGTCCAAATGCTGGAAAATCCACCCTCATTAACCAGATTTTGGGAGAAGATCGTTTGTTAACCGGCCCAGAGGCTGGCATCACCCGCGACGCGATTTCGCTACAAATTGCTTGGGGCGGCGTGCCGATGCGGGTCTTTGATACCGCTGGCATGCGCAAAAAAGCGAAGGTTCAGGATAAGGTCGAAAAGCTATCTGTGAGCGATGGATTGCGCGCGGTGAAATTTGCTGAGGTTGTGGTTGTTTTATTGGATGCGGCGATTCCCTTTGAGCAGCAGGATTTGCGGATTGCAGACCTGGCAGAACGCGAGGGCCGCGCGGTGATCGTGGCGATCAACAAATGGGATATCGAAGATCAAAAGCAGCAAAAACTGAAAGATTTGAAAGAATCCTTTGAGCGCCTTTTGCCTCAATTGCGCGGCGCCCCCTTGATCACAGTATCCGCCAAAACAGGCAAAGGCTTAGACCGTTTGCAAGCTGCGATCATGAGCGCGCACCGGGTTTGGAACCGCCGCGTCAGCACCGCGAACCTTAACCGTTGGTTGAGCGGCATGGTAGAGGCGCATCCCCCCCCGGCACCTAATGGGCGCCGGATCAAATTACGCTATATGACCCAGGCCAAAACGCGCCCTCCGGGGTTTATCGTAATGTGCTCGAACCCGGATAAAATGCCGGAAAGTTATTCGCGCTATTTGGTAAATGCGTTGCGCGTGGATTTTGACATGCCCGGAACGCCGATCCGGCTCACTTTGCGCTCACAGGCGGATAAAAACCCCTATAAAGATCGCAAGAAATCTGCGCCCTCGCGCTTGAAAAAACATTTGTAGCGATTGGCGCTGGCGGCGCCTATACCAGTTGGCCTTCAGCACCTAGACTTGTTTTCCCGCCCAGATAGGGATGCAGCACCGCCGGCAATGCTACCGATCCATCGCTTTGCTGGCCATTTTCAAGCACGGCAATCAAACAGCGCCCCACCGCCAGTCCAGATCCATTTAAGGTGTGCAAAAAGGCTGGTTTACCGCCCTCGGCGGGTTTGAACCTTGCGTTCATACGCCGGGCTTGAAACGCGCCGGTCGTCGAAATCGAGCTGATTTCGCGATAGGTGTTTTGCCCCGGTAACCAGGCCTCTATATCATAGGTGCGCTTGGCGCCAAACCCCATATCTCCAGTGCAGAGCAGCATGGTTCGATAGGGAATATTCAGCTGTTCCAGAAGATCTTCGGCGCAGCGCAGCATCCGTTTTTGCTCGTCATCAGACCTCTCTGGATGGGTGATTGACACCATTTCTACTTTTTCAAACTGGTGTTGGCGCAGCATGCCAGAGGTGTCTTTGCCCGCGCTGCCCGCTTCAGAACGGAAACAAGCCGTATGCGCTGTCATCCGGATCGGCAACGCACTTTCATCTAATACATCGCCTGCGACAGAATAGGTTAAGGTGACCTCTGAGGTGGGAATCAGCCACCAGCCATTGGTGGTTTGATAGCTGTCTTCCCCGAATTTGGGCAGTTTATCCGTGCCATACATGGCGTCATCGCGCACCAGAACCGGGGTTTGCATTTCGGTTAACCCATTTTGATCCACATGCGTGTCGAGCATGAATTGCGCCAGAGCGCGATGAATTCGCGCCACGCCCTTTGACAGGTTCACAAACCGGCTACCGCTGGTTTTCGCCGCTGTTTCAAAATCCATAGCTGCGGCAACCGCGGTGATATCGAAATGCTCTTTTGGCGCAAAAGAAAACGCAGTGGGCGTGCCCCATCGAGCGATTTCAACATTCGCGGTTTCATCGCGGCCTTCGGGCACATCCTCGGCGGGCAGATTGGCAATCCGGGCCAAGCGATCGGTCAATTGCGCATCTAGATCTTTGGCCGCGTTTTGCATCGCGGCAACCTCGGCCTTTTTGGCGGCAACCAAGGCCCGCAAGCGCTCAAATTCGGCGTCATCGCCGCGGCCCTTTGCAGCGCCCACCTCTTTTGAGGCTTTGTTTTGCTCGGCCTGTGCACTCTCTGCGGCCTGAATTCTTGCGCGCCGCGCCTCGTCAAGCGCCAAAAGGTCTGAGGAAACCGGTGCATCGCCTCGGCGCGCAAGCGCGGCATCAAACGCACTGGGGTTTTCACGGATGGTGCGAATATCGTGCATGGCAGGCTTCCTTTGGTTCGTGACTCGCGTGCCCGCTCTTATGCACCAGTTGCGCGGCCAAGTGTAGAGGGGTTTGAGGATGTATTTGTTCAAGTTCTTGCGCTTATGCGGGGCCGATCCCTTGCAAAGCGTTGGACCAGCGCATAGGTTCCGCCAAACACGCAGCCAGACAGGAAATCATTATGGACGCCATTGCTCAATTTGTACCGTTAATTCTTATTTTTGCGATCATGTATTTTCTGCTGATCCGCCCGCAGCAAAAGAAGGTGAAAGAACATCAGGCGATGGTTGGTGCCGTGCGCCGCGGGGATCAAGTGGTCACGCAAGGCGGCTTGATCGGAAAAGTGACAAAAGTAAAAGAAGACAATGAGCTCGAAGTTGAAGTTGCTGATGGTGTGAAGGTCAGAGTTGTGCAAAGCACGCTTGCCGATGTGCGCAGCAAAACAGAGCCCGCGAATGACGCTTAAGCGCCGATAAAGCGTTTGACGATCGCAAAAGTTTAGAGGGAACCGACTATGTTACAAATTGATCTGTGGAAACGGATCGTTATTTGGGGGCTTTGCATTATCGGTTTGTTCCTTGCCCTCCCGAATGCGTTTTACACCCGTGTTGAAGGCTATAATGATACCAAAGCTGGGTTGATATCTGCCGAGTCCGCGCAAGACAGCTTCGCCTGGCCAAGCTTTTTACCCGCGTCTTTGGTGAATTTGGGTCTTGATTTACGCGGCGGTGCGCATCTTTTGGCGGAAGTTCAGGTTGAGGATGTCTATGCGGCCCGCATGAAAGCGCTGTGGCCGGAACTGCGCGATGTGTTGCGCGCTGAAAGGGCAAAGATCGGCACGATCCGTCTGCAAAAAGGTGCCGCCGATCAATTGCGGGTGAAAATCTCACAAGCGGAACAGATTGCCCATGCGGTTTCTGCCGTAGAGACACTGAGCAAACCCGTCGTTTCTCTAAGCAATGCCGGTGCGCGTGACCTTGAGGTCACCAGCGATGGCGATACCGTGATTGTTACTCTGTCCGAGGCCGAGCGTGCGCTCACCGATCAGCGCACTTTGCAGCAAGCTTTGGAAATCATCCGGCGCCGCGTTGATGAAGTGGGCACGCGGGAACCAACTATCCAGCGCCAAGGCGCCCGGCGGGTGCTAATTCAAGTGCCGGGCATCGGCTCGGCGTCAGAATTGAAAGATTTGATTGGAACAACCGCGCAACTGACCTTCCAGCCGGTGATCTCGCGCAGCGGCAATCCTGATGTTGATCCAGGATATGGCAATGAGGTGCTGCCCGATCTGACCGATACCGACCAGTTTTATGTGCTTGAAGCGGCCCCCGTTGTGACAGGTGAAGATCTGGTTGATGCGCAGCCTAGCTTTGATCAAAATGGACGTCCTGCGGTAAATTTTCGTTTCAATCCATCGGGCGGGCGCCGCTTTGGGGATTATACGGCTGACAATATTGGCAGCCCTTTCGCGATCGTTTTAGACGGCGAAGTGATCAGTGCGCCAACGATCCAAAGTCACATATCCGGAGGCTCTGGGATTATCACGGGTAATTTTTCCGTTGAAGAAAGCACCAATTTGGCGGTGCTATTAAGGGCAGGCGCGCTGCCCGCAGGGTTGGAGTTTTTAGAGGAACGCACGATTGGGCCCGAGCTTGGCGCCGATAGTATTCGTGCTGGTAAAATCGCCTGTATCGTTGCGTTTGCGGCTGTACTGGTCTTCATGGTTCTCAGCTATGGGCTGTTCGGCTTATTCGCCAATGTGGCCTTGATCGTGAATGTGGGTCTGATTTTCGGACTTCTTAGCCTGGTCGGCGCAACGCTAACCCTACCCGGGATTGCGGGTATCGTGCTGACCATTGGGATGGCGGTAGATGCGAATGTTTTGATCTTTGAGCGCATCCGAGAAGAACTTGTATCCGCCAAAGGCCCCGCGCGTGCGATTGAATTGGGCTATGAAAAAGCCCTGAGCGCCATCATTGATGCCAATATTACAACCTTTATCACAGCGGTCATTTTGTTCGTGATGGGATCGGGTCCGGTACGTGGCTTCTCAATCACGCTTGGCTTGGGTATTTTGACCTCTGTCTTCACCGCAATCTTCGTGACCCGCCTATTGGTGGTGATGTGGTTTGAGCGGCGTCGACCCAGAACATTGGAGGTGTAAAAATGCGCCTAAGACTCGTTGCTAAAAATACAAATTGGGATTTTTTCGGGAAAACCAAAATGTCGCTGGCGGTGTCTGCGATCTTACTGATTGTTTCTTTGATCTCTTTCTTGATGCAAGGATTGAATTTCGGAATCGATTTTCGTGGTGGCACAACGATTCGGACCCAAAGCGCGCAAATGGTAGATGTTGCGGCCTACCGCTCTGCCCTGGGACAATTGAACCTGGGCGATGTTACCATCTCTGAAGTCTATGATCCTAGTTTCCAAGATGATCAAAACGTGGCGATGATCCGCATCCAAGCCCAAGATGGCGAAGAATCCGTGTCTGCCGATATCATTCAAAATGCCTTGGTAGCGTTGCAAGGCGAAGCGCCTGATATTGCGTTTGTTTCGGTTGAAAGCGTGGGGCCAAAAGTGTCGGGTGAGCTGGTTCAAACAGCCGCTTTGGCAGTGATTTTAGCAATCGTGGCGGTGTTGATTTATATTTGGTTGCGCTTTGAGTGGCAGTTTGCGCTGGGCGCTGTTGCGGCGTTGGTGCATGATGTGTTGCTCACGATAGGGGTATTTTCGGTGGTTCAGATCAAGTTTGATTTGGCGATTATTGCGGCGTTGCTCACCATTGTTGGATATTCACTGAATGATACGGTGGTGGTGTTTGACCGCGTGCGCGAGAACCTGCGTAAATATAAGAAAAAAGTTCTGCAAGACGTTTTAAACCTGTCTATAAATGAAACGCTGAGCCGTACATTGATGACCTCTGTCACAACTTTGCTAGCGCTGATCGCGCTTTTTGTGTTGGGCGGAGATGTCATCCGTGGGTTCGTTTTTGCGATGATCTGGGGCGTTTTGGTGGGCACTTACAGCTCGGTATTCGTGGCCTCTGTGATGCTGTTGCGCCTTGGGGTAAAGCGCGATTGGTCTAAACCCAATGCCGAAGCAGGGACACAGGTGCCCCAATAATGCTGTCCGCCGGGCTCGCCGAGGCGGTCGCGTTAGATGGGTTGATATGGCTGGTCTTGGCCGCGTTTCTGGCTGGTTTGATCCGTGGCTTTTCAGGGTTTGGTTCTGCGATGGTTTTTCTTCCGGTTGCAGGGCAATTTGTATCACCGATCTGGGCGCTCTCGATTTTGGCGGTGATGGATTTATTCGGGCCTTTGCCCTTATTGCGCGCCGCGAGCAAGAAGGTGATGCGCGCCGATCTATTTCGCTTGATCTCAGCAATGCTGCTTGTGCTGCCGCTGGCGCTTTGGGTGCTCAGCCGCAGCGAGCCAATTTTATTTCGTTATCTGGTCTCGGGCTTGACACTTGCCTTATTGGCTTTGCTTTTAAGTGGGCTGCGTTTGCCTGCTAACCTGCCCAAGCCGCTATTATATATGGTGGGAGCTATTTCTGGCGCGACGGGGGGATTGGCAGGGCTGCCTGGCCCGCCGGTGATTTTTTATTTTATGGCCAGCCCTTATGCGGCGGATCGCGTGCGGGCCAATACGTTGATTTATCTATTCTCGTTTGATGTTTTAATCTTGATGGTGATGATTTTGGGCGCATATCTGCAGTTTGTTCCAATTCTCATCGGGCTGATGCTGGCCGCGCCCATCGCTTTGGGCAATTTGGCAGGAGCCAAGATTTTCAATCCCGAATACGAAAAGCTCTACCGCATCATAGCCTTTTGTCTGATCGCATTTTCTGCCATACATAGCATGCCAGTTTGGGAATAGGGGCGCGCCATGCGGTTAAATGAAATCAGTTATAATGATGCCAGCCCGATTGATGGGTATGGGCCGGGCTTTTTTCGCGTTGGCGGCAAGGTGCACCATGATGCGCTTTTGCTCAGTGGCGCGGGCACCAGCGCTTGGGCTGGTTTCGAAGATGTGGTTCAAATTCTATCACTGGCGGGTCAAATAGACGTGCTGCTTGTTGGGACAGGGGCAGAAATCTCATACATCCCGGCCGATTTTCGCAGGCCCTTGGAAGAGGTTGGCATTGGGGTTGAAGTGATGAGCAGCCCGTCGGCCTGCCGGACATATAATATTTTATTGTCCGAGGGGCGCCGCATTGCGGCCGCGCTTTTGCCCGTGGATAAGGCCGATCAAGCCGCTGATCAGATTTAAGCGCCATGGCGGTGTCGGATAATCCTATTTTGCAAGTAGAAGATGTCAGCGTGGCGCGTGGTGGTCAGCTGTTGTTGAAACATATAGCCTTTGCCGTTCAGCCGGGCGCCGCCTTAATTTTAAAAGCGCCAAACGGCTTTGGAAAAACAACTTTGTTGCGCGCCCTTGCTGGTTTGCAGCCAGTGCTGTCAGGGCAGGTGCATTTGGATCCCGACACAGCTGTTTACGCCGGACATACGGATGGTTTGAAGCCCACATTATCGGTTGCGGAAAACCTACGCTTTTGGGCAGATATTTTTGGAACGCAGACGATCACGGATAGCCTGAGGCTTTTCGGATTAGAGGCGCTGCAGACGCGCCTTGCAGGCAGTTTATCCGCGGGGCAGAAACGCCGCCTTGGGCTGTCACGCCTGTGGCTTGCCAAAAGGCGCGTGTGGTTATTAGACGAGCCGACCGTTTCGTTGGATCAACAGGCGGTGGGGCAATTTGCGGCTATGGTTGGCGCGCATCTTCAGGCAGGGGGCGCGGCAGTTATTGCCACGCATATCGATCTGGGCTTGGATGCGCGGGCGCAAATCTTGGATTTGGCACAGTTCAAGGCCAAGGGCGCAGCGCTGGAACGCGCAGATGAGGCTTTTTTATGAAGGCGCTTTTGCTGCGGGATCTTCGGCTATCAATCCGAGCCGGGGGCGGTTTTGGGCTTGGTTTGGCGTTTTTCTTAATTTTGATTCTATTGGTTGCCTTTGGGCTTGGGCCAAATCCGGCATTGCTGTCGCAAGCGGCAGCCGGATTGTTGTGGCTTGGGGCTTTATTGGCCTGCTTGCTGTCGCTCGATCGCATCTTTGCTTTGGATTTTGAAGATGGGTCTTTGGATTTACTGGCAACCGCACCCATTCCCTTAGAGGCCGTTGCAGCTGTTAAAGCCCTGGCGCATTGGCTGACCACCGGCTTGCCACTGGCGTTCATTGCGCCCCTGCTTGGTTTGATGTTGGATCTGCCGGTTGCAGGGTTTCCCTGGTTGATGGGCTCTTTGCTGCTGGGCACGCCCGCGCTCAGTATCATCGGCACCTTTGGCGCAGCATTGACCGTAGGGTTGAAACGCGGCGGGCTGCTCTTGTCACTTTTGGTTTTACCGCTTTACGTCCCGACGTTGATTTTTGGCGCAGAGGTGGCGCGGCGCGGGGTAGAGGGCCTTCCGCTTGCCACGCCGGCGCTGCTGCTCGCGGGTATTTCGTTGGTCTCGATGGCATTATTACCGATCGCGGCGGCGGCGTGTTTGCGTATCAATCTGCGCTAATCACAAGCTGTTTATCGGCAGCTTGCCACGCCGCGTTGCGTGGGCAGGCTGCCCGGCAGGCTTGGAAGGCCCGGCAGGCTTTGCAAGCCCGATTGACCTGCTTGACCTAGCTACTCCATTTGCGCTGTTGGGGTAGAGCGGGAAATTGCTTCTTCTTCTGCGTTCATTTCTGCTTCAATCGATTCAAAAAGCGGCGTGCTCATATAGCGCTCGCCGGTATCTGGCAGCATGCATAAAATCACCGATCCCGCTTTGGCGCTTTGGGCAATTTGCATCGTGATGGCGAAGGTCGAGCCGCCTGAAATGCCCGTAAGAATACCTTCCTGTTTGGCAAGTTTTTGTGCCCAGGCAACCCCGTCAGCGCCATTCACGGGCAACAATTGGTCATATGATTTTTTATCAATGGTTTCTTGCAGAACAAGTGGAATGAAATCGGGGGTCCAGCCTTGAATGGGATGGGGCTCCCAGGCGGGATGGCCGCTTTGTGGCGCGCCATTTGCGTGCCGCTCTTGCGCGATATCGCTGGCCAGTAAGGCAGCATTTGCCGGCTCGGTTAAGATAATCTTGGTTTTGGGCCGGGCGGATCTCAAGCCGCGCGCCACGCCCGAAACCGTGCCACCCGTGCCATAGCCCGTTACGAAATAATCCAGCCGCTCATTTTCAAAATCAGCGATGATTTCGCGGGCGGTGGTGTGCTCGTGAATATCGGCGTTGGCCTTGGTTTCAAATTGCTGCGCTAAGAACCAGCCATTGGCTTCGGCCAACTCTGCGGCTTTATTATACATGCCCATGGCTTTTTGTGCTCGCGGTGTCAGCACCACTTTTGCACCTAGCATGCGCATCAGTTTGCGTCGCTCAATTGAAAAGCTATCGGCCATGATAACCACCAAAGGATATCCCTTTTGAGCGCAGGCCATCGCAAGGCCGATGCCTGTATTGCCGCTGCTGGCCTCTACCACTGTTTGCCCTGGTTGCAACCGGCCTTCGCGTTCTGCAGCTTCCAATATATTCACCGCCAAACGGTCTTTTACCGATCCTGCCGGGTTAAAAAATTCGGCTTTTACGTAAATTGTAACGCCCTCGGGCGCCAAATTATTGATGCGAATGCAAGGTGTGTTGCCGATCGTGTCCAGAACAGAACCATATAGCTGGCCGCGACCATTTGTACTGCGGATTGTCATGTTATTTCCTTTTTTCCCTAGGCTATTCTGCGCCGGTGAAGTTGACAACATGAATAGTTTTGCGGGCTTGCAAAAGAAACAGCGCTGCTGAAATATTCCGCTTTGATGCGCCATCAGATATTCATATTGGGGTCTGGCAGCGGGTTTGAAATTATCTTAAGGTTTCTCAGGCCGCTAACGCCAAGAAACAGAAACCGTCGGCTTGTGCCGGCGTCACAGGGATAAAGCCCGCCGTGATAGGATGGAAATAAAATGTCACTTTGGGAATATGCGAACCCCGTAAAATTTTTGGGTGCCTCAACGCGAATACTGCCATTTATTGCGATTGGGGCCGCGGCCTGTTTGAGCATTGGGCTGGTATGGGGGTTTTTCTTCACGCCGGATGATTATCGCCAAGGCTCGACGGTTAAGATAATTTATTTGCACGTACCCTCTGCCTTGATGGCGATTAACGCGTGGTTCATGATGCTTGTGGCCTCGTTGATTTGGTTGATCCGGCGTCATCATGTAAGCGCTTTGGCCGCCAAAGCGGCAGCGCCGGTGGGCGTGGCGATGACGTTGATCGCCTTATTCACCGGTGCAATCTGGGGCCAGCCGATGTGGGGCACGTATTGGGCTTGGGATCCGCGGCTCACCTCGTTTTTAACCTTATTCCTGTTTTACCTTGGCTATATGGCGCTGTGGCGGGCGATTGAACGCCCGGATACCGCGGCTGATCTGACCTCTGTTTTGTGTATTGTGGGATCCGTCTTCGCGGTTTTAAGCCGATATGCGGTTAATTTTTGGAGCCAAGGATTGCACCAAGGGGCATCTTTGTCATTGGATAAAGAAAAGCATGTCTCGGATGTATTTTACCAACCTTTGCTGTTTTCAATCGCGGGGTTTGTTCTGCTGTTTTTGGCCTTGGTGTTGGTGGGCACGCGCACAGAAATTCGATTTCGTCGGGCGCAAGCCCTGCGCGCGCGACAGGAGGCAGCATGATGCCAGAGCTTGGAAAATATGCAGCGGCAGTGTTATCTGCCTATGGGGTGTCTTTGGGTATATTGGCGCTTTTGATCTTTGGAATATTGCGCAGAAATACGCGTGCTTTGGCCGAGTTAGAGGCCGCTGAAAGTCAGCGCGATGGGTAAAACCCCTTGGTTGCTGTTTCTGCCGCCGCTGATTTTCTTAGGATTGGCGCTGCTGTTTTACACCGGAATGCAGCGAGAAGACCCGAACCGCTTGCTTTCGACGTTGATTGGCCAAGCTGCGCCGCCAATCACGCCTGCGCGCTTATCGAATTTTCCAGAATTTGAACAAAGCCAGCTGGTTTCAGGTGGCGTAACCTTGGTGAATTTCTGGGCCAGTTGGTGCCCGCCTTGCCGCGCCGAACACCCCAAACTGCTGGAAATGGCGGGGGCCGGTATGCCAATAATAGGGGTGAATTTCAAGGATGACGCGGGGAATGCAGCCGCGTATCTGGCCAAGGACGGTAATCCGTTCCGCGCGGTTGCCTTCGATCCTGCGGGGCGCACTGCGATAGATTGGGGGGTCACCGCGCCGCCAGAAACCTTTATTTTGGATGCAAAAGGCACCGTGCTGTTCCGCTTTGCAGGGCCTTTGGTCGGAAGCGATTATGCGCAGCGGTTTGTGCCCGCCTTGCAGCAGGCGCTGGGTCAATAAGCCAGTTTGCGCCAAAGCGGCCGACTTCGTAGGCAAAGTAAAAGAGGCTGGTCTTGCGCGCTGTCATTAGTGATTATTGCAAGGAAAACCCGCGGCAGCGCTAAAGGCCCCGCCGCGGACAAAATTTAAGCGGCTTTCGCCAAGTTTCTCAGAACGTAATGCAGCACGCCGCCATGCTCGATATATTCCACTTCAATCGCGGTATCGATCCGGCATTTCAACGAAATTTCTTTCACGCTGCCATCCGCGAAGGTGATATGGCAGGGTAATTCCTGCAAGGGTTCAACGCTGTCCAACCCTGTGATTGTAACGGTTTCTTCGCCGGTTAAGCCCAGCGATTTGCGCGTGTCTCCGTTGGTGAACTCTAAAGGAATAACGCCCATACCAACCAGGTTTGAGCGGTGAATACGCTCAAAGCTTTCCGCAATCACGGCTTTTACGCCGAGCAGGGCCGTGCCTTTTGCCGCCCAGTCGCGGCTTGATCCTGCGCCATATTGTTCACCGCCAAACACCACCAGCGGGGTTTCGTTATTTTGATATTCCATCGCAGCATCAAAAATAGCGCTTTTCTCACCATCGGGGCCTTTGGTATATCCGCCCTCAACCCCATCAAGCATTTCATTCTTGATCCGGATATTGGCAAATGTGCCGCGCATCATGATTTCATGATTGCCCCGGCGCGAGCCATAGCTGTTGAATTCGCGCACGGGCACCTGCCGTTCGATCAGGTATTGACCGGCGGGGGTGGTGTCTTTGAACGAGCCCGCCGGACTGATGTGGTCGGTGGTGATCATATCGCCCAAAATTGCAAGTACTTTGGCGTTTTCAATATTCGTAATCACGCCTGGTTCCGGGCTCATGCCCTGAAAATAGGGCGGGTTCTGAACATAGGTTGAACTGGCGGGCCAATCGTAGGTTTGGCTTTGCGTCGTATCTACGCCCTGCCATTTTTCATCGCCCTTGAACACATCTGCATATTTGGATTGGAAGGCCTCACGCGTGACCGTGCGCTCGACCAGCTCTGCAACTTCTTGCGAGCTTGGCCAGATATCTTTCAAAAAGACGTCTTGGCCATTTTTATCTTGCCCCAAAGGCTCGCTTGATAAATCGATATCCATCGTGCCGGCCAGCGCATAGGCGACCACAAGCGGCGGTGAGGCCAAGTAATTGGCGCGCACATCTGGCGAAATACGCCCCTCAAAATTTCGGTTTCCTGAGAGGACCGCGGTTGCAACCAGATCCCCTTCGGCAATGGCTTGGCTGATTTCAGGCTGCAAGGGGCCTGAATTGCCGATGCAGGTGGCGCAGCCATAGCCCACCAAGTTAAACCCAACTGCATCCAGATCTTTTTGCAGATCTGCCGCTTCCAGATAGGCGCTCACGACTTGCGATCCAGGCGCGAGCGAGGTTTTCACCCAAGGCTTGCGATTCAGTCCCAAAGCCGCCGCTTTGCGGGCCACCAATCCTGCTCCGATCATCACGTAAGGATTGGAGGTGTTGGTGCAAGAGGTGATTGAGGCAATAACCACTTTGCCAGAGCGCATGGTATACTCTTCGCCCTCAACGGCAATTTCTTTATCCATCGGCCGCTGGAACGTGTCTTTCATTTCAGAGCTAAAGGCGGCTTTTGCCGCGTTCAGCGCCACAAAATCTTGTGGGCGTTTGGGCCCTGAAATGGCGGGCACAATCGTGCCCATATCCAAATGCAACGTATCGGTATAAATCGGTGCGTATTCCGCGTCGCGCCAAAACCCGTTTTCCTTTGCATAGGCTTCCACTAAAGCAATACGATCCTCATCGCGCCCGGTATTGCGCAGGTAGCGTAAAGTTTCGTCATCGATGGGGAAGAAGCCGCAGGTGGCGCCATATTCTGGTGCCATATTGGCAATCGTTGCCCGATCCGCCAGCGGCAGGCGATTTAGGCCCTCGCCATAAAACTCAACAAATTTGCCAACCACGCCTTTCGCACGCAGCAATTCCACCACTTTTAGAACCAAATCAGTGCCTGTTGTACCTTCCAGCATGGCCCCGGTTAATTCAAATCCAACCACTTCGGGGATCAGCATCGAGACGGGCTGTCCCAGCATCGCCGCTTCGGCTTCGATACCGCCAACACCCCAGCCTAACACCGCCATGCCATTGACCATCGTGGTATGGCTATCCGTGCCCACCAATGTATCAGGATAGGCGACTTCATCACCGTTTTGGTCAGTATCACTCCAAACGGTTTGGGCCAGATATTCGAGGTTTACCTGATGGCAAATCCCCGTTCCAGGGGGAACAACGCGGAAATTGTTAAACGCGTTTTGGCCCCATTTCAAAAAGGTATAACGCTCCATATTGCGTTCATATTCGCGATCCACGTTCATTTGAAAGGCGCGGGGATTGCCAAATTCATCAATCATCACCGAATGGTCGATAACCAGATCAACTGGGTTCAGCGGATTAATTTTTTCTGCATCGCCGCCCAAAGCCACCAATCCATCGCGCATCGCGGCCAAATCGACAACGGCTGGAACACCGGTGAAATCCTGCATCAGAACGCGGGCCGGGCGATAGGCTATTTCGCGCGGGTTCTTACCACCATTCGCGCCCCATGTTGAAAAGGCTTTTATATCCTCTAGTGACACGGTTTTGCCATCCTCGAAGCGCAGCATGTTTTCCAACACAACTTTTAAAGCTGCGGGCAGTTTGGAAAATTGGCCCAAGCCAGCATTTTCGGCTGCCGGGATTGAGTAATAAGAGATTGATTTCCCGTTAATACTGAGTGTTTTGCGCGTTTTGGCGGTGTCATGTCCTACGACGATGGTCATTTCTTTCCCCTTCTGCGACGGTGTGGTCACTTTGCTGCCGTTCTTTTGACCCAAGTTTTACTTCTGTTCAAGGGGGCAAAAGATAGTTTGTATGCAATTGTGTACAAATTTAAACGCAAAGGTGATCCGCTGTGATCAAGTTTCAATGGTCAATTGATTTTATCTGCCGTATTTTGAGTGGGTGGAATTTGGAAAAGAGGGGCCTGCTTTGCGCGCAAGAATGTTGAAATTCTGGCTTGGGATGTGGATGGCCTGCGCAGGTTTTGCGGTTGCACAGGATAGGCCAGCCGTTTTACTCGAGCTGTTTACTTCGCAAGGGTGTTCCTCTTGCCCTGCCGCCGATGCTTTGTTTCGCGATGTTCTTAGCAAACATTCAGATCTATTAACGCTTTCATTGCATGTCGATTATTGGGATTATATCGGCTGGAAAGACAGTTTTGCCAAGCGTCAATTTACCACCAGACAAAAAACCTACGCGCAGCGCTCGGGGCGTAAATCGGTTTACACACCACAGGTGATTGTGAATGGTCAAGATCATGTTGTTGGTTCAAACGCAACGGCGATCAAGGATGCGGTCGCGCGGGCCGCGCAAACCCCCCGCCGCGTGGTGCTTACATTGGTTGAAGCGTCGCTTGCTATTACAGCGACGCTTAAAAGCAACGTGGATGGAACCGGCGGCCCTGTAGATGTGCTTGCATTTTATTATAAACCACAAGGAAAAGTTGCGATCCAAGCGGGCGAGAATGCTGGGCAGACGTTGACCTATTCAAATGTGGTGGTTGAGATCACGCCATTGGGTGTCTGGAACGGCAAAGGGGTATGGTCAAAAACCTTTCAACGGCGCACAGATACGCAAGTTGTCGTGGTGGCGCAGCAGGCAAATCACGGGGCTGTCTTAGCCGCGGCGCGGGCACGCTGACGGTCTGGCTTCCAGCGCCTGTGGATCCAAAACCATTGCTTGGGATCTTCTTCAATGCGCTTTTCCAAACGCTGCGTAATCTGTTGCATCATTTGCATGGGCGCATCTGGCGCGACGGGCTCTTCAAACACGATGTCAAAATCAACGCCATTGGCGCGCCGTATGCCAAAAAACGGTATCACCACAGCTTGGGCTTTTAACGCGATATCCGCCACGGACGTAACAGTTGGTGCGGGTTTTCCCAAAAACGGCAGGGGCGCACCGGCGCCATCGTAAATATCAAATAATAACACCGCCATGCCGCCTTGGCGGATGTGGCGCAGCAAGCCCAATGTGCCTTTGCGGCCTTGCTCGAATACCGGCCCTGATAAATCATGCATATTTTGGGCATAATGCTTGTTGAAATAAGGGTTGGCCATCGGTCGGTATAAGCCCCCAATTTGAAACCCCTGGGCGACCAAAGCTGCCCGTGGCGCTTCGAAATTTCCGTAATGGCCCGTGACAAAAAGAACTGGCGTGCCGCTGTCTTTTGCCGCAAGAGCCGCGGCAAATCCTGGACCGGTGATCTTGGCCTGTCCCAAGCGGTTGCGAAGCGCAAGGATATCATAATTTTCGATAAATGTTCGCCCTGCATTATCGGCAGCGCCCCGCGCAATCTTCAGTTTTTCATCCGAAGGTTTATCCGGATATATGTAGTCCAAATTGGCCAAAGCCCGTTTTTGATAGCCTGTGAGGGGGGCCAGAACACGTCGCATAAACCACCCCATAAACTGCAATCGCGTTGCCAGAGGCAGGGTGCGTGCGCAGCGGATCAAGACCCGAATAGCCAAATCTGTTAGCCATTCGGCCAAGCTGCCCGTGTGCTTTGGGTTGTCTGGCATGCGATCCCTATTCTCTATGCATGTGGGGGGTAAATCATAAAGCGCTTGGCAGGGGCAAGCTTAACTTGCGCGATTATCGCGTTTGAGCGCTGGACATTGCGGCTTCCTCTTCGCGCCGAAAGGCGATGACGCCGCTTGTCACCAAATCTTGGATGGCTTGGACAACCGCGTTCAAAGCCGCCTCGCCTTGTTCATATTGGATTGCCTTCATATGGGCGATATCGTCCGATAGGTTCTCGGCCATCCGCCGAGGTAGGTTTTCAAGGATAAAAGTTGCCGTGGCGTTGGGCCCGGTTTTTTGTGCATAGGCCAGCGCGGTTGCAAGCTCGATGGTGTTTATGCTGCGGGTAATCTGGGAAATATCGCTGGGATGGAGCCGCTTGTGAATGTCTTTAAAGGCAAACATCACCTGCCGAACCCGATGCGCAAAGGCGGGGTCGCTTTCATCGAGACCATCTAGAACATCATCGCGCAGCACTTGCGTGGTTGCGGTTAAAATAGATCCCACCCGCTCTTCCGGCGATAGCGCGAATGCGCGATCAGGAAGGTTATCGAGCTGCGCTAAAAGGCTTTGACCGATCCGTGAAATGGCTTGCGGGGTGACATGATGGGTCATTGAAATTGCATGGCTGATTTGGCGTGCGTGTTTTCCGGGCAATTTCCCCAGCAGCGCCGCTGCTTTTGACACATCCAACTTTGAAATAATAATTGCGCTGACCTCTATGCTCTCTGCCTCGATTATGGCGATCAATTCATCGATGTCGCTGATATTCAATCGATCCCAAGGGTCTGAGAATTTGCGCACGCCGGCTTCTTTGCGCAACCGCTCTGCCGTTTCAGTGCTGATTTTACCTTCCAGCAGGTTCAGTGTTTGCGCCGCACCGCCGCACAAATTTAACCCGATCGAGGTGACTTCGGATGAGAATTCTTCAATCACTTCTGTTAACAGATTGCGCTCAACAAATTGTAAATTAGCCAATTCTTTTGCCAATTGTGCTTGGGCGTCGACACTGAGGTCATCGACCGGTATGTCCAAGCCACTGCGCAGCATCGCGCTGACCACGATCGCGGCTTTTTCAGCCTGACTTATTACCCGCGATGACGCCGCCACCGGGTTAGAATTATCTGCTGTTGGTTCTGACACGCGGCGCCCATCGATTGTTAGGCACCCGTTTTAGCCGGAAAACGTGAAAGGAACGCTAACTTTTGCGGCCATAAACCACAAATCACCACTCACAGATCTGGCGCAGCCTGCGGTGTTCAAATACTCGGTTTACCACCGGTTTCGGGCTTGGCCCGCGCCAATCCTGCGATCAATGCGGGCACCAAGAGCGTTTGCAACCTGACTGATTGCGGCTTTAACCGGCGCCAAATACGCGGTTGAAAATTGTATCAACGTGCTTTGTGTGATAGCCCAGATCAAATTTTTCTTCTATCTCAGCCTCACTCAGCGCGGCGCGCACTTCATCATCCGCCAAGAGCTCGGTTTTGAAATCTTTATTATCTTCCCAAACCTTCATCGCGTTGCGTTGCACCAACCGATATGAATCTTCGCGGCTTACGCCGGCTTGCGTCAACGCCAAAAGCACCCGTTGGCTCATCACCAGACCGCGGAACTTATTCATATTGGCCAGCATGTTATCTGGATAGATCACCAATTTATCAATCACTTGTGTCAAGCGGTTCAGGGCGAAATCTAAGGTGATCGTTGTGTCTGGCCCGATATTTCGTTCGACCGAGCTATGCGAAATATCACGTTCATGCCAAAGCGTTACGTTTTCCAGCGCGGGCACCACGGCCATGCGCACCAGACGGGCCAACCCGGTGAGATTTTCCGTTAAAACAGGATTGCGTTTATGCGGCATTGCAGAGCTGCCTTTTTGCCCCTTTGAGAAAAACTCTTCCGCTTCAAGCACTTCTGTGCGCTGCATATGGCGAATTTCAGTGGCGATGTTCTCGATGCTGCTGCCGACAACGCCCAAAGCGGCAAAAAATGCTGCGTGGCGATCGCGCGGGATCACTTGCGTGCTGATCGGTTCTGGTGTCAGACCCAGCTTCGTGCAGACATGCTCTTCCACCTGCGGATCAATATTGGCAAATGTACCCACAGCGCCAGAGATTGCGCCCGTTGCAATTTCGGCGCGCGCGATGCGCAACCGCTCAAGGTTACGATCCATTTCAGCGTAGAAGCGCGCAAAGGTCAGGCCCATCGTGGTAGGCTCGGCGTGGATGCCATGGCTACGCCCGATGCGGATGGTCATTTTATGCTCGTGAGCGCGCCGCTTCAGGGCTGCAAGAAGCGCTTGAACATCCGCAATCAGAAGGTCTGCCGCGCGTACCAATTGAACGTTGAGACAGGTGTCCAACACATCTGAGCTGGTCATTCCTTGATGTACGAAACGGGCTTCTTCAGATCCGATATGCTCTGCCAGATGGGTGAGAAATGCGATCACATCATGTTTCGTAACTGCTTCGATTTCATCAATACGCGCGATATCAAATTCTACATCTTTGGCCCGCCAAACCGCATCCGCATTGGCTTGAGGGATCACTCCAATATCTGCCATAGCCTGACAGGCATGGGCTTCGATTTCATACCAGATGCGAAATTTGCTTTCGGGTGACCAGATGGCAACCATGTCTGGGCGGGAGTAACGAGGGATCATAAAATTTAGCCTTGCTTGAAGAAAAGATGGCTTCTTTTAGAGCTGCTTTCTTGTCGGGGCAAGGGGGCGGCTTTGCGCGCGAGGCGGGCCTTTAATGCGGGGCTCGGCCCGGTCTGTTGTCTAGGCTATGCCCATCAGTCTTGGGTCAAACGGGTAGGCCGATAGGTTCTCAAAGCCCTCAGGTGTGATCAAAACCTGATCTTCCAGCTTAATCGAAAAATCGCCCCCCTCGGGGCTGACCAAAGCTTCAACGCAAAGCACCATACCCGCTTCAAGTGGATAATCGTAAGCCCCTTCGACGAAGGTGTCAGCATAGGCAATCAAAGGCCATTCATCGCAAAGGCCGACACCATGCATCAGGCAGCTATATTTGCCCTTTTGATATTCTGGCGCCAGCTTATGGGCGTTCTTCGTTAGCTCTGGTATCATGACACCGGGTTTGAGCATTTGCATATTTTGCATGATATGCTCATGGGCGTGCCGCATAGCAGAAATCATATCTGGGCGCGGGTTCTGATCTCCGATCCACCATGTTCGGCTGATATCAACGCAGATCCCGTAGGATCCAATGAGATCTGTATCAAAGGCGAGAATTTCGTTATTTTGCACAATCCGTCCGCTGCATTCTTGAAACCAAGGATTGGTGCGCGGGCCCGATGTGAGCAAGCGCGTTTCAATCCACTCACCACCTCGCCGGATATTCTCAGCATGCAGCACCGCCCAGATATCATCCTCGCTCATTTGGCGCTGTGCCACCCCTGCGCGCGCGGTGTTTTCCATCACCGCGATAGCGGTTTCGCAGGCATGCGAGGCGCAGCGCATTGCCAAAATTTCATCCGGACCTTTGATCGAGCGGGCTTTTTCGGTGAGCTCTTCACCTTCCATTATTTCAAAGCCCTGCGCCTCTAACGCGCGCAGCCCATGCAGCATGATTTTATCCACCGCCAACCGGCGATTGCCACCCCCGTGTTGCTTGATCAATTGCCGTATTTCATTTGAAAAGGCATCGGCTGCGATATCAACCTTATCGCCACGGTCAAAATAAAATAAATCAGCGCCAGCGCGCTGCTCGCGCACCAGCGGGTTAAACTCAGATAAAAACGGGGCGTTTTTGTAGTCCCAGATCACCATATAGCCATCTGCGCAAATCAACACAGCCCGAAACGGGTTATGGCTGTTCCAAAGCTGCATGTTGGTGCTGTCGGTTGCATAGCGAATGTTTAAGGGATCAAAGATCAGTAACCCGCCGTAATCACGATCCACGATATGCTGAGTGAGGCGGTTCCACCGATAGCGCCGCATGGCTTGCAGATCGGGCAGGATCAATCCGGCCCGCTGCCATTCCTGATAGGCCAGTTGCGTCGGGCCGATTTCAACGCGATTTTGATCATTGGGCGTATTATCGCCCAAAACCGCCCCCCGCGCCGGATCAATTTTGCGCCCGTCTCGATAAACCTTTCCCATTTGCAGCCCCGCGTAAATAAAACGAATGTCTGCATTACGTTGAGTCATGGTTTGAAATGGGTCAAAAACAATTGCGACATCGCGTTTGTGCGTTTGCGACTTGCAGGGCGCGCAGTTTTGGCAAAAACTGTTCCTTATGACTGAGATTTTACAAAATGAGTTGCCTTATGACGTGTCACATCACGGCGCCCTACCGGGGATTTCCCCTTTGGCGCCGGAGGCGTGGTTGATCGTGGATGAGGCTTATTCGGCCCAAATCCAGCTGCGGGAAACTCTACTTAAACACCAGCGCGACAACGTGTTACGTTTAGCCCCAGAAGCTTTCGCGGCAGCGCAAGAATTGCTGGGGATGGCGCTTGGGTTTGCCACTGCCCATTTGGGATTTGAGAGACACAAAGATAGGATTATTTGCCCCGATGGTCGCTTGGTTTTGATCGATGATCAGGATCCGCTGGCCACTTTGGGGCGCGCGTTGCAAAATGATTTTTGCCTTTTGCAGCCGCGCGGTGCAGAACATCTATTGACGGGGGCCATATTATGTTTTCCCGCCAGTTGGACGCTTGCTGAAAAATTCATGCATCCTTTATCCAGGATCCATGTGCCCGTGCCGAGTTATGATGCCAATATAACAAAGCGCGTGCAGCGTTTGTTCAATGGAATTCAAGTTGGCCGGCCGCTTTGGCGGTGCAATTACCTGCATTATGATGCGCCTGACCTGTTTCATCCACGCATGGAAGCCGATCCGCGCAGCGGCGTGTCAGAAGGCGCAGGCCCTTATATTCGCAGCGAACGCCAAACCTTATGCCGTTTGCCCAAAACTGGTGCCGTGGTGTTTGGCATTCATACGTTTGTTTTGCGAAATCAAACCTTTCAGGCAGATAAAGCGTAAGCGCGGTTTCATTCCGCTGAAAATAAAAAAGGGCGCCAAAAAAGACGCCCTTCTTGACCTTATACACTCATCATTTTAGCAGCTGTAATACATGCCGAATTCAACCGGATGCGGCGTGTGCTCATAGGTTTCGATCTCTTCCATCTTCAGCTCAATATAGCCGTCGATTTGATCTTTTGTGAACACGTCACCTGCCAATAAATAATCATGATCTGATTGCAGCTCTTCCATCGCTTCGCGCAAAGATCCGCACACTGTTGGAATATCGGCCAGCTCTTCTGCTGGAAGATCATACAGGTTCTTATCCATCGCTTCGCCCGGATGCGTTTTGTTTTTAATGCCGTCAAGGCCAGCCATCAGCAGGGCCGCAAAGCACAGATAAGGGTTGGCTGAAGGGTCGGGGAAGCGCGCTTCAACGCGTTTCGCCTTTGGCGATTCTGTCCATGGGATCCGAACGCAGCCAGAGCGGTTTCTGGCCGAATAAGCGCGCAGAACTGGCGCCTCAAAGCCTGGAATTAACCGCTTATAGCTGTTGGTTGAGGGGTTCGTAAACGCATTCAAAGATTTGGCATGCTTCAAAATACCGCCGATGAAATATAAGGCCTCATCGCTGAGATCTGCGTATTTGTCGCCCGCGAAGAGTGGCTTGCCGTCTTTCCAGATCGACATGTTGCAATGCATTCCAGTTCCGTTATCGCCCGCGATGGGTTTCGGCATGAATGTGGCTGATTTGCCATAGGCCTGCGCCACATTGTGGATCACATATTTGTATTTCTGCAGCTCGTCTGCCTGTTCTGTGAGGCTGCCAAAAATCAAGCCCAGCTCGTGCTGACAGCTGGCCACTTCGTGGTGATGCTTGTCAACTTTCATGCCGAGGCGCTTCATTGTCGATAGCATTTCAGAGCGGATGTCTTGCCCGTCATCGATGGGATTGACGGGGAAATACCCGCCTTTAACGCCAGGGCGATGGCCTGAATTGCCCGCTTCATATTCAGAATCTGTGTTCCACGAGGCGTCTAGCGCATCGACTTCATACGATACTTTGTTGATTGAATTTGAAAACCGCACATCATCAAACAGGAAAAACTCGGCTTCCGGTCCAAAATAAGCCACGTCACCAATTCCTGATGATTTCAGATAGGCTTCCGCTTTTTCTGCCGTGCCACGCGGGTCACGATCATACGCTTCCCCGGTATCGGGCTCAACCACAGAGCAGTGAACGCAAAGCGTTTTTTCTGCATAGAACGGGTCGACATACGCGCTGTTGGTATCCATCATCAATTTCATATCTGAAGCTTCGATTGATTTCCATCCAGCGATCGAAGAGCCATCAAACATGAACCCTTCCTCAATGAAGTCCGCATCGACTTGATCCGACATCACAGTTACATGCTGCAGCTTGCCTCGCGGATCCGTAAATCGAATATCTACATATTCAATATCTTCATCTGCGATGGTTTTGAGAACGCTTTCAGTACTCATTCCACTAATTCCTTTTGTCTTGAGTGGGTTTAAAGCGCGTCCGAGCCGGTTTCACCGGTTCGGATGCGGATGGATTGCTCGATTGGGCTAACGAATATCTTTCCGTCACCAATCTTATCGGTCTTTGCAGCTTGGACGATGGCTTCAATGGCCCCATCGACTTGATCGTCATCCAAAACAACTTCGATTTTCACCTTGGGCAAGAAATCGACAACATATTCGGCTCCGCGGTATAATTCCGTATGGCCTTTTTGGCGGCCAAAGCCTTTCACCTCGATCACGCTCAGCCCTTGGACGCCCAAATCTTGCAGGGCTTCTTTCACTTCATCAAGCTTGAAGGGTTTTATGATGGCTTCAATTTTTTTCACGTTCGCCTCCCTAATAGGTTTGCTTGCTAGGAACATAGAGCGGCGACATACTCAATCCTATGAGCGTTCAATCACGCCCGTCGACGGGCTGATCGGGCAGTCAAAGGTTAAAAATTAATCAAAGTGATTAAAATTTAATCAAAAGTGAATCGCCCATCCGTAACTGAATGAATTCCAGCAAAGCTCCGTGCGTCTTGGTTTGGGCAAGTCTGCACCCGGCGAGGGGGCTGAAACATGGGCCATCTTCGCCCTCGTTGAAGCTGTAAATTGATTGTCGCTTACCAAGGCTCATTTTCTGCTCGCATCTGTTTAAATGTTTTGATAGAGGGTTTCGCAATTCAAGGGTTTGTCATAATCAAGCCTTAAAATACTGCGGGTGTGGCGAAATTGGTAGACGCACTAGATTTAGGTTCTAGCGCCGCGAGGCGTGGGGGTTCAAGTCCCTCCACCCGCACCAAATATTAAAAGGACAAGATAGATATGCAGGTCACTGAGACCCTCAAAGAAGGCCTTAAACGCGAATATTCAATCGTGGTAAGCGCCGCTGAGCTTGATGCGAAGGTCAATGAGAAATTGGCAGAAGCGCAGCCCGAAGTTGAATTGAAGGGCTTTCGGAAGGGCAAAGTGCCGCTCGCGCTGCTGAAAAAGCAGTTTGGAAAGCGGTTGCTGGGCGAAGCGATGCAGGAAAGCATCGATGGCGCGATGAACCAGCATTTTGATGATAGCGGTGAACGGCCGGCGCTTCAGCCTGACGTTAAAATGTCAAACGAAGATTGGAAAGAGGGCGACGATGTTCACGTCGACCTGAAATATGAAGCGCTTCCAACGATTCCCGAGCTTGAGTTCAAAACGGTTGAGCTTGAGCGTATGGTGGCGAAAGCCGATGCGGACAGCGTCGATGAGGCGCTGGGCAATCTGGCCGCATCATCGCAGAATTTTAAAGACCGTAGAAAAGGCTCGAAAGCCAAAGATGGCGATCAAGTGGTATTTGATTTCGTTGGTTCGGTTGATGGCGAAGAATTTGAAGGTGGCTCTGCCGAAGATTATCCTTTGGTTTTGGGTTCAAACAGCTTCATCCCAGGGTTTGAAGATCAGCTTGTGGGCGCGAAAGCCGGTGAAGAACTAGACGTTAACGTGACGTTCCCGGGCGATTATGGCGCCGAGAATTTGGCTGGCAAAGACGCATTGTTCAAATGCGCAGTGAAATCGGTGCAAGAGCCGGTTGCTGCGGAAATAAACGATGAACTGGCCACTAAATTTGGAGCCGATGATCTAGAGGCGTTGAAGACCCAAGTGTCCGAGCGGCTCGAAAATGAATATGCCGGCGCGGCTCGGGCTATTACCAAACGGGGCTTGCTGGACGCGCTTGATAAAATGGTAGATTTCGATTTGCCACCTTCCTTGGTGGAAGCCGAGGCAAAACAAATTGCGCATCAACTTTGGCATGAAGACAACCCTGAGGTCGAAGGGCATGATCATGACGAAGTCGAGGCCACTGCCGAACATAACACGCTTGCCGAACGCCGGGTGCGTCTTGGCTTGCTGTTGGCCGATATCGGCATGAAAGCCAGCATCGAAGTGACCGATGCTGAAATGTCGCAAGCCATCATGCAACAGGCCCAACAATATCCGGGCCAAGAGCGGCAGTTTTTTGAATTTGTTCAACAAAACCAAGCTATGCAGCAACAGATGCGCGCGCCCATCTTTGAAGATAAAGTTGTGAATTATGTGTTTGAACTAGCAACAATTACTGAAAAGACGGTAACGAAGGATGCGTTGCAAGCGGCAGTCGAGGCGCTTGAGGACAACTGATTTTTTCGAGTTTATCGATAATCTGTATCAAAGCCCACCCTATTAGCGGTGGGCTTTGTTTGTTAAGAAGGCTGAAAAATTGGGTCGGCCTAAGTGTCCAAAAGCTGGATGCGGGTGTTGGGGCCAAATGGCTGTAAGAGGTGGTAACGTAGAAGAATGACGGATCGGTTTTCATATTCGGTTGCGGCAAGCGATGGCAAAGCGCGGACGGGAAAAATTTCGACTCCGAGAGGCGAAATCCGCACGCCTGCCTTCATGCCAGTGGGCACGGCGGCCACGGTGAAGGCGATGATGCCGGAAAGCGTGGCGGCAACGGGGGCAGATATTCTGCTTGGCAATACCTATCATTTGATGCTGCGGCCGGGGGCCGAGCGGGTGGATGCTTTGGGGGGCTTGCACAATTTTATGAATTGGCAGCGCCCAATTCTTACCGATAGTGGCGGGTTTCAAGTGATGTCTTTGGCTGGTTTGCGCAAACTGACTGAGCGGGGCGTTACCTTCAAATCGCATGTTGATGGATCCAAGCACGAGATTACCCCTGAACGCTCGATGGATATCCAACGCCTTTTGGGCAGCGATATTGTGATGTGTTTTGATGAATGCACGCCCTTTCCTGCGGACGAGAAAACCGCCTTAGACAGCATGCAATTGTCGATGCGCTGGGCGGCGCGTTCCAAAGAGGCATTCGGGGATCGCCCGGGGCATGCTTTATTTGGTATCCAGCAGGGCAGCGTGTTCCCTGAGCAGCGTGCAGAAAGCGCCGAAGCTTTAAAGGCCATTGGGTTTGATGGCTATGCGGTTGGCGGGCTCGCGGTTGGCGAAGGTCAAGAGGCGATGTTCTCGGTGCTTGATTATGCCCCTGATATGTTGCCGCAGGATAAGCCGCGCTATCTGATGGGGGTCGGCAAACCGGATGATATTGTGGGCGCGGTGAAACGGGGCATCGATATGATGGATTGCGTATTGCCCTCGCGCTCAGGGCGCACGGGGCAAGCTTTTACCCGCCAAGGCGTGGTGAATATCAAAAACGCCCGTCATCAGGACGATCCGCGCCCGCTTGACAGCGCCTGCAGCTGCCCGGCCTGCAAGAATTACTCGCGGGCGTATCTTCATCATGTTTTTCGTTCGCAAGAAATGATTTCGGGGATGCTGCTCACCTGGCATAATCTGCAATATTATCAGGATTTGATGGCCGATATGCGTGCGGCTATTGCGGCTGGTCGTTTTGCGAGTTTTGAAGCCGAGTTCCATGCTCAGAGGGCGGCAGGAGATATTGCCCCTTTGTAACCTGGCTTCGGCGCGCTTTGGATCGGTTTTTTAAGCGTGCGCGGTTACGATATAAACCGTAGCGCCATAAGAAATTTTGCCGTCTTTCTGGCGCGCCGCGGATTGCGCCAGCATCGAGCGGAAGACTTCAGCGCGCGCAGCCTCCCCCATTTCGGCCGCAGTCATAATTCGCGTGGCAAAGCCGATCTGCATCAGCAGCTTGGCATCTTCTTCGGGGCTGTCTTTAGTGGTCACTTCTGTGGGTGTTTTTGCGATCTCAACCTGCTGAAAACCGGCCTCTTCAAGCAGGCCGCGCAGATAAGCAGCATCGCTGAACGCCAAAGGCCCAGGCGCGCGACCTGGGGCGATGAAAGGCTGATCTGTATGTTGCAACACGGCTTGCAATGGCGCGTAAAAAAATTCGTTTTCCTCCAAAGGTGCCCAGCAAACAAAGCGTAACCTGCCTGCAACGCGCAGTGCGGATTTGATGTTTTGAAAGGCTTTCACCGGGTTTTCGAAGAACATAACGCCAAATCGTGAGATCACCGTATCAAGTTTTTGCACCGCAAAGCGATGCGCCTGCGCATCGGCCAAGACAAAGTTGATGTTCTTATGCTCCGCGCATTTCTGCGCGGCTAAATCTAAAAGCGGTTTTGAAATATCCAAGCCGGTAATCTGCACGCTTGGCGGTGCGCCTTTTGCAAGCGCAAGCGTGGTGGTGCCGCCGCCGCAGCCGATATCAAGAATCTTGCTGGATGGGTGAAGATCCAAATTTTCAAGAAGCAATTGACTGATGGTTTCCAGCCGCTCACTCATCAAACGGTCATTTTCCACCCAAGACAGGCCAGACGCTTCGTTCCAGAATTTCCCCTGATCTGGGTTTTCGCCAAAATCCGCCATTTACACGGCCTCGCTTTCGCTATGATTACTCTGGTTTACTATAAGGCAGGCGCGGGGTGGCGCATTACTTCTTTTCCACCGGCTCTATTGGCGCAGCGGCTTTTTGCCAGGCCGTGAAACCCCCAGCAATATGTGTGACTGGAGATAATCCCATTTGCTGCGCGACCTGTGCGCTTAAGGCTGACCGCCAAGCGCTGGCACAATAAAATACATAGGTTTTATCTTGGTTGAACAGCTCTTTATGGTAGGGGCTTTCTGGATCAATCCAGAACTCCAACATCCCGCGCGGGCAAGAAAAAGCATTTGGTATTTTTCCCGAGCGCTGCAGCTCGCGAATATCTCGTAAATCGATGAAGACGTGATCTTGGCTGTTTAATAGGCCGGCGGCCTCTTCAACGGATATACTGGGCACGACAGCGTTGGCTTCTGCGAGCAATTCTTTGATACCTTTGGTTATTTTTTGCGCCATGGTTAAATTCCTAAATGCAGTTTGGGTTTCCAAAAGGGCCGGAAAAGTTCTATTTTTGGGCAGCGGTTCATTACCACTTTCATCCCCGCCTCTTCGGCAAGTCGCGCGGCGTCATCATTGCGGACACCGATTTGTCCCCAAAGCACTTTGGCCTTGATGGCAATTGCTTCGCGGGCGATTCCCAATAAATCCTCGGGGCGACGAAACACTTCCACCATATCCACAGGGCGGTCAATTGCATCCAGTGATGGGTAAACTTTTAATCCGCGGATTTCTTCCAAACCGGGGCGCGGGTTGATGGGGATCATATCATAGCCGGTTTCGCTGAGCACCCTTAAGACGCCATAGCTGAACTTGGTTTTATCGGGGCTGGCTCCGACCATAGCGATGGTTTTAACCGAGGATAGGATGTCATTTAAATACGCATCCGGATAAGGGGCATCGTGGTCCATATAGGTCATGGAGCTTTCTCCAATTTTGTGGCGATATCGGCTTTCAATTCATGCGGCGCAAGCGGATCCAAGAAGGGGTTGCGATAGAGCTTGTCATGGCTTTCAACGCCAATTTCCAACGTGCAATCGCTGAGCGGGCGGGCGACGCATAAAATGACATAGCCATCCGTAATCTGGCGATTGTTCAGCGCCACTTGCGGCGCTTGATTCACGCGGCCATCGGTAAGCTTAGCCGCGCAGGTGATGCAACCGCCATATTTACAGCCATAAGGCAAATCAACGCCTTGGTCGCGCAGGCTGTCTAGCAGCGGTTTGCGATGATCCACCTCATAGGTGGCGCCATCGCGGTTTGCCAACGTGATTTTATGCATCATAGCCAGATATCGCTTGTGCAATCGCCACCGGGATAGCGGGTTTCGTGGCACCGGCTTGGGCCGTTGGGCTCTTTGCCAAAATCCACCACGAAATTCGGGTCAATTTCCATGCCGCCATTTTCAGTGTCGCAATTCACCATCAACATACAGCCACCATTGGTTCGAATTTCTGGATAAAACTGATTGTCCCACGTACTGAACAAAGAGGTGGTGACATAGAGCCGCTTACCATCCAGGCTGAGCTGAATCATTTGCGGCCCGCCGGTGACTTTTACGCCGTTCACCTCTGGTGCTTTGCCCAGCAAGCCCCCCATCCACACCTGGCCGGTCAGTTTTGCATTGTGTGGATCGCTGATGTCATATTGGCGTATATCGCCATGCAACCAATTGCACAGGTAGAGATATTTATCATCCATCGATAAAAGAATTACCGAAATCACCCCGGGTACTGGGATCGGCCATTCCGGATGAGGTTCATTTTCAACATCGACAATTTTTTCCCATTGCCACTCGTCGTTTTGATCTTTCCACCAATGAATGATGTTTGCGCTGAGCGCGGCGCCGACAAAGCCATGCGAACTGTCCGGATCGTGATGAAAACGCACTTCCAATGGGATCAATCCATCTTCACCTAAATACATGCTTTTGATCGGCTCTTTCTTTTCAAAATCCCAAAAATGGATTTCGCGGCCATATTTAAGATGCCCCACTTCTTCCAGATCAAAACCGGGCATAAAGGTATTGGGCGCACCCCATTCAGAGCTTACCATCACGTTGTGGCGCGGTTGATACCAAAAATCATAGCCGAATTTGATATCGCCCATTGAGTTTTCCCAACGTCCAACGATTTCGAAGTCTTTATTGAGGTGTAAATAGCCCCCTGGTGCGTTGCCTTGCGCATCGCCCAGCATTGAAATGATAATTTCCGAACCCAAGCAATGGATTGTATGCGGTGCGCTGAGATTGGTTTTGGCTTTGATATCAGCCCCATCAATCACCTTGAACAGCGTTGGATTGCGCGGGTCTGTGGCGCAATCGATGATATGGATATTGGAAGAGCGCACGCCGGGCACCAAAAGATATTTACGCGCCATTGAGGCGTCGTCAAAGCAAGAAGAACAGGCATTCCAGCCCATATGGTGCAGTTCATCGCCAATCCCGGGCACTTCGCAGCGGCTGATCACTTGCGAATAGGTGGGGCTGTCAGGATCATTATCGATTGTCGCCAGATAATCCGGTTTTTGGATGCCCGTGCCGGTGTAGATGGCGATTGTGTATAACAGCTTTTCTCGAGGTGCCTGCATCGCTTCGGCAGGGGAGGCATATCCGGGGCCGCAACATTCCATTTTATTCTCCTAACCGATTCGAGGTGCTTGACTTTTCGCAAGTAATTCTTATTACATGAGACAAATGTCTGTAAAGTGAGAAATTATGCATTTGGCGCGCGTGATGAAAGTATTGGAGGCTGTGGCCACGGCGGGCCGGCCAATCACGGCCTCAGAAGTGCAGCAATTGACCGATCTGCCGCGCCCGACCTGCTATCGTTTGTTGCAATCAATGCAGGCGGAGCAATTGCTGGATGAGGTGTCTTCAGGGCGGTTCATCGTTGGAGAAAGCTTGGTGCGCTTGGCGATTTTGGGGCAAACAGATGTGGATATTTGCCGCAGCGCCGCGCCAACATTGCAGCGCGCGGCAGATGATTTGGGCGAGGCGGTCTTTTTATCGCGCTTTCGCAATACGGGCGTTGAAATTATCCACGTAGAAGTGCCGGGCGATGCAAAGCGCTCATTCGTGCATCCTGGGCTCGGATTTCGCCCGATGCATGCTTGTTCATGCTCAAAGGTCATCGCAGCCTTTGCGGATGATCCGTTTCGACAAGAGATTTTATCTGGCCCGATGCGGTCCTTTACGGAATATACGCGCTGTGATCCGCAAAGCCTATCGCGCGAGTTTGATCAGATCCTTAGCAGCGGCTATGCCGAATGCGTGCAAGAAATCGAACTGGGTGTGTCGTCGGTTGCTGCACCGGTGCAAATCGGATCGGTCGGAGCGCTTTACAGCATTGGCGCCACCGGGCCGGTGCGCCGCTTCACCAAAGAACGCCGTGCTCAAATCGGAGCGCAGCTTTGCCTGATGGCGCAGAAAATGGGCCATTCTTTACAGGTTGCGGGGGCTGCCGCCTAGCGGGCCATGTTTGGATGAAAATTGGCAAAAGAGGTCGATTTTTGTGAACCGCAGCGGATCTCTAAATATCGCAAAGTTTTGGCCGTATATAAGGTGTTGAAGGCGATCAGGGGATCACAATGCAGCACCAAGAGGTTCATATTCCTAGTTTCATGCGTAGCTTTTTGGGTGATGTAAACACCTATTACGAGGCTTTGCCCGAAACGTTTCAGAGCGAATTAAAAAGCTATATGTATCATATTGCTTGGGCGGTGAATGAGGATCTGCCGATCGACGATCCAGATGATAAATTTGCTTTCATCAAAGACCGCTTTGATGCGGCGCGCAGGCGGCTGATGAACTAAGCTTTTTCGGTTTGCCTAAGCGGCTGCGGCTTTGGTTTTTGGCAGCGTGAGCACCAAAATCAATCCCAAAGCCATCAGAACGGCCAAGCCTAAAAAGGCGCTGTCATAACTTCCTGAATAATCAAACACCATGCCGGCAAGTATCGGCCCAATGGCGCCCCCGATCGTACCAAAAAACAAAATAATGCCAAACAGCGCCCCATGCGATTGCATCCCAAAATAATCCGCAACGGTGGGGGAAACGACGGAAAAAAAACCGCCATGGCCAAAACCGTAAAGCGCCATAAAAACGAATAAAGCGGTATGATTGTCCCATAAAAGCAAGGCGCCAAGACTGATTAAAATGGGGATAAAGCAGGCGCTATAGGCCGCTTGGCTGCCCAAGCGATCTTGGAAATACCCCGTTGCCAGCCGGCCGGCCATGCTGGCTGCGCCAATCACAGTTAGCAACAGGGCCGCGTGCGCGCCGGTCATCCCCAAATCTATGCCATAAACCGCAATATGTGTTGGGATTGTCATCAAGGTGGGAAAAAATAAAAATTGTATCAGACAAAGCTTTTTAAACGTCAAACTGCGTTTGGCGTTTTGAAACGAGGCAGTTGTAAGCTCGGCTTGCGCGGCTGTCGGCTGCGCGTTTTGCGGGCGCGACATTAACATGGCGGCTGCCAGAAGGGTGATCGCTGCCAACAGGCCTAAAATCACCAAACTGCTGCGCCAACCATAGCTAAGGATCAAAAAAGCAGTGATCGGGGGCAAGATCATTTGCCCCGCGGCGGTTCCCAGTTTTACCAAACCAGTGATGAAACCGCGCCCGTTTGGAAACCAACGCGCCACGGTTGAGAGGGTTACAACATCATGGGTGCCCATTCCCAAGCCAATAAAGACGACGAAGATCATGAGCAATTGCCACGGCTGCGTGATCTGGGACATTAAAATAAATCCAAGCCCATACATCAGCCCGGTAAAGCCTAAAACCAGCCGAGGGCCATAGCGATCAGAGAGGCGCCCCGCGATAATCGCCAACACCCCCATGACGAAAAATGCCAATGCCGAGCAGCTTGACAGCAGCGTCCGTGACCATCCGAATTCCGTTTCAAACGCGCTGAAAAACACCCCGTAAGAAAACAAAAAACCGATTACGATAAATTGGGTTAAGCACGCCCCGGCAAACACTTTATAGCGTGTCACATTTAGTCCTTTTTTCAATCTGGCTTGGCGCAAGCAAACGGCATTTGAGGCCCCGTTTGAGGCCTAGTTCACTAACCGGATGCACAGGATAGCCTGGAGTGCCAGCTTTGGTAAAGCGCTCAATTTAGCAATCCTCCATGTTGCCACGTGCCGCTTACGCGGCTGCCATCTTGCTTGAACAAAACCCCCAGCCCGTGGCGGCGGTTATTTTTAAAATAGCCCTGAAATAATTCTCCGTTTTCCAATAATAATTTGCCTATGCCGTTAAATTGGTCCTGCTGCCAAACGCCTTGATAAATCGCCCCCCAGGGCAATTCAAAACGGCCAAAACAATCGCTCCAGGGCGCAAATTTTGAGGTTGGACAGGGTGGTTTATGGCGCTCGGCTTGCACGAAGGCGGTGTCAGTTTGATCTTCAACGGAAACCCAGCGCTGCGCTGGTTGCTGGGCCTTATCAAGCAGACGGCGCAGGGAAGAGGCTTCGCTGGTATAAGAGGCGACCGTTTGATATTGACCCAGTTGGGGCGCGTCCAATTGCGCAATGGGGAGAGAAATGCGTCGATCGAATTGGGCCGGCGGTGCGCTGGCCTGGCTTTTGATTGCAGGCGCCAGCGCCAGCTCTGCCGCAAAGGTCAGCTCTGGCCGCCAGTCAACCCTTAAAAAACCGCTGCGGTCGATAATGGGCAGAGCAATCAAAACAAAAATAGCCGCGTTCAAGGCTAGGCTTATTATATTAAAGACCAGTTTTACTGCGTACACGCTGTGCCTTTCTCATCCCGCTGTGCTCTTTCGGTAGTGCCTTGGCGCGCCCGGGCGCGGTTGCGCTGTTGAGGCCCTGTAGCGCCGTCAGCCGAAAACGTAATACTTAAGATTGCGAAAGCAAGGGCGCCTCTGCGCGGCCTCTAATCCGTTTTTATCGCTGCAATGGCGCATTTGAAGCGCTCTCGCCGCTTCTTGCCCAATCGATCATCGATCACGGTTGCGTTTCAGCCTTGGGCCTTATCTGGCGGTTTCACAGATCCATCAATAGGAAGTCGTGATGAGATTTACCACAAGTGGAAAAACCACCATAATTGCAATGATGATGATCATTGAGATCCCAGCGCCTTTTAAATTTCCCTGCTCGTTTGACATATTTTCTCCTCCTTTTAAGATCCATAGCATAAAAATCGTAAAATGAGGACTGTTCAATTTAAGCAAAGAGTCCCTTTTATATACATCAACGCCCGCGCTGGGGATTGGGTGCCTCTGACGGTTTAACCGGGCTGTTCTGCCATCTGAAGATCGTAGCGTGTATCGCAGCGTGCGGCCAAAATCAGATCGTTAAAATGTAAATTTGCAATCTTATGGCTCCACCAGATAACGGTCACTTTGCCCCATTCGGTTTGAATGCTGGGATGATGGCCCTCTTGTTCGGCCACCTCACCCACCGCATTCGTAAAGATGAGCGCGTCTTGAAAGTTCTTGAAGTTATAGCTGCGCTCGATGCGTTTAACACTATCGCGATGGGTCAGCGCCCAATTTGGGCTCTTGGCCAAAAAGTCAGCCAGTTCTGCAGCGCTGGCAGGGGCGGCATCCGGTTGGCATGCCACGCAGATCTTTTGGGAAAATTCAGTCATAGGGAGAGCGGCCTTTAAAAAGTGACAATTTTAGAAGGTAAGTATAGCGCAAAATGAGAGGGTGCAAAATTTAAAACCAACGTTTATGGCGCTAGGCTTTTACGCGCAAGAAGCTGAGGGCGCCTTTGGTGAGGCTTTTCTGCAGGATCATAACAACCAATGTGTTTTGAGAATTTACGCAACGAATAGACGATTTCTGGCTGGTCGTTAGCAGCGCCTTGCTTTAGATGTAGCGTTCAGAGAAGTGGTAAAGACACGGAATGCCCAAGTGAGACGCTTAAAACGGATTATATTGGTTGGACTCTTATGCGCCCAACCTGTGTCTGCGCAGCAAGGCGGCTTTTTGAGCGAATTGTTTGGTCAAACACAGCAGCCCGCAAACGCGGGCCAAGAGAGCGTCATTGCGCCTTGGCAAGAAGAGATACAAGAGCCGGTTGAAGAGCCAAGCCTGCGCGAAATTGTTGCCCAGCAACTTCCCTATTACCCGTTGCTGATCGCAGAAAAAAACTATGAGAGCAGCTTGCGCTGTCTTGATCAGATTCAATATCTGTTTGATCAAAAAAATGAACAAGGCGACTTCACGATTTTACGTCAGGATTATTGGTTGGATGTGTTGCTTGAGGTGGAAATGGAATTGTATTTTTGCGACGGTCCGATGCTGCGATCTTATATCTCCAAAGATCGTGCGGTGCCTGCGCGCTGGTATTCCGTGCGAACTTCCTTACCGGAATTGTTGAAATCAACGGATCAAAACGAAGAAGATCTTGTTGAAATCGAGCCGCGTTGGACCGAATGAAAAGCCCAGTCCTGCTGGTTTATCCGATTTTAAAGCCCAAGAACCCAGTTGCGCCAGCAAGCAGAGTTGCGCCTGTTTGCGCGCATTGCGCCTGAAGCGCGACGGTATCACCTTCTTCCAGAGACGCGAGGCTTTGGGTTGAAAGCGTTGCGGATGAGTGGCTTTTAAGATCGGATAATACGCGCAATGAGGAGGCTCTTTCCCCCTCAAGCGGGCAGTCAAATCTGATCTGGCAACTTTGTTCAACCGCATCCGTGTTGTTCAAGAACACATTGGCTGAAAAGAAATAGGTTCCAGCGCTGGGCGCGCGAAACTGATTTGCCTCGGCATCAAAACATAGCTGGTCATTATATTTGCTTTCGTTAACGGGGACGCGTTGCCAAACATTCTCCTTGAGCGGATAGTCGTAATTCAGCACGGCGTCAAAGCGCGGCAATGTGGGGCTTGATAAAATTCCGCTCTGGCTATCAAGGGTCAGGCTGTCTTGATGCGCCCCCGCCTCATCTATACGGCTGAGCTTAAAATCATTTGAGCCAAAACACCCCATGCTCAGATGCGGCTTGTAATTATTTTGAAACACCAATCCGTTATCTTGCGATGCGGCATTTTTGTTCAGGACATGAACAATACCTCCTGTCGCGTCATCGCTTTGGCTGATGCTGGTCCAAAGGATTGTGTGTGATTGTACTGCAAGCCTTTGGGTTGCGGTGGTCGTGGCTTGGATCGAAAGCGCTTCAAGGGAGTGATGCGGATTGGCATCTGCCAAAACGACCCATGCGGACCCGTGATAAACCATCAGTTTTTTCTGATCCGAAACAAAGAGCCGCCAACCGGTTTTGGGCGTCAAGAACATCCAGGCGGCATCTTGCCAGATCGCGACGTGATGCGCCCAGCCTTGCCAGCCATCTTGGGCGTTTGGGGGCACCAGATAACACGTACCCTCTTTCTGCTCTGTGGGCGGCGTGCTGAGCGCATCCGAAACGACGCTCATGTGGATTAATCCGTCAATTTGGCGAATGGCTTGATTATGCGTCACGTGTTTTTGGGCTTGCGCGGGTTGTATATAAGGGAGGGTCAGGCGGGGCGAGTGTTCAAACATACTTCAGCCAGTCAATAAGGAGCATCAACGCCTAAAGTGCCAGATAACGGGTTAAATCCTTCTCTCTGCGCGGCGCGCATCCTTAACCAAGGCTTAATCGGTTATTGCATGTTGGCCCTTTTTGGCAGCAATGGGATCTGACAGGCGGGTTGGCCTTTTAAGCCGGAGTTGCAGATTGGGCCGCCCTCGGCTTTTCGAAATGCACCCGCATTTTGCAGCGTTCACGCGCCGCGTGCGTTTCAGATTTTTGAAATTCAGAACCATAATATATTATATCGAGGGCGGTTTTCAAACGCTACTGGCTACCCGATATCTGCACCATCTTGCGCGAAGCTGTAACAAGTTAAATTTAATTTTTTGCAAGTGCCGCAATACTGCCGTGTTTCATTAAGCCTTTTTGCGGGGGTTTTCTCCAGCCTGACAGCCATGCGTGGGGACGCTTGGGGGTAGGGAGTTGATTGATATTCACTGGAAGGGTGCGTTTGGGGCAACGCAATTTGAACCGGATCAACGGCCGATTGGATTTTGGGCTGACCCGGTTAAAGGCAATTTGCACGCGTTGGATTTTCAAGACGCCAAAGAATTTGTGTTTTCGCTGCAAAACGGGGCCTCTGAAACGGGCGTAATAACGGCGTTAAAATCAGAGAACTATCATGAGTTTAACGCCGCAGGCATTCAGTACAGGATAGATGAGGCATATTTGCAGGCCGCCAGTCAGCGGCATGACGGCGGCTCTGGTGTTTCAAATAGCTTTTTTTGGCATAACCTTGGGAGCGGGCAATTCAATCAAAGTGCGTATATTCTTCAATTGGGTGAAGATAATGCCAGTCAGTTTGCACTTGGATCCCGCGCCGGACATGGGTTTGCTTTATTGGATGAACCGCGCCAGAATGAAAACCCGGTTTGGGCATCACTTCCTGATCAAAACCACCACTATTTAGACAAGCTGGTTGACCTTGCTGCCATTCGCAGCGATTCAGGATATTATATTTATGCTGCCTCAGGGGTTGAGGCAGGCCTTTCCAGCTTTCATGTCGCAGCGGGCCAAGACGTATCATTCTTACAAGATATTGGTGCCAAGCAATCTTTGCCGATTGCCGGGATCACGCAAGTTGAAGCCGCCTCGTTAAACGGGGCGCGGTTTTTGATAGTGGCCGCGCAGGGTACAAATTCTGTCACCGTCATGCGGGTGGCCGAAAATGGTCACTTACGCCCCGTGGATCACCTGTTGGATGATCATATGATGCGGTTTTCTAATCCATCAGCGCTGAGTTATACCGAATTTGATGGGCGCGGCTTCGTTGCGGTGTCGGGGGCAGATAACGGGCTCAGCGTGTTTGAGCTTTTGCCCGATGGTCTTCTGTTACATCAGCGCACATTCCTGTCCTCCGCCGAGGGCGGGGCGATTGGGGCGGTTTCGCACTTGGAGTTTGTGCAAAATGGGTCTGAGATTCTGTTGTTAAGCCGGTCCTCTGATCAAGCGGGTATTGGCCTTTTTCAACTTGAACTGGGGCAGCGAAAATTAGAGGGCATTCAGGGGGATCAGGATCATAATCTTTTGATTGCCAGCGCCAATGATCGATATCTTTACGGCGGCGCGGGCGCAGATATTTTGATTGATGCAGCTCATACCCAGTCATTATCGGGGGGGGCGGGTGCTGACCGCTTCGTGATGAGGGCAGACGCCGCGCATGACGTGATCGTCGATTTTGATCCTTGGGCAGATCAATTAGATTTATCATTTTGGCCAGACCTGTACAGCGTAGATCAACTGGATTTTGACGCGCTGGTTGATGGCGCGCGGCTCAGTCATGGGGATGAAACCCTTACATTAAAGACCGTAGCAGGGCAGATCTTAGAGCGCGCCGATCTTCAAAGCATCGACGTTCAGTTTGCATCACATTTTGAGGTTGAATTGGCTGAAAGGCTCATCAGTGAGCCCGCACCCGCGGATCCGGCGTTAAAGCCCGGCGTGACGCTTGCGGCGCCGCAGCCGGATACCGTGTTTCCGCTACCATCTTCAGAGGCTGCAGCTTTGCCCAAGATTTTATCGGCGCTTGAGGCAGAAGCAAGCGGCGCTTCGTTTATGCAAACCGTTTTTGAGGTCTTTTCGTTAAGCTCCAACTGGGACACGCCCGTAACCCCTGCGCATCAGCTGCCTTTGGTCGGGGCCCATTCCGGCGTTACGGTGGCCGGCAATGAGGGCGCTGATGCATTGCTGGGCTTGAGCGGGCACGATATTTTATTAGCAGGCGGCGGAGATGATCTTTTATCAGGTGGGTCTGGTTATGATCGTTTGTTTGGCGGCGCGGGAGAAGATATTCTTTTTGGGGGCGAAGGGCAGGATTATCTTGTTGGCGGCGCTGGTCGAGATTGCTTTGTTTTCGCACCCCCATCGGGCAATGAGGTTGATATTGTAAAGGATTTTGATCCAAATTTTGACCAGCTTTGCTTTCTGACCCGCAATGGCAAAGCCGCTCAAGCGGGGTTTGAAAACCTGAATATGCAAGCGCATGATCAGGATCTTTGGATCGATTTTGCCGGGCGTGGCATTCTTCTAAGCGGGCTTGATCTGTCAGAGTTCAACGAGGCTCATGTCGTCTTTGATAGTTTTGGGGTGTGGTGACCACAGCGCTTAGGCGCTTTGGCCGCATGGGGTAGCCGTGTCCAAGATTGGAAGAAAATGCAGTTACAGCCGCGCTGGCTTTAGTTTTGCTTGACCTTATCCCAGCCTTACGGCTTTACAAGGCTCAAGCAACTTTAGGATACCACCACATGGCAGCAGAGACCGCGCCCCAATTCGCCGAAACAGAACGCTCTAAATCAAAAAAACTGTCAGCATTGCAGGGTTTATTACCTTTTCTGTTGCCCTATAAAGCTTTGATGGGCGCTGCATTTCTGGCGCTTATTCTGACCGCAGGCGTGTCGTTAACCTTGCCACTGGCAGTGCGTCGGGTGGTGGATAATTTCGGTATTCCAGACGATTCCACATTGGATAAATATTTTGCGGCGGCGCTTGGCATCGCGGCCCTTTTGGCCTTGGGAACCGCGCTGCGCTATTCCTTGGTCACGCGCCTTGGCGAGCGGGTTGTGGCAGATATCCGGCGGGCAGTCTTTGATCGCGTGATCATGATGAGCCCGTCTTTTTTTGACAACATACTTACCGGAGAGGTGCTGAGCCGCATCACAACCGATACGACCCTAATCCTATCGGTCTTAGGCTCATCGATTTCAATCGCTTTGCGCAATTTGCTGATCTTTATCGGGGGTTTGGCGTTGATGTTTCTCACCTCGGTGAAGCTGACGGGATTGGTGTTGTTGATCGTGCCTGCCGTGGTCATTCCGATTTTAACGCTTGGCCGGCGTGTGCGCCGCTTTAGCAAGCTCAATCAAGATTGGATCGCCGCCAGCTCGGGCACCGCGTCGGAATCGCTTGGCGCCGTACAAACCGTTCAAGCCTTTACCCATGAAGCGCAAACCCAAGCCGATTTCGCGGATGTCACCGAAAAAAGTTATTTGGTTGCAATTCAAAGAGTGAATACGCGCGCTTTAATGACGATGATTGTCATTTTTCTGGTATTTTCGGGAGTCGTCGGCGTTTTGTGGATTGGGGCCCGCGACGTAAGAAGCGATCTGATCAGCCCTGGCACGTTGATCCAGTTTTTGATCTACGCGATCATGGTGGCGGGATCAGTTGCCGCGCTTTCTGAGATTTGGAGCGAGTTGCAGCGCGCCGCTGGCGCAACAGAGCGACTTGTCGAGCTTTTGTCATCGCAGGATCACGTGTTGGACCCTGTGTCTCCAACGGTGCTTCCGGCGAATGCGAAGGGCAAATTAAGTTTTCAAAACGTCTCTTTTCGCTATCCAATGCGGCCGGAAACGCAGATTTTAAAGGATATCTCGTTTGAGGTGGAACCGGGCGAAACGGTGGCGCTTGTAGGCCCCTCTGGGGCCGGGAAGTCGACCATTATTCAATTGCTACTGCGCTTTTTTGATCCACAAAATGGGGCGATCTTATTCGATGGTATCAACCTAAGCGATTTGACCCGCAGCGCATTTCGCAAGCGTATGGCCGTGGTGCCGCAAGACCCTGTTATTTTTGCCGCCTCGGTGCGCGATAATATTCGATTTGGTCGCCCAGATGCTACCGATGAAGAGGTTTTGAAAGCTGCTCAAGCCGCTGCTGCAGCCGAGTTTATAAAAAAATTACCGCAAGGTTTTGACACTTATGTGGGAGAGCGCGGGGTTTTGCTGTCGGGTGGGCAAAAGCAACGGATTGCGATTGCGCGTGCAATTTTACGCGATGCCCCTGTGCTTTTGCTGGATGAAGCCACAAGCGCGCTGGATGCGGAAAGCGAACGGGCAGTGCAATTGGCGGTGGATGAATTGGCCCGCGACCGCACGACCCTGATTGTGGCGCATCGTTTGGCTACCGTGAAGAAAGCAGACCGCATTCTTGTATTGGATCAAGGCGGCGTGGTTGCAACCGGCACGCATGACGATCTGGTGGGCCAAGGGGGGCTTTACGCCAGGCTTGCAAAATTGCAATTCACCGATGGGGCAGTTTTAGAAACTGAGGTATAAAGCTTATAGTTCTTGAAAAACCAGCGCGCTTCCCGCAAAGTTGTCTGGGATAAAAATATATAAAATTGGGAGAATTTTATGGGCTTTGCTTCGATCGAAGACACACTGGCGCTTGAAAAAGAAATGTCTTGGGAACAAAGAGATGTGGCCAAAACGCTCTTCGGTCTGTTGAGCGAAACCGCTGATAAATTTCCCGAGCGCCCGGCGATCAGCTATCAGTTGCTATCGGGCCCGCAGGATAAAGCGGAAACCCTGAACTGGCGTAGCTTGCAGCAGAAAACCGCGCAGGCGGCAAATATGTTCAGGGCCTTGGGTGTTGGGCCTGAAGATGTGGTGGCCTTTGTATTGCCCAATTGTAATGAAACTGCGCTTACCATTTTGGGCGGGGCCGTGGCGGGGGTGGTAAACCCGATCAACCCCTTGCTGAATGTGGATCAAATTTCTTCAATTTTGCGCGAAACCAATGCCAAAGTTGTGGTGACCCTGAAGGCGTTTCCCAAAACCGATGTTGGGCAAAAAACAGCCGCGGCTGTTGCACAGGCACCGAATGTGAAAACGGTGTTAGAAATTGATCTCAACCGCTATTTGACGCCTCCTAAAAAATGGTTGGTGCCGTTGCTTCGACCCAAAAACCCCATCTCGCATAATGCTGAGGTGATGGATTTTAACGAAAAACTATCGCAGCATGCCACAACCTTAACTTTCGAAGATATTCAAAAAGACCGAGTGGCGGCGCTGTTTCACACGGGTGGCACCACGGGCATGCCCAAAGTTGCGCAGCATACCTATTCGGGGATGATTTATAATGGCTGGCTCGGAGGTGTGTTAAGCTTCACGGTGGATGATAACGTCATTTGTCCACTGCCTTTATTTCATGTCTTTGCCTGTCATATAATTTTGATGTCAGCGCTTCATTCCGGTGCACATGTCATTTTCCCAACGCCGGCGGGGTATCGCGGTGAGGGCGTATTTGATAATTTTTGGAAATTGGTCGAGCGTTGGAAGATCACATATATAATTACGGTTCCAACAGCGGCAGCCGCCTTGATGCAGCGTCCAGTCGATGCAGATATATCAACGGTAAAAAATGCATTTTCTGGGTCGTCGCCCTTGCCTCTAGAACTGTTTAAACGATTTGAAAGCGCAAGCAATGTAAACATAATTGAGGGGTATGGCTTGACCGAGGTTACCGCTCTGGTTTCTTGTAACCCCACCGATGGCCTAAAAAAGGTTGGATCAGTTGGGGTGCGCTTGCCGTATACAACTGTTAAAATCGTGAATTCCAGCGCAGGTGAGTTGGTCGAATGTGCGGCCAATGAAATTGGTGAAATTTGCGTTTCCAACCCCGGGGTGTGGCCTGGCAACACCTATACCGAAGCGGCGAAGAACGTAGATCTTTATTACGAAGATACGTTTTTAAGAACTGGTGATCTGGGTCGCTTGGACGAGGATGGATATCTGTGGATTACAGGCCGCGCCAAAGATCTGATTATACGTGGGGGGCATAATATAGATCCTGCGCAAATTGAAGAAGCGCTTTTGGGCCATGCCAGCGTTGCCTTTGCAGGAGCGATTGGACAACCTGATGCGCATTCAGGGGAATTGCCCTGCGTTTATGTTGAATTGGTGGCCGATGGTGAGGTGACGCCCGATGAATTGAAGGCATTTTGCGAAGAGCATGTGCCAGAGCGGGCCGCGCATCCAAAATATGTTGAGATTTTGGACGAGCTTCCAAAAACTGCTGTGGGCAAAGTCTTTAAACCTGATCTGCGCAAGCGCGCGATCACACGAACCTTTAATGCAGCGTTGAGTGATGCGGGCCTACAGGCTTCGGTGGTTGAGGTGCGAGATGATAAGCAACTTGGATTGATCGCATGCGTTGCCAGCGAGGCCAGCGATGGCGAGATTACGGCTGTGCTGGGCGGATTTGCCAATACGTGGAGCCGCGCATAGAGCAGCGGCCAGCGCTGAATTGCTTTTGAAATGGGCTTTTATGGGGCTTGATAAAAAGGCGTTGCGCCTGAGCTGGTTACGCGAATGGTAGCGGATAGAGGGGCTTTGTAATGTTAGAAGAACACCGCCCGTCTGTTGGGATTCTTGGCTCTGGTCCAAATGTGATGGCGGCAAGAGACTGGCCGGAGCACCCGTTTGATAAGCTTGTGGTGATCAACAACGCGTGGCAGGTGCGCCCGGATTGGGATGACCTTGTCTTTCCCTATGATTTTCCGCCCGAGCGGCAGCCGACAAATTTAAAGCCACGGCAACGCTTGATTGGCGAGGCTGAGTTTGTTCCTGTACAAAATCAATATGGTGGGTTTGTTTATGCTGGTGCAACCATGGCATTCACCACCGCCTATTGGGTTTTGGGACATTACAACCCGCGGGAAATCGTTTTTTTGGGATGTGATATGTCTTATCCCAAAACCAGCAAGACGCATTTCTATGGCACCGGCACGGCCGACCCTTTGCGCGAGGATATCACGCTGATCTCGCTTGAGGCAAAAGCCGCGCGGCTTTATGCGCTTGCGCTTGCGCAGGGCTGTGAAATCAGCAACCTGTCAAAAGAGACAAGCCGTTTGATCGCACCCCGGCGCAGCCTATCAGAGCCGCGTCCGAAACCCTTTAAGATTGATAAAGTGCAAAAAGCGTATGCGCTCGCCCGCGAGCAAGAGCTGGCCTATTATGTCAAGTCCGGGCGTTATTGGGAAGAGTTGGAGCGCTTTGATATTAAGCAGATAAAACGCCTTGATGCGCTTTGGAGCACTGTGGTCATAGCCCCGCCCCAAGGAGTCGCCGCGCCTATGCGCAGTCACTGACTCCGATAGGCATTGGGCAAAGGGCTCATTTCCAGATGCAGCTTGGTACCGGTATAGGGGTGCGCCCGCGCCAATGTTTCATTCACCTCGATCCCCAAGCCAGATTGGGATGGCGCTGCAATATATCCGTTTTCGACAATGATGCTGGATGAAATCAAGGATTTATGAAACTCGGTTTCGATCGTTTCGGCAATCAAGAAATTTGGAATGGAAACGCCCAAGTGAATATTCGCGGCCCATTCAATCGGGCCTGCGTAAAGATGGGGCGCGACCTGAGCGTTGAAGATTTCGGCAATAGCTGCCATTTTTTTCATTTCCCAAATACCCCCAGCGCGCCCCAGCGCCGGTTGCATGATGGCAGCGCCTGCGGTTCTGAGCAGGGTGGCAAATTCGGCCTTTGTGGTCAGCCGTTCTCCGGTTGCGATCGGTATGCGCAGCGCCGCTGCAACTTTTGCAAATTCAAGCAGATTGTCGGGTGGAATAGGCTCTTCAAACCACATGGGTGAAAACCTTTCCAAGGCCTTTCCCAGTTGAATTGCCCCCGCGGTGGAAAATTGACCATGCGTTCCAAACAGCAAATCTGCTTTATCCCCAACAGCGGCGCGAATTTTTTCACAAAACGCAACAGACCGGGATATGTCAGATTGTGAAGGCATATGCCCCCCAAACTGGGTATAGGGGCCGGCGGGGTCAAATTTAACAGCGGTATAACCGCGATCTACCAAAGCCGCGGCGCTTTCGGCAGCCATATCGGCATCGCTCCAAAAGGCATCCTCTGGATGGTGCTGTAACGGGTAAAGATAGCTATAAGCGCGCAGTTTTTTATTAACCAAGCCCCCCAATAAGGCCCAGACGGGGCGATCACGTTGTTTGCCTAAAATATCCCAACAGGCGATTTCCAAACCCGAAAACGCCCCCATGACAGTTAGATCGGGGCGTTGAGTGAAGCCTGAAGAATAGGTTTTTCGAAACAAAGCTTCAATGTTTTCGGGGTTCTGATTAAAAAAATGCCGTTCAAAAACATCTTGAATGACGGCCTGCATGGCAGTCGGGCCCACGCTCGAGGCATAGGATTCCCCCCAGCCGACCAAGCCCGTATCGGTGGTAAGCTTGATCAAAATCCAATAGCGCCCCCCCCATCCCGGGGCTGGCGGCGCGGTGACGATAATATCAAGATCGGTAAGCTTCATCTTCAGCCCTCAATATCAAAGACAATCACATTGCGCCGCGCTGCGCCGGTTTTGGTGTCAGCGATGGCCTCATTGATCTGCTCAAAGCGAAATCGCCCAGAGATCAATTCGTCAAGCTTTAAGCGGCCTTGATGGTATAGATCGACCATCCACGGGATGTCACGACGGATCACCACATTGCCCATTTTTGAGCCGATCATGCCTTGGTTGACAGCCGCCATTTTCACCGGTTCAAAGGTTGAGCTATCGCCATTTTGTGGCATGCCGACCATGATCACTTTGCCGCCATAGGCAAGATAACGGGCCGCCGTGTCATAAACTGCGCCGATGCCCACAGTCACAAAGACCGCATCGACGCCCCGTCCTAGCGCCTTTTTAACGCTTTGCCAGGGCTTTGCCTCGCTGGCCAATACCACATCAGTTGCGCCAAATTCACGCGCGACGTCCAATTTTTCTGGGTTCATATCAACGGCAACGATGCGGCGCGCGCCAGCCAATTTCGCCCCTTGAATCGCATTCAGGCCGACCCCGCCGGCGCCAATGATCACGGCATCTTGGCCGGGGCGTAACTGCGCCGCATTGACCACCGCGCCAATTCCGGTGATCACCCCACAGCTTAATAACGCGGCCACATCAAACGCTAAATTATCTGCGATTTTTACGGCTTGGCTTTGATCTATCACAACTTTTTCAGCAAATGCGCCGCAGGCCATGCCTTGATGTAGCTTACCGCCCTTGGCTGTTTTGATCGGGCCATGATCGCCATCATACCGGGTTTCGCAAACTGTGGGCGCCCCGGTGCTGCAATTCCCACAATGCCCACAGGCTCGGATCAGCGTTACGACAACATGATCGCCAATGGCAAAGCCTGATATGCCATCCCCCAAACCCGAAACAATGCCCGCCGCCTCATGCCCATAGACCGCCGGCAGCGTCCCCCCCCAAGCTCCGTCAATATATGATATATCAGAATGACAGATCGCCACAGCGCCCAATGTAACTTCTATTTCCCCCTTCACGGGCGCGCGCAGCTCGATCGTTTCAAGCGTTAAATCTGTTCCGAATTCATGGCAAATAGCGGCTTTAACAGGTGGCATTGAAATCTCCCCTTTTGTCGCAGTGTGTCAAGCTTTCTGGCAGGTGCAAGGCGGAATTTACCTTTTTATTCGCCGGCAGTACGGGGCGCAACAGTTTGCGCGCTGCGGCGTAGAAAGATAATCAGGCACAGGCCTATTAAAATCGCCGAGCAGATAAACGGAGCCCCAGGGAAATAGAACGGTGCCGTAGGTGCGGTAAAGACTGAAAAAACGAATGTCATCGTCAAAGGCGTGATCACCATTGAAACAGAATGTAAGCTGCCCAAAACGCCTTGAAGCGTGCCTTGCGTATCATTCGGAGTCGCTTGAGACATAATCGCTTGCAGGGCAGGCTGGCCGATAACCCCAAGCGATGCAACGGGGATTAAAAACAGCAATAAAATGCCATTGGTTACCAAAGCCAGCATGATCATCGCCAAAAGTTCAAAGCAAAACCCGATGATCACCGTTTTTGTCTCGCCAAATCTTGCAATGGCAGGGCGCACCAACCCGCCTTGAACGATCGCAAAAAACACGCCGTAGATCGTTAGGGAAACACCGATCATGCCGGGCGACCAGTCAAATCGCTCGACCGTGAAAAACGGCCATATTGCAGCATAAACTGAGGTGGCAATCCCGTAAAGAAGGGTGACCGTTAAGAATAGACGCAAGCCCGGAAAGGCCGCGACGGTTTTCAAAGCTCCAAATGGGTTGGCCCGCCGCCAATTAAAATTGCTGCGTATATTATCCGTCACGCTTTCAGGTAGGATGATAATCCCCATCACCGCGTTCAAGGCGGCTAAAGCCGCCGCAGCAAAAAACGGCGCGCGCGGCCCCCATTCGCCTAAGAATCCGCCCAAAACCGGGCCCAGTACGAAGCCCATACCAAACCCCGCGCCCAGCAGGCCAAACCGCGCTGCTTTTTCCGAGGGCTTTGAAATATCTGCCATATAGGCCGAGGCAGTTGGCTGCGTGGCGGATGTGATCCCCCCAATAATGCGAGCGACAAATAACAGCCAAATGGTTTGCGCAAAGCCCATGGCCAGATAATAAAACGCCATCACCAAAAGCGAGACAAGTAAAATTGGCTTGCGGCCGATCTGATCCGATAAAGATCCCAAAATGGGCCCGAAAACAAATTGCATCGCAGCATAAATTGATGCCAGAAGCCCCCCCCATATCGCCGCCTCTGCAAGGCTGGCACCGGGAAGAACATCGGTGAGCAGCGCCGGTGTAACGGGGATAATAATGCCAATGCCCATCGAATCTAGCACCACTGTCATCACCAGAAATACAATCGTAGGGCGCGTGACTTTTACGCTGCTTGCGGGGGTTTCACTCATGCTTTGACACTTTTGGTGAACCCGTGCCGTGCGGTTTTTTTATGCGCTGCGATGAAAGGGCATCGCTTTTTTTATTCACGCGGTTTAACGCGTGTTGCACCAATGGGCCTTCTGCGCCGCGTTGAAAGGCAAGCCAAGCTTGTATCGTTGGGTTAATTATCGGTTGCATAGCCAACATCTTGCAAAAACTTGAGCAGTATTTTGGCATAAACTTCAGGCTGCTCAACGCAGGGAAGATGGCCCGCTTTTTTGATCAGCTGAAATTGCGCGCCGGGGATTAAGTTTATTGTTTCGCGCACTAAATCAGGCGGCGTTGAGCCATCCTCGCTGCCCGCTATGCCAAGACAGGGCAATCGCAAGCCAGAGGTAGGGGCCAGAAAATCGCTGCCCGCAATCGCCGCGCTGCATCCTATATAGCCCTCACGTGGCTGGCGGATCAGCATATTACGCCATAAATCCAATTGTGGTGTCGCGCGAAATTCGGCGCTGAACCACCGCTCCATAATGGCGCTCTCAAGCGCTTCAATCCCGCCTTGCTCAACCGCTTTTATACGGCCCTGCCACAGTTGCGATGTTCCGATTTTTGCACCCGTATTTGATAACACCAAAGCATGCACCAGATCCAAACGCTTGGCGGCCAATCCTTGTGCGATCATGCCGCCGATAGACAGGCCTATAAAAACGCAATTTGAAACGTTTAAATGGTCTAACAGCGCTTCTGCATCGCGGATTAACGCGCCCATGCTATAGGGGCCAGAGGGGCATTCGGACAGTCCGTGGCCGCGCTTGTCATATCGGATAATCCTGAAATCTTTCGGAAGATAAGGCAGAATAGGATCCCAAAGCCGCAAATCTGTGCCAAGCGAATTTGAAAAGACCAAAGCCGGCCCTTTTGGATCACCATCTTCGCGGTAATGCAGCTTTATGTGTTCGAGATCAGCATAACGCATCCAACATCACTCCCCTCGCGCCGGCTTTTTCTTTTTTAAGCGCTTGAATTATGGGCTAACATTCCTGATTGGATCATTCAATATCCGCAGGGCACTGCAGTTGGTTTTTACCTTGCTTAGCTGCTGGGCGCGTGGCGCAACGCGTTTTGGAACATTTCCGTATCGACATTGCCCCCTGAGGCCACGGCAATCACGGGGTGCTGCGCGCGTTCTGGGGCGTTGAATAATGCTGCTGCCAAAGCAACTGCTCCGCCTGGCTCGAGAATAATTTTCAAACGCGCATAGGCCAACGCCATCGCTTCCAGCGCCTGTCTTTCAGAGACAACAAGCCCTCGGCTGCAATATTGCTGCAAAATTGGAAATGTAAGATCGCCCGGCGTCGGGGTTACAATAGCATCACAGATGCCGCGCGCCTCCGGCGCATTATGCTGATGCGTGCCAGTTGCCAACGAGCGCGCGGTATCATCAAAACCTTCGGGCTCTACGGGAAAGACCTGCATCTGCGGCGCGGCATCGGCCAGTGCAATTGCGATACCGCTGGTCAGCCCGCCACCGCCACAACACACAAGAACATCGGCGCGCTCTATGTTTAAAGCGGCGCATTGATCGGCAATTTCCAGCCCGGTCGTGCCTTGGCCCGCGATGACCTGCGGCTCATCATAAGGTTTGATCAAGGTCAACCCGCGTTGATCGGACAAAGTGGCGCCAATCGCTTCGCGGCTTTCCTTATGTCGATCGTAAAGCTGCACTTCAGCGCCCAAGGCTTTTGTATTGTTGATCTTAATTCGTGGCGCATCCTCGGGCATTATGATCAAGGCGGAAGTATCGTGCTGTTTCGCGGCGAGGGCCACGCCTTGGGCGTGGTTACCCGAAGAAAACGCCAATACGCCCTTGCGCCGTTGGGTCTCGCTTAAAGCCGAAATGGCCGCAAATGCGCCCCGATATTTGAAGCTGCCAGTATGCTGTAAACATTCAGCTTTTACCCAGATGGGGCGGCCGGCGATCTCATCTAAAAAGGGTGAGTTGAGCAACGGCGTTTCGCGCGCATGGCCACGCAGGCGCCCCGCGGCAGCTTTGATAAGATCAAGGTCCATTTTCTATCAACTTGCTCCATTTGTGCAACGCGTCCAGCGCTTGGGGTTCATCTAGAAAGGGAATATGCCCTCGGTTCGGGACTTTAGCCAAAATCATATCGGGCCGATATGCCTGCATTTTTTCTACCGCTGCTGCGCTTAGAAGGTCTGAATTCACACCATGAATTAAAGCCAAAGGCAGACCGTCTAAAGCCTTAAAAAGGGGCCAAAGGTCGGGGTTGGGCATTGCGGCTTGTTGCTCAATCACTGCATCGCGCAGCTTTGAATCATAGCGAAGGTCCAATCCAAGCGGGGTTTCTGCGTAAAGATTGGCCGCTTCGGCGCGCCAGCGTTCTATAGGCACATGCTCAAACCCCGGGCTGTGGGCTGCGCGCATCCGGGCTGCGTCTTCCAGCGTTTTTGCGGCGGGCGGGCGGCCCAAATAGGCAAGAATATCGTTCAAGCCATTTGGCTGCAATTCTGGACCAATATCGTTGAGCGCCACGGCCCTGAGGCGGTCTTTGGCGATATGGGCAAGATACATCGCAATAATACCACCCCGTGATGTTCCCAGAATTGCGGTTTTATCAATTTTCAAATGGTCGAGCAGTTCAAGCGCATCCGCAGCTTCGCGCGGCACCATGTAAGTTTTGTAATCTGCCGCCCAATCTGAACGGCCTCGACCTCGATAATCGAGCTTAATCAGCCGAAACATCGACAGATGCGGGCTGACAAAATCAAAATCATCTAAATTGCGCGTTAGGCCGGACAGGCAAAGTAAAGGCCGACCATGGCCTGTATCGCTGTAAAAAAGCGACAGACCATCTGAGCTGATAAAACGTGGCATCAGCTTTGCGCCAGTTTTGGCAAAGAATGCAATGTATTCAGCCTATGCTTTGGCCTGTGGGGAAGCCGATCCAGCGGAATATTGTTTCGATTGACCCAGGCTGTTTCAAATCCGTATCCGGTGGCACCTGCGGCATCCCAGCCATTTGCCGAGACGAATAAAACCTCTTGTGAAACGCAGTTGAAATGTTGCCCAACCAGATCGTAGACGCGGCTGTTTGGTTTGAAAACGCCAACGCGTTCAACCGATAAAATAGCGTCGAGATATCCGCCCAATCCTGCAGAAGCCACGGCTGCGTCGAGCATAGCGGGGGATCCATTTGATAAAATGGCCGTTTTCATCCCCATTTCCTTTAGGCGAAACAGCATATCGGGCACTTCGTCATAGGCTTGTAATTCCCAATAAAGCTGTAAAAGTCGTTCGCGTCGCGCATCATTTTTATCAAGCGATAGGGCTTCGAGGGCAAAATCAAGCCCATCTTGCGTGACCTGCCAAAAATCACAATGTTCCTGCGTGATTGCTCTTAGCCAAGTGTATTGCAGCTGTTTGTCGCGCCAGATTTCCGCAAGCTTTTGCCATTGATCTGCTAAGGCGGTGTCATGGCCTTCTTGCGCGGCAAGCCGGGCGGCGGCGGCGACGTCAAATAAAGTGCCATAGGCATCGAAAACACAGGTTGTGATGGGCATGTTGGGATCCTTATACTCGCAACAAACTGGCATGCGCGGCGCTGTCTGAAAAGCCCAAAACCTATTTCAGTTTGATCTTTATAGCCGGCTGGATACTCGGCGCAGCGCTTCATTGCTCATAAGAGCATTGCCGACGAAAGGGGGGGCAGCTTTTTTGTTATTTAATTTCCAACAGTACCGCGCCGCGCCGGCCACCGCGTTCAACGTGCTGATGCGCCGATGCACAGTCTTCCAAAGGATAGATCTGATCAATTTGAGGCAGTAAATCCCCTGCGATTAAGGCTTTATGCAAGCTGTCTATCGCGTTTTGACGATCGGTTTCATTTAGAATGTATATGAGAGCGATATCAATTTTAAGGGCTTTGAATAAAAATTGACCAAAGGGCAAGCTGGGGTTCATATCCAGCGCAGATCCATAAACTGAGATGACGCCTTCGGGCCGCATAACATCGGCCAAAAGCGGTGCATTCAGCCCGAATTCAAGCTCTATGGCGCGATCAATGCCTGCGCTGCATAACGCTTTGATTTCTAGATCAAGATCGGGGGCCTTATAATCAAACACATGATCCGCGCCGGCGGCCAAAACGCGCTCAAAATGGGGCGGTGAAGCCGTTGCGATAACGCGGGCACCGCCGGCTTTCGCCAGTTGAACGGCAAGATGTCCAACCGTGCCGCCTGCACCGGAAATCAACAGGGTTTTTCCGGCCACAGCGCCGCCGCCAAGCACGCAATGCGCTGCGGTAAGGCCAGGAATTCCTAAGACTGCGCCGGTTTGCAAACTGATCCCTTCGGGCAGCGCCACCGCCTGTGTTGCCGGAAGCGTGATATACTCAGCCGCAGTGCCATGGGCCCGCGCCCATTGCCCGTTCCAAATCCAAACCCGCTCTCCCAACCGCTCTTTGCTGACGCCTGCGCCGAGATCTGTGATAATGCCCGCGCCGTCAGAATGCGGCGTAATCAGATCGAAGGCGGGTTTCACCACTCCTGGTCTGGCGCCGGCACGGGCTTTCACATCTGAAGGGTTGACGCCCGAATAAGCCAGTTTGACCCGCACTTCTCCATCTGCTGGCGGGGTGGACACTAGGGTGTTCAGCGCAAGAACGTTGGGCGCAGGCCCGAACCTGCTATAGGCCATTGCACGCATCACAGCTCTTTTACGGTTTGAGTATGGTTTTTTTGCGCAAACGTATCACCACATCGACCGAAACGATTTCAGCGCCATCTGGTGCGTTTGGCAATTGCGAGATTTGCAGCTGCTCTGCGGGGGCATCGGATAAGGTTGCCGTGTCTTCCCAAAAGAAATGTGGATGTTCATGGGTGTTCGTGTCAAAGTAGCTTTTTGATCCATCTACAGTGATTTCTTGCATCAAGCCCGCATCGCAAAACGCGCCCAGCGTATTGTAAACCGTTGCAAGGGACACTTTGTCGCCGGCATCTTTTACCTGCTCAAACAAGCTTTCGGCAGTCACATGGCGGTGGCCACCATCCCCCACAAGCACGTCCGCCAGCGCCATACGCTGCCGAGTTGGTCGCAGTCCTGCTGAGGCGAGCCATCCGCTGGCCCTGTTGTAAGAGGCTGTTGTCATCGTTTCACCCGATCATTAGCGCCCAGTATATGGTGCTTCTGGCACGAAGTTCAATGTTTTTAATTCTGCGCAGCGCGATGTTTGGCGCCAAGACTTGCAAGCCGGTTTGTCGCAATGCTACATAGGTCTCAAAATAACAAAAATATTGAGGGTCAGTATGGCGAATTTCCCAACCCAGTTTGATCGTGATGATCTGCTGAAATGTGCGCGGGGCGAGTTGTTTGGCGAAGGCAACGCGCAATTGCCTGAGCCTCCGATGTTGATGATGGATCGGATCACCGACATCTCTGAAGATGGCGGAGAGTATGGTAAAGGCCATGTAGTGGCAGAGTTTGATATTAAGCCGGACTTATGGTTTTTTGACTGCCATTTTCCGAAAAACCCGATTATGCCTGGCTGCCTAGGTCTGGATGGGTTGTGGCAACTCACCGGGTTCAATCTGGGCTGGCGTGGATGGCAGGGGCGCGGATATGCCTTGGGCGTGGGCGAAGTGAAGCTAACCGGGATGGTGCGGCCAGATCGTAAAATGCTGAAATATTTTGTTTCATTTTCAAAAGCCATTCAGACGCGGCGCTTGACGATGGGCGTGGCTGACGGACGCGTTGAAGCCGACGGGGAAGTCATCTATCAGGTCAAAGACATGAAAGTCGCCTTGTCCGAAACTTGATGTCATTTTGAAAACTTAAGGAGAATATCGATGCGCAGAGTTGTGGTGACCGGCATGGGCGTTGTGTCGTCTATCGGCAATAACACCCAAGAGGTGCTGGCCAGCCTGAAAGCTGGAACATCCGGGATCACGGCAAATGCAGCGATGCAAGAGCATGGGTTTCGCAGCCAAATTGCTGGCGATGTCAAGTTGGATGTTGCGGATCATGTTGATAAGCGAACCCTACGTTTTATGGGGCGCGGCGCTGCCTATGCCTATATTGCGATGCAGCAAGCCATTGAAGATGCGGGGTTGACCCTTGAGGAAATCTCGCATCCGCGCATCGGATTGGTGGCCGGGTCCGGCGGCCCCTCGACCAGCGCAATGCTCACGGCGCATCAGGTGGTGTTGAACTCTGGAGCCCCAAAACGGATCGGTCCATTTGCCGTGCCCAAATGCATGTCATCCACGATTTCTGCTAATCTGTCGACGGCGTTTAAGATCAAAGGGGTGAATTATTCGATTACATCTGCGTGTTCAACTTCGCTGCATTGTATTGGTAATGCTTCCGAGCAAATCATGCTTGGCAAGCAAGATGTGATGTTTGCAGGCGGCGGGGAAGAGCTGGATTGGACCCTCTCTTGCTTGTTTGACGCGATGGGCGCGATGTCGAGCAAATATAATGACACGCCTGAAAAAGCGTCGCGGGCCTTTGATGCGGATCGCGATGGCTTCGTGATCGGCGGCGGCGGCGGAATGCTGGTTTTAGAAGAGCTCGGTCATGCCAAAGCCCGCGGTGCAAAGATCTATGCCGAAATTACTGGATATGGCGCAACATCAGATGGTCATGACATGGTTGCCCCCTCGGGCGAGGGCGGTGAGCGGGCCATGCGGATGGCGCTTGACACTTTGCCTCAAGGCCGCGCCATCGGCTATATCAACGCCCATGGCACCTCAACCCCGGTTGGTGATGTGGGGGAAGTTGAAGCGGTGCGCCGGGTTTTCGGCGAAGGCAGCACGCCCCCTATTTCATCTACCAAATCGATGACAGGCCACAGCCAAGGCGCCACGGGCGCGCAAGAGGCGATTTATTGTTTATTGGCCTTAGAACATGATTTCTTAATCCCATCGATCAATGTGGATCGCTTAGATCCCGCGATCCATGCGGGCGAAATCGTGACTGATCTGGTCGAAAATGCGGGGCTGGATTCGGTGATGACCAATTCTTTTGGGTTTGGTGGCACCAATGGATCAATGATCATGAGCAAATATCACGGGTGATGAAATGTCAGATTTGCTAAAGGGAAAACGAGGCCTGATCATGGGCGTTGCCAATGAGCGCTCGATCGCTTGGGGCATTGCCAAAGCGATGGCAGATGCGGGCGCAGAGCTAGGCTTTACCTATCAAGGAGAGGGCTTTGGCAAGCGCCTCGCGCCACTTGCCGCAAGCGTTGGTAGCGATTTCATGGTGGATGTTGATGTGACCGATGATCACTCGCTGGATCGCGCCTTTGCCGCAATTGAAGCGCGTTGGGGCCAGCTTGATTTCTTGGTGCATGCCATTGCCTTTTCCGACAAAAACGAATTAACGGGCCGGTTTATCAACACTTCGCGCGAAAATTTTAAGAATTCGTTGGATATTTCGGCATATTCCTTTATCGAAGTGGCCCGGCGGGCGCATCCGCTGATGCAGGACAAAGGCGGTTCTTTGCTGACCTTGACCTATCAAGGTTCTAATCGCGTCACGCCATTTTATAACGTGATGGGCGTGGCCAAAGCCGCGCTGGAAGCCAGCACGCGATATCTCGCGAATGATCTGGGCCCGGATGGTATTCGGGTGAACGCGATATCACCCGGCCCGATGAAAACCTTGGCTGGTGCCGCGATTGGTGGGGCGCGCAAAACCTATAAATTCACCGATGGTAATGCCCCGCTTGGCTCTAACGCAACTTTAGAGGCGGTGGGCGGTACGGCGGTGTATCTGGCTTCGGAGGCGGGCGCCTGCACAACGGGCGAAATCATACGCGTCGATGGCGGATTTCACGTACTTGGAATGCCACAACCGGAAAATCTATAGCCGCCGCAGCGCCCCGAGCAAGGATATCACGGCAAAACCGTCTTAATTTTTTAGGGCTGCGTTATTTTTCCCTGCGCTTCATGGAAAGCGCGGAAACAGCGCATTGCAAAAGCGCCTAAAATCAGTGTATCTGCTGCCTCTATTCCAAGGCTAGAGGGCTAAGCAATGAGCGCGCCAAAAAAACTGTTCGTAAAAACCTATGGCTGTCAGATGAATGTCTACGATAGCGAGCGTATGGTAGAGGCCTTGGGCCGCTCTGGCTATGTTGAGACCGAAACGCCGGATGATGCGGATATGATCTTGCTGAATACTTGCCATATTCGCGAGAAAGCCGCTGAAAAAATCTATTCGGAGCTTGGTCGTTTCAAACCGTTGAAAGATGAAAAGCCTGATTTGAAAATAGGCGTGGCGGGATGCGTGGCGCAGGCGGAAGGCGAAGAAATTATGCGGCGCCAGCCGATGGTGGATTTGGTGGTTGGGCCGCAAAGCTACCATAATTTGGCTGCATTGGAGGCCCAAGCGGGGCAGGGCAGCAAAGCGATTGATATCGAGTTTCCGACAGAGGATAAGTTCGAAGTTCTAAAAGAGCGGCCTAAAACCCGCCGCGCACCCGCTGCGTTTTTAACCGTGCAAGAGGGCTGTGATAAGTTCTGTGCCTTTTGCGTGGTGCCCTATACCCGCGGGGCCGAAGTCTCTCGGCCAGCGGCGCGGATCTTGCGCGAGGCTCAAGAATTGGTTGAGCGCGGGGTGCGCGAAATCACCTTATTGGGCCAAAATGTGAATGCCTATCACGGCGAAGGTGTTGAAGGGGCCAGCTGGAGTTTGGCGCAGTTGATTTGGGCCTTGGATGAGATCGATGGATTGGAGCGGATCCGCTTTACCACCAGCCACCCAAATGACATGAGCGATGCGCTGATTGAGGCGCATGCCAATTGCCGAAAACTGATGCCCTATTTGCATCTTCCGGTGCAATCGGGCTCGGATAAAATTCTGAAACGGATGAACCGCGCCCATACCGCGGAAAGTTATTTGCAGGTGATTGAAAAGCTCCGTAAGGCGCGCCCCGATATTTTACTCTCGGGGGATTTTATCGTCGGGTTTCCCGAAGAAACCGAAGAAGATTTTCAGGCCACGATGGATTTGGTGCGCGCCGTCGAATACGGGCAGGCTTATTCTTTCAAATATTCCACCCGCCCGGGAACGCCCGCCGCGGAACGCCCACAAGTAGAAGAAGCCGTAAAAACAGAGCGTTTGCATCGCTTGCAAGAGCTGCTTTGGTCGCAGCAGCGCAGCTTACAAAAACGCATGGTTGGGCGCGAGGTTTCGGTGTTGTTTGAAAAAGCGGGCCGCGATGCGGGGCAAATGGTCGGTAAATCAGAGCATCTGCATGCCGTCCATGCTTACGCGCCGGATGTTGCGATAGGTGAATTGCGCCAGGTCCGGATCGTAGAAAGCCTGACCAATTCTTTAACCGGTGAATTGCTATGATCAGCCAAGCGCGCGGTGCTGACACAGCCTGTGTTTAGCCCTTTGCGGCCCAATTTGAGCGTTCTATTGGCAGTATATCCCGTATTTTTGGTTTTAATTGATCGCAAAGCGCCAGATGCGCTTGCGTTCTAAAGCCGCTCTTGGCAGGGTTTTAGAAAGTTATTTAGGAGTAATATGTGGCGTCAGGATTGTTTTCTACCCCGACCGAAGGCGGACAACCGCCGCAAAGCCTTGTGGAATTTCCCGATAATCGATTGCTGATCGACCTATGCGGTGAATTTGACAGAAATCTAGCAGATATCGAACAGAAAATGGCAGTGCAGATCATTCGCCGCGGCAATGAATTGGTTGTTTTCGGGGAAGAGGAGGCGCGCGAAAATACGCTGTCTGTTTTGCGGGGCCTTTATCAGCGGCTAGAGGGTGGTCGCAGCGTTGACCCAGGGGATGTTGACCGTGAAATCCGTATGAGTGATGGATTGGCGGCGGGCATTGAAGCAAAAGAACTGCCCCAAATGGAACTTTTCACGGGTGCCAAGCTTGAGATCAAAACCCGCAAAAAACCCGTCGAGCCAAGGACGGCGGCGCAAAAAGCCTATGTTGAATCTTTGATGAAAAATGAATTGGCGTTCGGGATTGGGCCGGCGGGAACCGGTAAAACATATCTGGCGGTTGCAGTGGCGGTTACTAAGTTTATTTCAGGTGAAGTGGATCGTATTGTGCTAAGCCGTCCCGCCGTTGAAGCCGGAGAGAAGCTTGGATATTTGCCGGGGGATATGAAGGATAAAGTCGATCCTTATATGCAGCCGCTTTATGATGCCTTGAATGATTTCTTGCCCGGCAAGCAATTGGCCAAGCTGATCGAAGAAAAACGTATTGAAATCGCGCCGCTTGCCTTTATGCGCGGGCGCACGCTCGCCCATTCTTTCGTGGTTCTGGACGAGGCGCAAAACACCAGCGTTATGCAGATGAAGATGTTTTTAACGCGCCTTGGAGAAGGGTCGCGGATGGTGATCACCGGAGACCGTTCGCAGGTGGATTTGCCCCGGGGCGTCACGTCAGGCTTGGCTGATGCTGAGCGTTTATTGAGGCACATCCCGAAGATCAGCTTTAATTATTTTTCCTCCAAAGATGTGGTCCGGCATCCTTTGGTGGCAGCGATTATTGATGCATATGATCAAGATCCGGAAGCTGCACAGAAGCCACAGCGGCGCGCTGGAGCGGATCGCGCTTCATGAAGATTGAGGTGTTAATCGAGGATCGCCGCTGGCAGCAGGCAGAGCTTGAGCGGTTAAGCGTGAAGGCTTTGCGGGCGGTGCTAGCACATTTTAACCTTTGGGCGGCACAGTTTGAGGTTGATATCTTGGCCTGTGATGATGCGCGCATTGCCCAGCTCAACGGTGATTTTCGAGAAACCGCCAAAGCAACAAACGTCTTAAGCTGGCCCAGCCAAGAACGCGCAGCACTGAAAGATGGAGCAGATCCAAACCCGATTGATCAAGTGGCTGATGATCTAAGCTTGGGTGATATCGCCTTATCTTATTCAACCTGTCGGTCCGAGGCAGATGCGGCGGGCTTGGCATTTTCCGATCACATTTTGCATTTACTGGTTCATTCTATGCTGCATTTGCTGGGATATGATCATAAGCGTGACTTAGATGCCACGCTCATGGAGGGTTTAGAAATTGAAATACTTGGCAAACTGGGTGTGAATAACCCATATAAAGAGATAACCAAGGCCTAGGTGCCTTTTTGAAAGAGAGTTATGGACGATAGCGACGGATCTGCTAGGGCGGCGCAAAGCGCGCAGCCTTTCAGGCAAGATAAAGGTTTTTGGAATTGGTTCAGATTTGGCCGTGGTGATCGCGAGAGCGCGCGACATGAACAGGTGGGCGCCTCCCAAACGCAAAGTTTAATCCGCCAGCCCGATCATATTGGCATGATGAATTTGCGCCGCAAGCGCGTAGAGGATGTGGCAATCCCCAAAGCTGAGATTGTTTCGGTGTCTGACACCATTTCCCGTGATGATCTTGCAGCAGTGTTTCGCGATAGCGGTTTGACCAGATTGCCCGTTTACAGCGGCACTTTGGACACCCCGGTCGGGATGGCGCATCTAAAAGATTTCGCGCTGAAATATGGATTTGATGCGCTTTCAGACGAGTTTGAATTGGCGCCAATGCTGCGCCCGCTTCTATACGTGCCTTTATCGATGCCCATTGGTGTTTTGCTTACGAAAATGCAAACTGAGCGGCGCCATATGGCTTTGGTGATCGATGAGTATGGTGGGGTTGATGGGTTGGTAACGATCGAAGATCTGATTGAGCAGATCATCGGCGATATCGAAGATGAACATGATTTGGAAGAAGATAGCTTCTGGACCTTGTTGAAGCCGGGATATTATCTGGCCTTGGCCAAAACACCGATGGAAGATTTCTGCGCGGAAACTGGGCTTGATCTAACCCGCGATGATACAATCGACGGCGAAGAGATCGAAACGCTTGGCGGGTTGGTGTTTATGTTAGCGGGCCGCGTGCCGGCGCGTGGCGAAGTAATTTTACACCCGCAAGGCGTAGAGTTTGAAATTTTTGACGCGGATCCACGCCGCATTAAACGCTTGCGGGTGCGTTTGCCGAATGTGGCTCAAGCCGCAGAATGATCCTGCGATGAGGCTGGGAAGCAGGCTTTCTGGGCGGCTTTTGGTGGTGTTTCTTTTGGGGGTTGGGCTGGCGCTTGGTCAACCGCCCGTGTCTCTTTGGCCGCTTGCTCTGCTGTCTTTACTTGCTGTTTTTTGGCTGGAAACGCATCAATCTTTAAATGCCTCGCTGCGGCAAGCCTTTGAACGCGGCTGGTCTCTTGGAATGGGATATTTCACCGTTTCGATGCATTGGATTGTAGAGCCATTTCTGGTGGACAGCGCGGCGCATGGTTGGATGGCTCCGTTTGCTCTTCTTCTTTTTGCCGGTGGGTTGTCGGTTTTCTGGGGCTGCGCTTTCGCGCTGGCGCTGCGGCTGCAAACGCCGTTTGGTCTGGCATTTGCGCTTGGATTTTTCGAGTTGGCGCGTGGATATATGCTGACGGGATTTCCATGGGGGGCTTTGGGATATATTTGGGCCGACACGCCGGTTGCGCAAAGTGCGGCTTGGATCGGGCTTTATGGGCTGAGCGTAATCACCGTATTTTGGGCGGCATGCGTTCATTGGCTGTTTTTACGAAAACAAATTTTCTGGATGGTTTTGGTTTTGGTTGGGGTTTGGCCAGTGGCTTGGATCGGGGGCGATATGCGTCTGACGATGCAAAAATCTGCTTTAACCGAGCGAACGGTTCGATTGGTGCAACCAAACGCCCCGCAACATCAAAAATGGGATCCGGCTTTTGCCCGGCTGTTTTTTGAGCGCTCTCTTGAGTTTACAGCTGCAGAGCCGTCTGTCGATCTTGTGGTTTGGCCAGAAAGCGCTCTGCCCGTAAGCTTTGAAAATGCTGAAACTTTGATCGAACAAATTGCATTGGCAGCAGATGGCACAGCGTTGCTGTTGGGGGCGCTGCGACTTGAAAATGAAAAAGTGCTGAATTCAATTGTATATATGGATCAAAATGGTGTTGCCAAAGTGGTTTATGACAAACATCATTTGGTGCCGTTTGGAGAATACCTGCCCTTTGAGCATTGGCTAGACCGGATCGGGCTTGGGTTTACATCTGATTTATTTGGAACCGGCTTTGCCGCTGGCGAGGGCCCGAAACGGATAAATATAGCGCCATTGGGGGCCGTTGTGCCTTTGATTTGTTATGAGGCCGTGTTCCCGCAAGATGTCTCTTTCGCGTCACAAGAAGCGGCAATTTTGCTGCTATTGACCAATGATGCCTGGTTTGGCGGCTTTGCCGGGCCACAGCAGCATTTGGCGCAAGCGAAAATGCGCAGCATTGAACAGGGCTTGCCGATGATTAGGGTGGCCAATACGGGTATTTCCGCAATGATTGACCCTTACGGCCGCAGCCTTAAACAGCTGGGTCTGAATACAGCGGGTTTTATCGATGCACAAGTGCCGCAGCCCGCGCCGGCCACCCTCTATCGCCGCTTTGAAATTTGGACAGTTTTTGCCCTTTTGTTTGCCATCCTTATGCTCAGTTTGATCTGCCGCCGTCAAATCAGCGGTTGACCTTCCGGGGGCGTTTCAATACCACCATGAGATACGCCACAACGGCTTCCTGACGTGGCGGATTTTTCAAATCGGAGCGATTTCATGATAAGACAAGACTATATTTTTACCTCTGAATCCGTGTCAGAGGGGCATCCTGATAAGGTGTGCGACCGTATCTCAGACGCGGTTTTAGACGCTTTTATCGGCGAAGAGCCTGAGGCCCGCGTTGCCTGTGAAACCTTTGCCACCACCAATCGGGTGGTGATCGGGGGTGAAGTTGGTCTGTCAGATGCCACAAAGCTCAAAGATTATATGGGGCGCATCGATCAAATCGCGCGCGCCTGCATAAAAGATATTGGCTATGAGCAAGAGAAATTTCATCATGAGACGGTTGAGATCACCAACCTGTTGCATGAACAATCCGCGCATATCGCGCAGGGTGTTGATGCGTCTGAAAACAAAGATGAAGGCGCCGGCGATCAGGGAATCATGTTTGGCTATGCAACCACCGAAACCGATGCATTAATGCCGGCACCGATCCAGTATAGCCATGCAATTTTACGCCGCTTGGCCGAAGCGCGTAAAAATGGCAGCGCTGCAAGCTTAGGGCCAGATGCGAAATCGCAGCTCTCGGTGCGGTATCAAGGCGGCAAACCAGTTGGGGTCAGCTCGATTGTGCTTTCAACGCAGCATTTGGACGCCCAAATGACCTCTGAAGATGTGCGCGCCGTTGTTGAGCCTTATATCCGCGAAACGCTGCCCGATGGTTGGATTGATAGTGATACGCATTGGCATGTGAACCCGACAGGTAAGTTTGTGATCGGCGGGCCGGATGGAGATGCAGGCCTAACTGGGCGCAAAATCATTGTGGATACTTATGGCGGCGCTGCGCCGCATGGCGGCGGTGCGTTTTCGGGCAAAGATCCGACAAAAGTTGATCGCTCGGCCGCTTATGCAGCGCGCTATCTGGCCAAAAATGTTGTGGCGGCTGGCTTGGCCGAACGCTGCACAATCCAGCTTTCCTACGCGATTGGAGTTGCAGAGCCTTTATCGATATATGCCGATACGTTTGGCACGGGCGCGGTTGATGCCGCAGCCATCGAACAGGCTATTGCTGCTTGCATGAATTTGACTCCACGGGGCATTCGCCAGCATTTGGCGCTGAACAAACCCATTTACCAACGCACTGCGGCTTATGGGCATTTCGGTCGCCAGCCGGAGGCGGATGGCGGGTTCAGCTGGGAGCGCACAGATTTGGTGGATGCGCTCCACAATGCGCTGAAATAGCTTAACAAAAACAAGCGCCTAAAAATAAAAAACCGCCCCAAAACAAGGGCGGTTTTTTTCTTTTGAGACCTGTGGATTATCCAAGCGCGCCCATATCAAAATTCAGATGTTTGGCCACAGTAAAGATATCTTTATCGCCGCGCCCGCACATATTCATACAGATGATATGGTCTTTGGGCAGCTCGGGCGCAATTTTCATCACATGGGCCAGCGCGTGGCTTGGCTCGAGGGCGGGAATGATCCCCTCAAGCGCGCAGCACAGTTGAAAGGCCTCAAGCGCCTCTGCATCGGTAATAGCCACATATTTTGCGCGGCCGATTTCATGCAGCCAAGAATGCTCGGGGCCGATCCCGGGATAATCTAAGCCGGCCGAAATCGAAAATCCTTCGAGAATTTGCCCATCATCATCTTGCAAAAGATAGGTGCGGTTGCCGTGAAGCACGCCCGGACGCCCCCCCGTGAGCGAGGCGCAATGTTCCATTTTTTGGTTTACGCCCTTTCCGCCAGCCTCAACGCCGATGATATTCACGTCTTTATCGTCTAAAAACGGAAAGAAGAGGCCCATCGCGTTCGAGCCGCCGCCAATCGCAGCAATGATGGTATCGGGCAGGCGGCCTTCGGCGGCTTGCATTTGGTCTTTGGTTTCCTTGCCGATAATGGCTTGAAAATCGCGTACCATGGCGGGGTAGGGATGCGGCCCAGCAACGGTGCCAATGCAGTAAAAGGTATCGCGTACATTGGTTACCCAATCGCGCAACGCATCGTTCATAGCATCTTTTAAAGTGCCGCGCCCCGAGGTGACGGGTACAACTTCGGCGCCCAAAAGCCGCATACGAAACACGTTTGGCGCTTGCCGTTCTACGTCATGCGCGCCCATATAGACCACGCATTTCAAGCCGAATTTCGCACAAACTGTCGCTGTGGCAACGCCATGCTGACCAGCTCCAGTTTCGGCGATGATACGTGTTTTTCCCATTCGGCGCGCCAAAATGATTTGCCCCAACACATTGTTAATCTTATGCGCGCCGGTATGGTTGAGTTCGTCGCGTTTCATATAGATTTTGGCCCCGCCAAGATGATCTGTGAGCCGTTCAGAAAAATAAAGTGGGCTGGGTCGGCCGACATAATTCGCCCAAAGATCATTCATTTCGGCCCAGAAACTATCATCGGTTTTCGCAATGTTATATTGCTCTTCCAATTCCAAAATAAGTGGCATCAATGTTTCTGAAACGAACCTGCCGCCAAATTGACCAAACCGGCCCTTTTCATCGGGTCCGGTCATGAAGCTGTTAAAAAGATCGTTTGGCATGCGCCCCTCCAAAAATCGGCTTTTGCAAGATGTAGCTTTGTAACCTCGGCGGGTAAAGAGAGTTCATCATATAAAGGTGAAAGGGTGATGTTTTGCCTCAGAGGCGGGCCTGAGCCACGAAGTTACGCATTTTTTCCATGTCTTTGGTGCCCGGAGCGCTTTCTACACCAGAGGAGACATCAATCTGCCGCGCCTGCGTTACGCGTACGGCTTGGGCCACATTATCGGGTGTCAAACCACCTGCGAGCATCCAAGGTATTTTCCAGGTGTGATTTTCAAGAAGTTGCCAATCAAAGGCCAACCCGTTTCCCCCCGGCAATTTGGCCCCCGGGGCGGGCTTTGCATCGATCAGCAATTGATCACAAATTTCAGCGTATCGATCAATTTCGCGTAAGTCTTGAGCCGTTGCGATCCCGAGCGCTTTCATAATCGGCAGGCCTGTGCTTTGCTTGATTTGCTGAACGCGCTGTGGCTGTTCGGCTCCATGTAATTGCAGAATATCGATGGGAACCTGTGACAGCATTTCCTCTAAAAACGCATCTTGGGGGTTCACAACCAAGGCCACTTTGGCGAAGCCTGGGGGCGCTGCCAAGGCCACCTCGCGGGCTTTTGCCAAGCTTAAATGACGGGGTGATTTTTCGTAAAATACCAACCCTCCGTACGTTGCTCCGGCTTGGGCTGCGCCCTTTATGGCTTCGGGGCTGGTAAGGCCACAAATTTTCACCCGCGTTGGGCTTTGGGTCATGCTCAGCTTACCTCATCGATCAAAGCCAAGACATCGTCTTGATCTGCGTATTTTTCTTGTTTGAGCTTTTTTAGTTCGCGTTCAGCCTGCCGCAAGGCTTTTCCATTGGCGGCAGCCTCCGATCGCAATTTATATTCTCGTAACCATTCCCATATAAAACCGACGAGAACTCCAAAGACAATACCCAAGAAAAAAACAAGAAAAACGGGTAATGTGATTGACCAATTCATCCCGATCAAATTTGCAAGATCGGGCGGCAGAAAGGCAAGTTCCGCCGGTGCTTTATTCGCCACTGCGACGATAATAAGAACAAGCGCCAGGCTTATAAGAAAGGCATAGCGCAGGTATTTCATGACTTACGTTTTCCCGTTCAGACGATCACGCAGTAATTTGCCAGTCTTAAAAAACGGTACGTGTTTTTCCTCAACATCCACTGAGGCTCCGGTGCGCGGGTTGCGACCCACGCGCGCATCTCGGCGTTTGACAGAAAACGCACCGAAGCCGCGCAATTCAACCCGATCGCCATTCGCCATTGCATTGGTAATTTCATCAAATACGGTATTAACAATTCGCTCAACATCGCGTTGGTACAAATGCGGATTTTGGTCCGTTATGATCTGTATTAGTTCCGATCTAATCACGTGGCCTCCCCCTATGTTTTGATTTTAATAGCTTCAGGTTACAAAATAATCATCCCGTTTGGAAACGCTTTGTTTTTCTGTGGCGCAAAATTATCCGTTTTTTTAAGGTATTTAGTGATAGTAACCAGTTTCTGTTTTTGCTTGGGCCATTTTTACGCGCGCAGAGCGAGATGTCTCAGGGTTTACGTTAAAACGGGCGAATCGTTTCTAAGCGGCGCATAAAAAAACCCCCGCGCTCCGATGGGAGTGCGGGGGCCCTATCAATTTATGCGGTAAAGCCTATTCGTCGCCTTTGAGCGCTGCGCCCAAAATATCACCCAATGAGGCGCCAGAATCAGACGATCCATATTGCTCCACGGCTTCTTTTTCTTCGGCAATTTCACGGGCTTTGATTGAAAGGCCAAGCTTGCGTGTCTTGCTGTCAATATTGGTTACGCGCACGTCTACCTTATTGCCCACAGAGAAGCGCTCGGGGCGCTGTTCTGCGCGATCACGGCTTAGGTCTGAGCGGCGGATAAAGGCTTTTGCGCCTTCATACTCGACTTCAATCCCACCATCCTCAATTGAGGTGACTTCAACGGTGATGATCGAGCCGCGCTTCACGCCACCCGTGGCTTCGGCAAATTTATCGCCGCCCAAGGCTTTGATCGACAGGCTGATACGCTCTTTCTCAACATCCACTTCAGACACCACGGCCTGAACAAGGTCACCCTTGCGGAAGTTTTGGATCGCTTCTTCGCCGCGTTCATCCCAAGAAATATCGCTGAGGTGAACCATGCCGTCAATATCACCGTCTAACCCGACAAACAGGCCAAATTCAGTGATGTTTTTGATTTCACCTTCAACTTGCGTTCCCTCTGGGTTGCTTTCAGCGAAGACTTCCCAAGGATTGCGCTGTGTCTGCTTTAGGCCCAGAGAAACGCGGCGCTTTGTGCCATCGATCTCAAGAACCATAACTTCCACTTCTTGGCTGGTTGAAACGATTTTGCCTGGATGCACGTTTTTCTTCGTCCATGACATTTCTGAGACGTGAACCAAGCCCTCGACTCCGGCTTCCAGCTCAACAAAGGCACCGTAATCGGTGATATTTGTGACCACACCCTGATGGACTGATTCCAGCGGGTAGCTTGCGGCCACACGATCCCAAGGATCTTCTTGCAGTTGCTTCATGCCAAGGCTGATGCGATGCGTGTCTTTGTTGATTTTGATCACTTGAACGTTGATCGATTCACCAATCGTCAAGATTTCGGACGGGTGGTTTACCCGGCGCCACGCCATATCGGTCACGTGTAACAGACCATCAACGCCGCCCAGATCGACAAAGGCACCATATTCTGTGATATTCTTCACAACGCCTTCTAACGACATCCCTTCGGCCAAGTTGCCGATCACTTCTGCGCGCTGTTCGGCACGGCTTTCTTCTAGGATCGCACGACGCGATACGACGATATTGCCCCGGCGTCTGTCCATTTTCAAGATTTGGAAAGGTTGCTTCAGCCCCATCAATGGGCCAGCATCTCGCACTGGGCGGACATCCACTTGTGAGCCGGGCAAAAACGCAACCGCGCCGCCCAATTCAACCGTGAAGCCACCTTTAACGCGTCCAAAGATCGCGCCGTCAACCCGCGCTTCATCGGCATAGGCTTTTTCAAGGCGATCCCAAGCTTCTTCGCGCCGTGCCATTTCACGGCTGATAACAGCTTCCCCTTTGGTGTTTTCAACCTGCCGCAAGAAGACTTCAACTTCTTCTCCAACGGCAACTTCGGCCTCTTCACCCGGGTTTGCAAATTCTTTTAATTCAACGCGGCCTTCCATTTTGTAACCGACGTCGATAATCGCATGTCCCGCTTCGATCGCGATGACTTTGCCTTTGACAACTGAGCCCTCTTGGGGCGTGTCAATTTCGAAGCTTTCATTCAGGAGGGCTTCGAATTCCTCCATAGATGTATTTTGAGCCATGTGGTCTCAGTTTCCTTTACTGGTTTTTCTGGCCGCGCGGTTGTCTCCGCCGGTCTTGGGGTTCATTGGCCGATCAGGTTTTTCCAAAACGCAAAAGGGCCGGATGTTCCGACCCTGCTCGATCTTTCACGCTTTGCGGTATATTTACCGTCACAACAGCCGCGTCTTTAGGCTAATTTTACGAAGCTGACAAGGTATAAATCCCAATAATCTTAGGGTGGTTACGCCTCGCCTCGCTGGATTTTGGCGATATAAGTGATCGCGTCTGAACAGGCTTGTTGGATCGTTAAATCGCTGGTGTCTAAATGATGGGCGTCTGAGGCGGCTTGCAACGGTGCCGAGGCGCGGGTTTTATCACGCGCATCGCGCTCTAAAACGGCCTTTAGAACAGTGGCATATTGCACAGTCTTGTCGCTGCGCTTCAGTTCCGCAAAGCGGCGCTGGGCGCGTGTCTCTGCCCGCGCGGTGATAAATAATTTTGCCTCGGCGTTGGGACAAATCACCGTTCCGATATCGCGACCATCCAGAACTGCGCCGCCGGGCGCACGGGCAAAGTTTTTTTGGAATTCGCTCAACGCCTGTCTTATGTCGGGTATCGCGGCCAGCTTGCTGGCGGCCTCGGCGACATTGACGGTGCGCAGCGCGGTAGTGTCGATGGAGCTCAGATCTAGGTTATGGGCCGCTGCAAGGGGATCCTGGCCCTGAAGATGCAGCCATCCCACGGCGCGGTAGAGCAATCCAGTGTCTAAATGAGCAAACCCAAAATGCTGCGCAACGGCCTGCGATATTGTGCCTTTGCCAGCGGCGGCGGGGCCATCAATTGCAACTGTAAAAGCCACTTTAATTCCTAGCTTTTCGGGCTGTGTTCAAGCCGTGCGCCAAGCGCAGCCATCAGGCTTTCGAAGATCGGGAAAGAGGTGGCGATCGGGCTGCCATCATCTATGGAGACAGGATTTTTGCTTGCCATTCCCAAGATCAAAAATGACATTGCGATCCGGTGATCAAGATGGCTGGCGCAGGTGGCGCCGCCGGGCACGGCTTGCGCGCCGCATCCCGATACGATCCACCAATCGGCGCCATCCTCTACGGCAATGCCATTCGCGCGCAGGCCCGTTGCCATAGCGTCGATCCGATCGCTTTCTTTGACCCGAAGTTCTTTCACACCGCGCATCACGGTATCGCCCTGCGCATAGGCAGCGACAACGGATAGAATGGGATATTCATCAATCATGCTGGCGGCGCGCTCGGGTGGCACCTCTATTCCCCGCATATTTGGAGAGAACCGCGCCCGTAGATCGGCGACCGGTTCGCCGCCCTCCACCCGCTCATTTTCATATTCAAGATCGGCTCCCATTTCGCGAAGCGTGGTGAATAACCCAGAGCGGGTTGGGTTCAGGCCGATATTTGGGACCAATACATCCGAGCCTTCGGTGATCAGAGCTGCGCAAACCGGAAAGGCTGCCGAGCTTGGATCGCGCGGCACGGTGATGTCTTGAGGCTGCAATTCTGGTTGCCCCGTCAGAGTAATCTCGCGGCCCGCATCGGTGATCTGCACGCTTATTTCAGCGCCAAATCCGCGCAACATTCGTTCAGTGTGATCGCGCGTGGCCTCCTGTTCAATAACCACGGTTTTCCCCGGCGTGTTAAGACCTGCAAATAAAACCGCCGATTTCACCTGTGCCGATGGAACGGGCACTTCGTAGCGCACAGGGGTGGGGGTTTCGGCGCCAATGATGGTCATTGGCAAACGGCCGCCGCTGCGGCCATAGGTTTGCGCGCCAAACAGCGCCAAAGGATCGCTTATGCGGGCCATTGGACGCTTGTTTAAACTGGCATCGCCGGTGAAGGTGGCACAGATTGGATGCGTTGCCATTGCCCCCATGATCAAGCGCACGCCGGTTCCCGAATTGCCGCAATCGATGACAGTATCGGGCTCGCAAAAGCCCCCCACGCCGACGCCGTCAACGCTCCAATTGCCCGGAGCATGCTGGGTGACGGTTGCGCCAAATGCGCGCATCGCCTGAGCCGTATCCAACACGTCATCCCCCTCAAGCAAGCCTTTAATCGTGGTGGTGCCAACGCTGAGCGCCCCTAAGATTAGCGAGCGATGCGAAATTGATTTATCACCGGGCACATGCGCCTCGCCGGTTAAGGGGCCGGATTTGGAAGCACTCATCGGGCGTGCAACAGCGTGAGAGGACATGGCTTGGTTCCTTACATTTTCCGCAGCGTGATACCCTAAGCCACTGTCAGCGTCTATGGGATTTCCACCCGGATGGTTGGGTTTTAAAGCCCGCTTAAAGGCGATGAAACGTTAAATAATGGGGCATTCGGCCCTCGCGCAGGGCTTTTTGTTCATAACGGGTTGAAATCCAATCCGACCAAGCCGGGTTGCGGCCTTTGGGATCTTGGTTCTGATAGGCAAAGCCCTGTTTGGGCACTTCCAAAAGAGTTTGGCGCACATAATCGACAATATCCGTCGCCACGCGAAACTCGGCCCCTGGTTTTAACACCCGCGCCAGCGGGGCCAGATGCTCGGGCGTTACGAAACGGCGGCGGTGGTGGCGGCGTTTTGGCCAAGGGTCGGGATAGAGCAAAAACGCTTTGGAGATTGAGGCTGGGGGTAACACATCAAAGAGATGCCGTGCATCGCCCGGATAAATCCGAATATTTTGCGCCTCTGCACGGCGAATTTTTTGCAGCAGCATTGCCACCCCGTTGATATAAGGCTCGCATCCGATCAGTCCGGTTTCGGGGTTTTGTACGGCTTGATGCACCAGATGCTCGCCGCCCCCAAAGCCAATTTCAAGCCAGACCGCACTGGCGTTGAACATTTGGGTCAAATCCAGCGCGGTGCGATCAGGATTCTCGGTCCAACTGACTGGGCCCGGAGAAAGCTGCGCAAGGTCGCTTTCCAGCGCTTCTTCTTGTCCGGGGCGCAACGTTTTGCCTTTAAAGCGCCCGTAAAAATTGCGCCAGGGCGCGCCTGATGAATGCTGATCTGCCGCCATCAAACCCTCAATTACTGCCCCAGCTCGTCAAGACGTGCCAAAGCAGCTTTCAATTGGGCCTCTTCCTCTTCGCGCAAGGCAAGGTTCTCACGGGTTTCCTCAACCACCTCAGGCGGCGCGCTTTGAACAAATTTTGGATTATTGAGTCGCCCCTTCAATCCCCCCAGTTCTTTGGCAAGCTTTCCGAGCGCTGCGTTGAGGCGCGCGGTTTCTGCGCCGATATCGATTAGATCGGCCAGAGGCAGCCCAAAATCTCCACCGGATACTGAAATATTGGCGCAGCCTTTGGGAAATGTATCAACAGCGCTTAAAGTTTCGATCCGCGCCAAGCGCATGATCAGGGCTTGATTTCGATCCCACGCGTCTTGACCTGCGGCGTCAAGCGCGCTGACCAGCAAGGTGACTTTGGCGCCCGCAGGCACGTGCATTTGCGCGCGCACAGACCGAATTTCCTCGATCAAGCCAATCACCCAATTCATCTCTTTATCAGCTGCGGTATCTATAAGCGTGCTGCTGTAGCTGGGCCAGTCAGTATGGATCAGCACTGTCTCTCGTTTGGTCAAACTGCCCCAAAGCTCTTCGGTGATGAACGGCATGATGGGGTGAAGCAAAATCAGGCATTGGTCCATCACCCAGGCCATTGTGGCCTGCGTTTCTGCGCGCGCGGCCTCATCCTCACCGGATAAGAGCGGTTTGGAAAATTCAACGTACCAATCGCAGACTTTGCCCCAAACAAAGGCATAAAGCAGGTTCGCCGCATCATTAAAGCGATAGGCGCTTAGCGCGGCATCGACCGCTTCGCGCACTTTGGCGGTTTCGCCGACAATCCATTTGTTCAGCGTTTGTTGAAGCTGCGCTGGCAATTGGCTTTTACCTGCCGGGTCCAGCGTTGCATAAACTTCATTCATCTCGGCAAACCGGGCTGCGTTCCAAAGTTTCGTGCCAAAATTCCGATAGCCCGCGATGCGCTGGGAGCTGAGCTTCAAATCGCGCCCCATCGCAGCCATTGCGGTTAAGGTAAAGCGCACGGCATCGGCGCCATAAGCATCGATGAGTTCCAAGGGATCCAAGACATTGCCCAAAGATTTGGACATTTTCTTACCTTTTTCATCGCGCACCAACGCGTGCACATAGACTGTGCTAAAGGGTTTTTCGCCCATCACCGCATATTGCATCATCATCATACGGGCGACCCAGAAAAAGATAATATCAAAGCCTGTGATCAAGACGCTTGTGGGGAAGTATTTTTGTAGCGCTTCGGTGTTTTCGGGCCAGCCCAAGGTGCCGATGGGCCACAGCCCAGAGGAGAACCATGTATCCAACACATCTGGATCGCGGGTTAAGGCTACATCTGGCCCCGCCTGCGCTTGTGCTTCGGCCTGCGTGGCGGCGCAATATTGATTGCCATCGGCATCAAACCACACGGGAATTTGGTGCCCCCACCAAAGTTGGCGCGAAATGCACCAAGGTTCGATATTTTCCAACCAGTGGAAATACACTTTTTTATCCCGCTCTGGCAGGATTTCGGTATCGCCATTGCGCACGGCATCAAGCGCTGGCCCGACTATTTTATCCGTATCCACGAACCATTGGTCGGTGAGCATCGGTTCGATTACGACTTTTGAGCGATCGCCAAAGGGCTGCATAACCGGTTTATTCTCTACCAGAGGCACGCTTTTGACATCGATCTCGCCAGTATCCGCGTTTTTGCTCTCGAGCATCGTCATGACGGCCAAACCTGCGCCGGTGATATCCTCGATGATCCGTTGGCGGGCCTCAAAACGGTCGAGGCCGCGATAGGCCTCGGGCACCAAATTCATCGCTGCGATGCTGGCCTCATCGAAGGGTTTTTCCCCTGAGGCAATCGCTTTTGCGTCGCTGGCCTCTTCTATATAGGGCCGTCCATCAGCGCGCATCGCACCTTTTGTGTCCATCAAAGAATACATTGGAATATTGCCGCGCTTGGCCACTTGGTAATCGTTAAAGTCATGCGCGCCGGTGATTTTGACCGCCCCCGAGCCAAAATCGGGATCGGGATATTCGTCGGTGATGATCGGGATCAAACGGCGCTGGGCTTGCGGCCCGACGGGGATTTCGCACATTTTTCCCACGATTGGGGCGTAGCGAGCATCCGAAGGGTGAACGGCGACAGCGCCATCGCCAAGCATCGTTTCGGGGCGCGTGGTGGCAATAGAAATATAGTCGCGCTCCTCTTCGAAAGTGATGGCCCCATCCGCGTCTTTTTCGACATAGGTATAGGTTTCGCCGCCCGCGAGTGGATATTTGAAATGCCACATATGGCCCGCGGTTTCGATGTTTTCCACTTCAAGATCTGAAATCGCGGTTTCAAAATGCGGGTCCCAATTGACCAGGCGTTTGCCCCGGTAGATCAGGCCTTTGTGATACATTTCAACGAATACCTTGATCACGGCATCATGGAAATTTCCTGACTCGCCTTCAGGCGCGCCGGGCGCCCCCGACATCGTAAAGGCCGTGCGATCCCAATCGCAGCTGGCACCAAGTCGCTTCAATTGATTGATGATTGTACCGCCAGATTGCGATTTCCAATCCCAAACTTTGTTCAAAAATGCGGCGCGGCCCATTTCAGACCGGCTTGGCAATTTCGCCGCCGCCAATTGCCGCTCGACCACCATTTGCGTCGCGATCCCCGCATGATCCGTGCCGGGCTGCCAAAGCGTGTCAAACCCCCGCATGCGGTGCCAGCGGATCAAGATATCTTGTAAAGTGTTGTTGAACGCATGCCCCATGTGCAGCGATCCCGTTACATTCGGGGGTGGGATCATAATGCTGAAGGTTTCGGAGCGTTTCGCATTCGCACCGGCTTTAAAACAACCAGCTTGTTCCCAGGCCTGATAAAGCCGGCTTTCTGCTTTTTGCGCATCGAAGTTTTTTTCCAAAGCCATCAGAGCTGTCCATTCTTGCATTATTTTGCGCCGAGATAACTTTTATTACGACAAAGGGAAAGGGGCCGCGCGCAATATTAAACGCGTCATCTTGGAATTTATGGGTTCAGGAAGTTGCCCCAGATTGCACGGCAAACTCTTGGTCGGCATAAAATCTAAAACCCGGTCAAGATTATACGCGAAGCGGCTCACGCTTTCCGGCGCGTAACACCTCTGGATCATAGGCGCTGCGCGCAAAGACCTCGCGCACCATCTCTTGAAAAAAACCAAGCGGTTGGCTGGCATAAGCTGGATCAAAGCTGGCTTGATCCCAGCGCTCGCAAAAGGTTGCGCAATCTTCAAAATACGGATGCTCTTTATAAGCCAAGCGTTTGTCTGGATTGCCGCCCACATGATGGGCATAATACACCATCTGAAAATCTCCGTGCTTTTCTACCACCCAGCTGCATTGTTCGCGCACAAAGGGCCGTAAAATACTGGCGGCATATTCGTCGTGATTATAAGGCGCGTAAATGTCGCCTATATCATGCAGCAAGGCCGAAACGATCCAATCGATGTCTGCGCCGTCTTTCCATGCCCGCGTAGCGGATTGCAGCGAATGCTCAAGCCGGGTCACTTGATAGCCCGACAGACTTTCATCCAGCTCGACCAATGCCTTTAGCAGCCTGTCGGCGGTGCCATTTGAAAAGGCGATTTCATGTTTGGTTAAGAAATCATAATCTTCTTTATCGCCGTCTTTCATTTGTGTAAATTTCACCTGCTTAATCATGCATGAAGCCCTTTTTTTGCTTTGGCGTCTTTCATTTTGGCCGCGGCCTGCGCAATGCGGATTTCTTCATGTAATTGCAAGTCGGCTGCATTAAATAAGCCTTTGGGCGGTGCAACATGAATGAAATTCCCCTGCCTGTCTGCCCCCCTTGCGAGAATGGCATAATCGCGTGCGCCAATTTCTTGGGCGACATTCGGGGTCACGTATCGGATCACCGCCGCGATGCGCCGGTCATCGCTTACATTGGGCCCAGAACCATGAATGGTTAATCCGTGATGTAGTGAGATTTCTCCGGGTTGAATTTCGATTGAGGTTTTATCTTGCTCGGCCACGTCAACCTGAACTTCTTGGCCGCGCGACAGCAAATTATCTTTGGCAAAACTGTCCTTATGCGGCAGGATCGGGTTTTTATGGCTCTTGCGCACAAAATCCATACAGCCGCTTTGCGGCGTCGCAGGTGAGAGGGCCAGCCAAGCGGTGACCATTTCAGAGGTGGCGCCCAGCCCCCAATATGTCAGGTCTTGATGCATTGTCACTTTATGGCGGGTGTTCGGCTCTTTGATAAAAAATTCAACCGCATATATCAGAATATCTGGGCCTAGAATGCCTTCAACAACGTTGAGAATGCCTGGATCTGCGCCAATCTGATACGCCAGTGGCATAACGCATTGCGCGTTGACGCGTTTGTAGGTGTTCAGAGGCTGGGGCAAACTTTTATGCGTCCATTCTGTTTCAATCATTTCTAATTGGCGGCGAAACTCCAACGCGGCATCCGGGCTGATCGCGGGAATGGGAAATAAAAACCCGTCTTCCCAATAGCGCTCAATATCCTGTTGGCGCAGGCGCCCAGCGTTAAGTGTAAGCGGTAAAGGCATTGTCATTCCCCTCCCATAAAATGTGTTAAAATCTTCGCCAGAGATTGCCGGGAAAGCAAGCGATTTCATGGGCATTTATTTTTTGGCGATCAATATCTCAGCCTCTGCTCAAGTTTTTATGGAATATCGGCGCTCTTAACCGGCGCTCGGGTGCTGCGAGAGGGCAGGGCACGCCCGCTTTTAAACGCCACCCTCAGTCGGTTGAAGGCCTAGACAAATGCCTTGGAAGCCTTATCTATTATTGGTGTTTTTTTAGAGGTTTTTGAAATTGGAAAAATTCGGGAAAAGTCAGTCGGTCACGCGGGTTGAAGATGTGCGGTTTTTAAAAGGAACCGGGCGTTATGTTGATGACATCGCCCCCGTGCATGCCTTGCATGGCTTCGTGTTTCGCTCGCCCGTGGCCCATGCGATTATCACGCAGCTGGACGTGTCTGCAGCGCGTAGCTGTGCAGGGGTGCAGGCGGTGATTACCGCAGAGGATCTGCGCGAAGCGGATGTTGATTTGCATATCGAGGCAACAATTTTAAAGAACCTTGACGGCTCTCGGGCGGCCGATCCTTTTCGCCCCGTTTTGGCAACACAGCGGGTGCGTTTTGTGGGTGAGCCGATCGCGATGGTCATTGCACAAACGTTGGAACAGGCCCGTGATGCCGCCGAAAATATCGTGTTCGAGTATCAAGACTTACCGGTTCATTTGGCACTGAAGGCTGGTGGCGAGCCTTTGCATGAAGAGGCGCCAGATAATATTGCTTTTGACTGGGGTATGGGTGATCAAGCTGCCACCGAGGCGGTGTTTGAAACGGCGGCGCATCGCGTCGCTTTGGATATTGCGGATAATCGGATTATCGTAGCCTCGATCGAGCCGCGCGGCTGTTTTGCCGAATGGGAAGAAGATCGTTTGCACGTTTCGGTCAATGGTCAAGGCGTTTGGCCAACCAAATCGCGTTTGGCGAAAATGTTGAAGCTTTCTCCAGAGCAAGTGCGGGTGACGAACCCGGATGTGGGCGGCGGTTTTGGAATGAAAGGGATGAATTATCCCGAAACCTTTGTTTGCGCGCATGCAGCGCGGGTGTTGCAGCGCCCGGTGCGCTGGATGTCAGAGCGTACCGAGGCAATGCTGAGCGATAATGCCGGGCGCGACCTGACATCCTTGGCGGAATTGGCGTTCGATGAAAATCACAAAATGCTCGCCTATCGGGTGACCTCTAAGTGCAATTTAGGCGCCTATAATTCGCAATATGCACAGCCCATTCAAACCGAGTTATTCGCAAAGGTTTTAATGGGCACATATGATGTGCAGACCACATGGCTGGCGGTGAAAGGCGTATTCACCAATACCACGCAAGTTGACGCCTATCGCGGCGCTGGGCGTCCCGAAGCGATCTTTGTGTTAGAGCGGTTGATGGATCATGCGGCGCGCGAGTTAAACGTGGATCCGTTAGCGTTGCGCCGAAAGAATTTTATCGCGCCTGACGCTTTTCCTTATCGCTCTGCTACGGGCGAGGTTTATGATGTTGGACAATTTGCCAAAGTTTTATCGCATGCAGAGGCGTCAGCAGATATGAATGGCTTTGTGAATCGCAAGCAAAAAAGCGCCATGGCGGGCAAATTGCGCGGGTTGGGCTTATGTTATTATATAGAAAGCATTTTGGGCGATAAAGATGAAAGCGCCAAGGTGATTTTTAAGGATGACGGGATGGTGGATATTCTGGTTGGAACGCAATCCAACGGGCAGGGTCACGAAACCGTTTTTGCGCAGTTTTTATCGGATCAAACCGGAATACCGGCGGATCATATCCGGGTTGTTCAAGGCGATAGCGATCTGATTGCCCGCGGCGGCGGGACGGGTGGATCGCGTTCGGGCACGGTGCAAGCCAACGCAACGTTGCAAACCGTTGCGGTTATGCAGAAGGCGTTTCGGGCGTTTTTATCTGATAAGCTGGACGTGGATGCGGATCAGATTGTGTTTGATGATGAGCGCTTTCGCGCGCCGGGTTCGAATCTGTCTCCCACATTTTTGGAAGTTGCGGATATGGCGCGCGCTGCGGGCCGCGAGGATCTGATGCAGCACTCGGCTTATGCGGTGCTGGACAGCCGATCGTTTCCAAATGGCGCGCATATTTGCGAAGTTGAAATTGACCCCGATACGGGCGCGGTAGAGGTGGCGCGGTATTCTGTGGTGGATGATTTTGGAAATCTTTTGAACCCAATGCTGGTGGAAGGTCAGGTACATGGCGGCGTTGCCCAAGGCATTGGCCAAGCGATAAGCGAACATGTGGTTTATGATGATCAAGGGCAATTGTTGAGCGCGAGCTTTATGGATTATGCGGTGCCGCGCGCCAAAGATGTTCCATTCTACCAGTTTGAAACCGAGCCCCTGCCAACAACCACCAATGTGATGGGGATGAAAGGGTGCGGAGAAGCTGGCACCGTCGGTGCTTTGGCTGCTGTTTCTAACGCTGTGCATGACGCTCTGTCATGCCGCGGGGTCAGGCAACTTGATATGCCCTTCACGCCGCTGCGGGTTTGGGAGGCTTTAAATCAGGCAGATGTCGCGGCTGAGTAACGCAAACCGATTTCTGCAATGGTTTTTCCCCCGTCCAAAGGTGGAGGAGGCGCCCCAAAGGCAGAGGCTGGCGCAAGATCATGTGCTGATTTTAGACGGTACGATGTCTTCCAATGCGCCCGGTCATGAAACCAATGCGGCTTTGCTGCACCGATTGCTGAAAGAACAAACGCCGAAGGTTAAAGTGTATTATCGGCCTGGGCAGCAATGGTTCGATCTGCGCTCTGGCTGGGATGTTTTGGTCGGCGGCAATATGAATACCCAGATCCGCCGCGCATATGGCGCCTTGGCAATGCGGTTCCGGTCTACGGATAGAATATATCTTTTTGGATATTCCCGAGGGGCGTATGCGGTGCGCTCTTTATCTGGAATGATCAATCATGTAGGGCTGTTAAAGCGCGAATATGCGACGCCGCGCCACATACAGCAAGCATGGCGCCTTTATCAAAAAAATATATCTGGTGCCGTCTTGGACGAATTTCGCGCGGCCTACTGCCATAGTGTGATTAAGATTGAAATGATTGGTGTCTGGGACACGGTGCGCGCGCTGGGCTTGCCGATTATCTCGCGCTGGAGGCAGGCCCGGTATGGTTTTCACAATCACGCGCTGAGCCCGGTGGTGAAGGCAGGATATCAAGCCTTGGCGCTTAATGAGGCGCGCATTGCGTTTGCTCCGGTTAAATGGGAATGCTCAGCGCGGCCGGACACCCGGGTGCAGCAGGTTTGGTTCCGCGGCAACCATGGTGATGTCGGGGGCCATCTGGGGGGCTTTTTTGCGGCCCGTCGACTGTCAAATATTCCTTTGATCTGGATGCTTGAACGCGCAGAAAACCACGGTTTGGTTTTGCCGAAGGCTTGGCAGCAGGGTTATCCGATAGATCCCAAAGCCCCCTCAACGGGCCCGTGGCGCGGGATTGGAAAACTATTCTTTCTGCGCCGAAAGCGGCGCGTTGATCTGAGCTGTTGCGAATCGATACATCCATCAGCAAAGCCATGACTGGTTTTTTGGCGCGAAGATGAGACGAGCTAGCCCTAAATTCCAGTTGAACCGCGCCTTTTTTGATGAATATTTTGCAAGGGGACCCTAGGTATAGATATGCAAAGTTTATCCGAATCTTTTTATATTGCGGCCGCTTTGATTGTTTCAGGCGATGAGGGTCTTTGGGCGATCGTATTGCTTTCGTTAAAAGTATCGCTGAGCGCGGTGATCATCGCGGGGGTGTTTGGTATACCGGCCGGTGCGGCATTGGCGATATTACGATTTCGCGGGCGGCTTGCTGTTTTGGTGGGGGTAAATGCTCTGATGGGTTTGCCGCCGGTCGTTGTGGGCTTGGTGGTTTATTTAATGCTCTCTAGCGCCGGCCCGTTGGGCGTATTGGGGCTGCTTTACACCCCAAGCGCGATGATTATCGCGCAGACAATATTGATAACGCCGATTTTAATCGCCCTGAGCCGGCAAGTGGTTGAGCCGCTCCATGAAGAATATCGGGATCAACTGACCTCATTGGGTGTGCGCGCGAGCCGCCGCGTTGCAGTGCTGCTTTGGGAGGCGCGGTTTGGGTTATTGACTGCCGTCTTGGCTGGGTTTGGCCGCGCGATCGCAGAAGTTGGAGCAGTGATGATCGTTGGCGGGAATATTAACCATCTGACGCGGGTTATGACCACGGCGATCGCTTTGGAAACCTCGAAGGGCAACCTGAGCTTGGCCTTGGCTTTGGGTCTTATTTTGGTTGGCTTGGCGGTGGCTGTAAATGGGTTGCTGGGATTTTTAGGTTGGCAACGCCGCGAGGCTTTCCATGTCTGACATGCATGTTCAAATTGACCAGCTAAGGCTTTCAATCGGGGGTGTCATCCGCCTAAATATTCCATTCCTACGTTTGGATCCGCAGGGTCCAACGATGATTCTGGGGCCAAATGGGGCGGGTAAAAGCCTTTTATTGCGGGTTCTTCATGCTTTGCAAACGCCCGATACGGGCTCTGTGCAGGTGCGGCATATCTCAGGAGAAACGGCCAGGCAGGCGATGGTATTCCAAAGGCCCGTTCTGCTGCGCCGGTCGGTGCGTGCGAATTTGCTTTTCGCTCTATCTGCGTCGGGATATGCGCGTCAAACCCGAGCAGAATTGGCAGAAAAATGGATGCATCAGGGGAAATTGGCGCATTTGGTAGATCAACCCGCGCGGCGGCTTTCCGGCGGTGAGCAGCAACGTCTATCATTGGTGCGGGCGCTGTGTTGCAACCCAGAGATTTTGTTTCTGGATGAACCCTGTGCGCATCTTGACGTAAATGCCGCGCAAGATGTCGAGGCTTTGATAAAAAGCGCGATAGAAGCTGGTATAAAGGTGGTGATGATTACTCATGATCGGGCACAGGCGCGCCGCTTTGGTGGCGAGATTTTGTTAATGGAGGGCGGGCAGGTGAAAGCGCAAGAGGGAGCAGCATTATTTTTTGGCCCGTCTCAAAACCCGTGGACGCAAGCGTTTTTGCAAGGGTATGAAATTTCGGATGCCGAGGCAGAAACCTAATGAAAAATCGGGTTTTAACGGCTTTAGCCTTGCTTTGGTTCAGCGTTACCGCGCCAGTTCAAGCCGCAGACGCGATTTTCATCCAATCCACCACATCGACACAAAATTCAGGATTGTTAGACGCGCTTTTACCTATTTTCACCCAAGATACCGGCATCGCTGTCCGGGTGGTTGCTGTGGGCACGGGGCAGGCCATTAAGAATGCCAAGAACGGCGACGGCGATGTGCTTTTGGTGCATTCCAAAGACGATGAAGAGGTCTTTGTCAAAGCGGGCTGGGGGCTTGAACGCTTGGATGTGATGTATAATGATTTTGTCATTATTGGTCCCCGGCTGGATCCTGCCGGTATTCGCGCCAGCGCCGATGTGACCGTTGCCCTGCAAAAGATTGCGGCCTTGCAGGTGCCTTTTCTGTCGCGGGGAGATGATAGTGGCACGCATAAAGCTGAAAAAAAGCTTTGGACAGCAACGGGCATTGATGTGGCCGCAGCCTCGGGCAGTTGGTATCGCGAGGCCGGATTGGGAATGGGTGCCACATTGATGATGTCAACCGCCATGAATGCCTATACATTGAGCGACCGCGCCACATGGATTAGCTTTGCGCGCAAGGGCAATCAGGATGTTTTGTTTTCGGATGATTGGCGGCTGTTCAATCAATATGGGGTGATTGCGGTGAATCCAGCGCGGCATCCGCATGTCAACGCTCTAGGAGCTGAGCGATTTGTAGACTGGATCACCGGGCCAAAAGGGCAGGCGGAGATTGCGGCTTTTAAAATTGGCGGTGAGCAGTTGTTTTTTCCCAATGCCACGCGCTGATCGGCGCCCAAGCCAATTTTTGATCCTTATAGCCGCGCAGCGGTCTGCCTTGGTTTTAAACCCATTAGGTTTGGTAAAACTTTAAACGCTTGTAGAAGTTAAATCGACTCGAGCCACGCGCCTGCCCAAACTCAGCGCGGATAAGTGCTGTCCAAAACTGTTCTTTATCTGCTTGGTTTGAGGCGCGATTATCAGCGCGACCACGCCCATTTATTATTTAATTGGAGCGCCTTTTGCACTTAACACATCCGCTTGTACCATAAGACTGCTTGGTAGGGTTTGATTTTTCAAATGGGTTTGGCAGCGCAAAAGGCGGAGTTTTCCCATCTTAAAGGTCACCTTCCGGCAAGCGAGTGACGCCAGTTTCGATTGCGTCCGTGTAAGGCCTTCGAGTGCATTATTTGCTGTATTGAGTGGAACCGATAAAGCCCTTAGGCCGGCCGAGCCGATGGCCTGCGATCGGGCGTGGACCAGACGCGTTTGCGACGCGCGTCTGGTAAACTTTAGGCATCTTTTGCCGCATCTCAGTGCTGGGTAGCAATCGTGGGCGGGGCGTGTCGCCCCTCTATTGCGCAATATGGCACTGGTGCCCTGCGCGCTTTCTATAGTTGCTTTTTTTGCGCGGATTTGGGTTATTGATGCGGAAAGTAATCCTCGCATTGGCCTTCGCGATACACATCTGCGGTGCAGCAATGCAAGCCGCCGCCAAACGCATATGCATCTCGCAACTCAACCTCGATCACGTTCATGCCCAGCTTGTCCATTTGCTCAGCTTGATAGACCTCAGATTTTTCAACGCAGACGGTTTTTGGATCAAGGACCAAAACATTCATGCTGAGCCAGGTTGATGAATAGCAAAGCGGCGGGGGGCTGTTATGCGCCGGCTGTGCGGCATCCACAATCTCCCAGCCATTTTTTTCGAACAGGCCGCGTTGCTCTGCGGGCAAACGGCGTTGCGGATTGTTTAAAATCAGCCCTGGGCGCAAAGGGGTGAATGTGGCATCGATATGGATAGGGTAGGGATCGCCGGGGAAATTTACCGTATGCACGCGATGATCCGGAAAATGCCTGCGCAGCCATTCGATGCCTTTTAAATTGGTGGTAAAGCCATGTTGAACAACGAGATCGCGGCCAAAGCGCAGAATGTCAGCTGCGTCAAAAAGCGGTTCTTCTTCTGTGGTGACAAAAAACTTCTCTTCCGCCCATTTGAGCCGTTTTTCAACTCCGATTTTATCCGATAAATAATCGGGATGATAATCGGCATTGGTCAAACGGGGTTTTGGCGCCGCTTCATGGCGAAAATTGCTGTCTTCCTCCCAGTATTTTTGCATCAGCGGCCGGTAGCAGAGATATTCAAACCAGCGGCAGCGATACGACATTGTGGCTTCCAATATTTCAGAGCCAACCGTCAGTAAGACATCGCGTGGTGGCATACATCCAAATTGGCTTTCGGTGTGAAAATCCGGCGTGATTGCGGGCGCTGAGAAATCAATTGGGGTTGGGCGATCCACGCGAATACCGCGCGCTTGCAGCAGCGCGGCAAAATTATCAAGCAGCTCATTGGCGCGATCGATTGTTTCCTGCGGGCGGCGGCCCCATTGGCCGCGCATGTCACTGTCTTCGGGCACTTTGGCATCTAGTGCGGGTTCTTCAGGGGGAATATGGCAATCATCGGCGCGACCAACGATTACATGTTTCAAAGGGTCCCATTCATTCCAGCTGTTTACCACGGATGCCATTTTAAATCTCACTTTTTAAGACGGTTTTCTTCTGCGCTCAAAAAGCTTAGATTTTCCGCCGGTGCAATCAAAAAATCGCAGTTTTGGGGCCGGAGTTAAAAAATTATGCGCGTGCGCCTCAGGCCGGTAAGGCGCTTTCAAAATCAACCGCCAGCCGCAATTCGCGCAGGGGGCGCACTTTTGCGATTGAAGCTTGATAGATGGGGTGAGCTTTATACGCCGCCAAAGCGGCTTCATCTTTGAATTCCGCATACACGACCCAATCAACCCGATCTTGCGCGATCGGGTCGCTTCCGATATTGCGCGCCACTTCAAAGCGCAGCGCGTTTGGAATTTCGGCCAAAAGCTGCAACCCTTCGCCGATTGCATCAATATCATCGAGGTTTTTAGCGTTAAAAAAGACGATATGTCGGATCATGTTTTGCGCGCCGCCTTCTCAGTAAGGCCGGATTGGGCCGTTCTTCGCTCAAGCTCTGCCATGACATGTGATAGGCTGATCTCGCGTGATTTCAGCAAAACGAGAAGATGATACATCACATCTGCCGCTTCGTTGATCAGGCCGTTGGAATCATTTTTAACCGCTTCGATGATCAGTTCGACGGCTTCTTCGCCAAATTTTTCAGCGCATTTTTCCGCGCCCTTTTCCAGCAATTGCGCGGTCCAACTTTCGCCGGATGGCGCAGATGAGCGTTGCGCGATCAGATTTTCAAGCTGCTCCAACGTCATGTTTCTATCCTCATAGCTAGGCCCGCGGCTTCCATATGCGCTTTGGCCTCAGCGATTGTATAATCGCCAAAATGAAAAATCGATGCGGCGAGCACGGCTGAGGCGCCCCCTAGACGTACACCATCCACCAGGTGATCTAGTGTTCCTACACCACCAGAGGCAATCACGGGGATATCGACCGCCTCAGCGATCGCGCGGGTCATTTCAAGATTGAAACCGGCTTTCGTACCATCGCGATCCATAGAGGTGAGCAAGATCTCACCGGCGCCCTTTTGGGCAATTTTAATGGCAAAGTCTACCGCATCCAGGCCAGTTGGTTTGCGCCCCCCATGGGTGAAAAGCTGCCATTGTCCAGGAGCTACTGTTTTGGCATCGATCGCGCAGACGATACATTGGCTGCCAAATTGATCTGCTGCCGCGCTGATCACATTCGGATCGGCCACTGCGGCCGAGTTGAAGCTGACTTTATCCGCCCCTGCGCGCAACAGAGCCCGCACATCCGCGGCGCTGCGCACGCCGCCACCCACGGTAAGGGGTATATAGCATTGCTCGGCTGTGCGCCGCACAACATCGAACATCGTGCCGCGGTTTTCATGCGTGGCATTGATGTCTAAAAAGCATAATTCATCTGCCCCCGCGTGATCATAAGCGCGCGCGGCATCCACCGGATCACCCGCATCGCGTAAATCCACAAAATTGATCCCCTTGACCACGCGCCCATCGGCCACGTCTAAACACGGGATGATGCGGGTTTTAAGCATCTAACGCCTTCAGGGCAGCGCCGAGGTCAAGCGCTCCATCATAAAGCGCGCGCCCCGAAATAGCTCCGTCTAAAGCGGCTCCACAGCTTTTCAAGGCCAATAAGTCGGCCAGCGAGGAAACTCCACCTGACGCGATCACCGGAATGGAAATCGCATCCGCCAAAGCCGCAGTGGCTTCAATATTTGGTCCCTTCATCGCGCCATCGCGGTTGATATCGGTGTAAATAATCGAAGCCACGCCATCTTGTTCAAACGATTTTGCCAGCTCGGTGACCTCTGTATCGGTCTCAACCGCCCATCCTTTGGTGGCCACCATGCCATTGCGGGCATCGATGCCAACGGCAATTTTATCTGGGAAAGCCAGGGCTGCTTGCCGGACAAGGGCGGGGTTCTCAACCGCGACAGTGCCTAAAATCACCCGCGACAACCCCTTTTCGATCCAATTCTCAATGGTCGCCATATCGCGGATACCACCGCCCAATTGAGCCGGCACGTTGCACTGCTTCAAAATGGCTTCAACGGGTTCGGCGTTGACGGGTTTTCCGGCAAAGGCACCGTTCAGATCAACCAAATGCAACCATCTGCACCCCGCGTCAACAAAGCTTCTGGCTTGGGCGGCCGGGTCTTCATTAAACACCGTGGTGGCGTTCATATCGCCTCGCAAAAGCCGCACGGCTGCGCCGTCTTTCAAGTCGATAGCAGGATACAGGATCATTCTTTTCTCAAAACCTTCTTAACGGGGTGCATGTGCCATGTCAGAGCGCGAATTGCAATCAACGGATCGGCATCTATTGCATCCGCCCTTGCAGTATGTCGCGGGGGCAATGGAAGCCTGTTCTCTTGCCCGAATGCCGCTAGGGGGACCAAGACAAGAAATTGGCGATCATCTGCAGGCCAGCGATAGAACTTTTTTCAGGATGAAATTGTGTGCCAACCATTGTGTCTCGGCCCACAATTGCCGAAATCGGCTGCCCATAATCTACGCAGGCGATGCGTTGAGAGGGTGCATTAAGCTCCATGTGATAGGAATGCACAAAATAAGCATGGCTTCCATCGGGCACGTTGCGCAAAAGCGGGTGCGGTTGATCGAAGCTTAAATTATTCCAGCCCATATGTGGAACTTTAAGCGCAGGCTCGTTCGGCTTGATCTTGTGAATTTCCCCATCAATCCAACCCAGACCGCTGGTGGCTTCATATTCAAACCCTTTTTGGGCCATCATCTGCATGCCGACGCAAATGCCAAAAAATGGACGTCCGCGCTCGAGCACAGCTTCGATCATTGTCTCAAAAACGTCAGATTCTGTCAGCGCTTTGCGGCATGCCGGAAACGCGCCATCGCCAGGAAGCACCAAACGATCGGCTTTGGCAACCATGGCAGGATCAGCGCTCACGCGCACCTCTCCTGCATTGGTTTCTTGGGCCATACGTTCAAAGGCCTTGCTAGCAGAGTGCAGGTTTCCGCTATCGTAATCGATTATAACGGTCAGCATGATGTTTTACAGACTGCCTTTGGTCGATGGCAATTTACCTTGCATCCGCGGGTCATGTTCAACGGCTGTTCGCAACGCCTTGGCCACCGATTTAAAAACCGCTTCTGCAATATGGTGACTGTTGAAACCATGGATCTGATCAATATGCAGCGTCATCCCAGCATGCGTGGAAAACGCCTGAAAAAATTCGCGCAATAATTCGCTGTCAAAGGCGCCGATTTTTGCGCTTGGCAGCACTACGTTCCAAATCAAAAAAGGCCGTGCAGATAAATCTAATGCACAGCGAATTTGTGCATCATCCATCGGCAATAAACAGCTTCCATAACGATTGATACCGCGTTTATCCCCCAAAGCTTGGCTGAGCGCTTGGCCCAAAGCAATACCAGTATCCTCAACGCTGTGATGGTCATCAATATGGGTATCGCCTTCGCAGCGGATACGCAGATCGATCAAGGAGTGGCGCGACAGCTGATCGAGCATGTGATCAAAAAAGCCAACACCTGTTTGATTGTCATAAAGACCAGTGCCATCCAGATCCAGCGTGACTTCTATTTTTGTTTCAGCCGTGTTGCGGCTCACGGTTGCGTTGCGCATGAAATTCCGTCCTTCTCTTTGCACCACCTTATAGAGCGCTCTTGATGTCGCGCCAACCCCCATGAGCGCGGGCGCTGAAGAAGGCTGTTAGAGGTTCCATCCAAGGCTAAATGTTAGCGAGATCCTGCGCGTTGTTTTGGGCGCCCACACCCGCGAGCTGCGGCAAGGATGGCAGCAGGTATAGGCTGTCATCTCTGGCGCGCTGTCGCGGTGATCCGGCGCGGTAGAAATAGCTTTTTCGTGTTATCAGTCGTAGATCTTCCGCGATTGTGTTGGCACAAAACCTCCGATGGGTAAGGTCAAAAATTATGGCTTTTAATGGCGTGCATTTTAGCGCTCCAGAATCTGGGGTAAAATTCGTTGCTGCTTACTTAGGTGATGCGCCAAAGCTTTCTTTTCGACGGGTTCAGTGCAGTGAAAGCAAAAGGTGGCAGGGCCAATGCGCGCAGTTGGGCCTTTGTATAGCCGTGCGCCACAGCGCTCTATGTCAGAGTGGCGGTAATTTGAACCGCTTCTTAACTGCGCCAAGAAGATTAAATTTTCCATTGATAGTGTAAAGCCGGTTCTGATGGTAGATTTGCCGTGTGAAAGAGCTAGATGTAAACTTCATTAACGTGGTGAAAGGTTTGTAAGATTATAGAAGAAAACGACATAATAACAGAAGCCTGCAGGCCGTATTTAATTTCATCTTCGATCTACCGCTATTCGAGTTACGGCGGCAATCATCCGCTGGCTATTCCGCGTGTTGCAGCGGCTTTCGATCTTATCTCTTCGTTGAACATGCGCAGTTTGGATCGCTACTGCACGGCACCCCAGGCAAAGCCTGCGCTTTTGAAAACCTTCCACGCGCCAGAGTATATTGCGGCGCTTAAAAGGGCTGAAGATACGCAAAAAATATCAGAGCATGATCAGAAGAGATACCAATTGGGCACTGTCTCAAACCCGGTTTTTAAGGGTATGTTTGCACGGCCGGCCACGTCTGTTGGAAGTTCGTTATTGGCTGCTGAACTGGTTGCAAATGGTGGCGTTGCTTATGCGATGGGCGGCGGTTTACACCACGGGTTGAGCGATCGCGCGAATGGCTTTTGCTTTTTGAATGATTTGGTATTTGCAATCTTACGGCTGCGCAGCCTTGGCGTAGAACGTATTGCTTATGTTGATTTGGATGCACATCATTGCGATGGGGTTCAGGCCGCGTTTTCGGGGGATCGTGACCTTCTAATGATCTCAACCCATGAGGCGAAAAGATGGCCTTTTACAGGGGGTCTCTCTGAAAATATAATTGATCAGCAGATGAATATACCCCTGTTAAAGAATTGTAATAATGAAGAATTTAATCTTTTCATGGAAGATTGTGTTTTTCCTGCATTGGCCCGCTTTGCCCCCGAAGCGATAATAATCCAAGGTGGGGCTGATGCTGTTTGCGATGACCCTCTGTCGCGGTTGGGGCTGTCAAATTACACGCTGTGGAACGCGGTAAAACGGCTAAAAGAAATGTGCGACAAAATCATTCTGACGGGCGGCGGCGGATATAACCCATGGACGGTGGCGCGCTTATGGGCTGGGTTTTGGTTGGTTCTCAACGATCGCTCGCCTTTTATCGAGCTTCCGAGCGGCGCGCAGCGCGGTCTTGAAAGCCTGTCTTGGCAGCGCAAACTGCGCCCCAGCCGTGATTTAATCACTCAACTTTACGATACTCCACCCGAAAAGGCGCAAATTATACGGCCGGAAACCGCTGCTTTGGCAAAACATATTCGCAATCTTCACGCGCTTTGAAAAACACATACGCCCGGCCTTTGGCGCTGCATCATAGCATTTTTTATTGGTTTGGCCCGTTTCTGACGCGATTACAGAGAATAAACAGCCTTCTGCGCGGGGCGCACCTTTCTTTATGGCGCTGCCCCGCTATGTCCAGCTTCATGAATACCCAGTTTGATAAATGTGTAAGAGGCGCGTTGATGCCTGCTCAGAGCCGGACTTTTTGGCTGTGAGCGGGCGTGCTGTAAAGGTTCCAAGTGGCCGCGCGGCGCGCCTTGCTCATCTTGGTAGCCTTTCTTTGGGTATGATGGGCAATGTTGCTGGCCAAGGTTTGAAAGAGCTGGGTTCTGGCCGGCGGCCGGCGCTTCCACAGCTTTTAATGAGCCCTCAAAATATAAGCCTTTTGGCGCGTAAACTGGCAAAAATGCGCGGTGCGGCGATGAAACTGGGCCAGCTACTCTCAATGGATAGCGGCGACTTTCTGCCATCGGAGCTGGCAATGATTTTGCAGCGTTTGCGGGCTGAGGCGGATTTCATGCCCCCGAAGCAATTGCGAGATGTGCTGAACCAAGAATGGGGAATGGGCTGGATGGGGCGGTTTTCCCGCTTTGATGTGCGCCCGATGGCGGCCGCTTCGATCGGGCAGGTCCATTATGCCGTAACCAAGGCGGGCGAGGCCTTGGCCATAAAAGTTCAATATCCAGGCGTGCGCAACAGCATTGATAGCGATATTGAAAACGTATCCGCCCTAATCGCATGGTCGGGGCTGTTGCCCCCCGGCCTCGATCTGGGCCCGTTTCTGACCTTGGCGAAAGAACAGCTGCACGAAGAAACCGATTACGCGCGCGAGGCCAAGCAGCTGTTATGCTTTGGCGACCTTTTAAGCGGGGATACCCGCTTTGCAGTGCCGCAAGTGCACGCGGATTTAAGCACCGAAAATATATTGGCGATGGAGTTTATGCCGGGTCAGCCGATTGAAGATTTGCTTCAATTTCCAACAGAGGATCGACGTGCTGTCATGGAGGCTTTGATCGATCTGAGCTTAAAAGAACTGTTTGATTTCAAGCTTATGCAGACAGATCCTAATTTCGCGAACTTCCTCTATGATGCAAAATCAAAACGGGTGGTTTTGTTGGATTTTGGCGCAACGCGCCCGGTGAATGCGGCGCTAAGTGCAGCCTATGCCCGCTATCTGAACGCAGGTTTGGCAGGGCAAGAAACTTCTATGTGCAGTGCTGCGTTGACGTTAGGGTTCTTAAATGAAGCCATGCCGCAGAGCATGCAGGATGAGTTTGTCGAGATGATGCATCTTGCCTTTGCAGAGCTGGCAAAGGATAAGATTTTTCAATTTGGCCAAAATGAACTGGCGCATGATTTGCAACAACGCGGTTTGCAAATGGCCGAGCGCTCGCGCGAGATGCATTTGCCGCCGCCTGAGACTTTGTATATCCAGCGTAAAATGGCGGGCCTTTATTTATTAGGGCGTCGACTTAAGGCAGAAGTTGATTTGCAAAATTTGCTTAAACCTTACTTGCATGATTGCGATCAGGGCTAGCCGGAAAGGCCGATTGTAATCTTGCTTAAGCGGGTAAAGGGCGGATGTATTTGCCCAGATTACCATGTTTCGGAAAATGGCCGCAGGTCGAACTCATGGCTCCAGCCATCTTTGCTTTGATGGTATAAGCTCCAATACGCCTCCGCCACAGAGCTTGGCTTCATCAGACTGTCTTCGGGCAGTCTATCTGGATCTTTGCCCTGCGCCCGAAATCGCTCACGGATAAATCCAGTGTCAACGGCGGCATCAATAATCAGATGGGAAACGTGAATATTTTGCGGGCCCAATTCACGGGCCATGCTTTGCGCCAGCATACGCAACCCCGCTTTCCCGGCCGCAAATGCACTATAGCCTGATTTTCCCCTCAAACTGGCAGAAGCGCCCGTGAAAAATACTTTACCCCTGCCGCGTGGAACCATATATCGCGCAGCTTCTCGGCCCGTTAAAAATCCTGCGAAACAGGCCATTTCCCAAACCTTTTGAAAAACCCGCGTGGTCGTTTCCAGAATTGGAAAATGAACATTTCCACCCACATTGAAGATAACCAGATCAAGGGCCCCGATATCGCGTTCGATGGTTTTAAAAAGATCTGCGGTTTGGTCCTCATCGCGGGCATCCATAGAAAACTTATATGCGACCCCGCCAGAGGCGGAAATCTCATCGACTAGGTCTGTCAGTTTATCGCCATTGCGACGCGCCAAACAAACCACAAACCCGCCTTGTGCGAAACGCCGGGCGATGGCGGCGCCAATATAATCGCCCGCGCCCACGATCAGCACAATCGGCGCCGTCATAAGGATGACGCCGTCTGAAAGGCTGGGCGTTGGCTCAGATGTTCGCCATAGTGCAGAAGGTTTGGTTTGTCACTGAAATCCGCGCCGAGGCGTTTTGCCATAATCACCGCATGACCGGTCATGAAATCAGCCGCTAATAAGTGCTCGCCAAGCAGAAACGTTTTCCCTTCAAGCTGTTGCTCCACGCTTGTCAGCATCTGCCCCAGAAGTTTCGTAGCGCGTTTCACATTCACTTCGTTGCGCCGCTCTGGCGGCAATAGAATCGTTTCGACCACGATGGTGTTCATCGGCGGCATGATCATGCCTTCGGCGTAATGAAACCACTGTAAATTCACTGCAAACGCAGCCGAGTTTATATCTGGGATAAATCTTCCAGCGCCGTATTTGGCGAGTAAATATTGTAAAATCGCGCCGCTCTCATAAAGCGTGATATCGCCATCGACAAGCGTGGGCACGCGGCCCATCGGGTGCAAAGCCCGATAGGTGTCAGAGCGCATATCGGAGCTTCCAAGCTCAAAACTCTCAATCTCATAGCTGAGGCCAAGCTCCTCAAGCAACCAAGCCACGCGAACGGCGCGGCTGTTGCGGGCATAATATAGCTTCATTCGTTTTTCCCAATGCGACTAAAATAGTTTCAAAGAGTGACTTTGCAGGAAACGTAGCGTTACGATTTGATCTCTGTCAACTAAAGGATAAGCTGGCGTTAAATTGGGGTGTATGAAAAAGGGCGAGGCGCTATGATAACGCAAAATTGGCTGATCCGGGAAGATGATATGAGTGGGGTGACTCGCATCACATTATCATCCCCGCCGGTGAATGCCTTAACGGTTGATAATTTAGCGCTTCTCACCAATTTGGTGGCTGTCTTAGAGGCGGATAGCGCGGTGCGGGCGGTTGTACTTGCCAGCGCATTACCCGTTTTTTCAGCAGGTCTAAACCTCAAAGATGCGGTGCATTTTGATCTTCAGGCGCAAACCGCTGTGGTTGATGGGATGGACCAAGCTTTTGGCGCTTTGTTTTCGTTTCGCAAGCCCTTGATTGCGGCGGTTTCAGGCGCGGCCATTGCAGGGGGGCTTTTTCCTGTTTTATGCGCAGATTATCGAATTGCCACCGCCAAGGCTAAGTTTGGATTGGCTGAGGTGAAGGTGGGCGTGGCCATGCCTTTTTGCCCGATGGAGATCGCGCGCGCCGCACTTAGTCCAAATGATCTGCGCCGCTTGATGCAGCGAGGAGCGGCTATTTCAGCGGATAAAGCGTTAGGATCAGGCCTGATTGATGAGCTTGTCGAGCCAAGCGAGCTTTTAAGCCATGCTCACAGTGTGGCGGCGGAATATGCTCAATTGCCGCCGCAAACCTATGCTGAGATTAAAATGCAGGTGAGAGCTGAAGCGATTGAACGCATTGAAAAAAATAGAGCACACCGGCAGGCCACGCCCGCTTTGCCTTGGTTTAGCCCCGAAACGCGGCCTGCAATGCGCAAGTTGATCGGGTGAGGTTTTCCCTGCGCGTCTTTTTTATTCCCTGGCATGGAAGTATTCCGATTTGACGCTTGCTGAGATCCCGCTGTGAAATACGTAATTTGGCAAGGGCGCTGCCTCAAACGTGCCGGTAAAGGAAACCGTTAAAATGACAGATCCGGGCGATGATTTGATAAAAATGCTTGAATTAACGCCTGTGGGAACAGATGCGTTTCAAGGCGTTGGAACGGGTGGTGAAACCACAATGCGCATTTTTGGGGGCCATGTAATCGCGCAAGCGTTGAGAGCGGCCTATCTGACGTTAGAGGGGCGTCTATGCCATTCCTTAAACGCCTATTTTATCCGAGCAGGAGATCCGGCTGTGCCGGTAATCTATCACGTTGAACGTACGCGAGATGGTGGCAGCTTCACAACGCGGCGTATCGTTGCACGCCAGCAGGGTAAAGAAATTCTTACGATGAGCGCGTCGTTCCAGCATCAAGAAGCCGGCGTTGAGCATCAGCACCCCATGCCCGCATGCGTGGGCCCTCAGGTATTGGCGTCGCGCAGCACCTTGCGTCACGCCGAGGTGCACCGTTTGCCTGAAAAGCATCAGGAAGAGTTTCTACGCCCGCGGCCTGTTGAGGTTCGAGAGGTTCAACCGCGCGATTCTTTCACGCCTGACCCTTGCAGCGATAAGAACCAATTGTGGTTTCGGATGACGGCCGCGGCCAGACAAAGTGCAATAGTGCAGCAATGTTTACTGGCATATGCCTCGGATCTAAATCTGTTAGCATCCGGGCTACGCCCGCATGGCGTGACCTGGTTTCAACCCGGGGTTATGGTGGCCAGCCTTGATCACACAATTTGGTTCCATCGACCGACGCAGTTTGAAACATGGCATTTATACGCAATGGACAGCCCTTTTGCAGGGGGGGGGCGGGCGTTTAACCGGGGTTCAATTTATGCCGCTAACGGCAATTTGGTGGCCAGCGTGGCGCAGGAAGGTTTGGTGCGGCAACCGCGCCGGTGAAGCGCATCATCGCCCATCTGTGGCAAGATCCGAAACCGGTGAATAGGTGGATCTCACCATGTTATGTTCACATTGCTAAGCTCAGTTATTTTGCTTCTGGTGATTTTGAGTTAGTATTTGCACGGTTCAATTTGCGCATACCTCCAATCCAACGGTCATAATCGGACGTTTTATTTCGCATATAAGTCAACACTTCTGGATGCGGTAAAATGAGAAAGCGTTCGTCTTTGAGCCCTTGTAGGCAGGCTTGCGCCACGTCACTTGGCTTTAAAATGCCATCAAGACTGGCGGCATGGCTGTCCAGCCCGGTAATCATATCAGTTTGCACGGCTTGTGGGCATAGCACCGATAGTTTGATCCCTTGATCCCCATAGGTGAAGGCTAACCATTCGGCAAAACCGATCGCGGCATGTTTGCTCACCCCGTAAGGCGCAGACCCAATTTGGTTTAACAATCCAGCCGCCGAGGCGGTTTGCAGCAAATAGCCCCCGCCCCGCGCAATCATGCGGGGTACCAAATGCCGCGCCACCCAAATATGCGACATGACATTGGTTTCCCAAACCCGCTGCCAGTCTTGATCTGAGGCGTCAAGCCCTGCCTGATTTAAAATTCCCGCATTCGAGCAAAACAGATCAATCGGGCCTATTTCGGCTTCGCTTTGCGCGATAAGATTGATCAGATCGGCCTCTTTTGAAACATCGGCTTCTATGCTCACCCCATCGATCAGATCTGCGGTTTCTTTGCTTTTGATTGCGTCAATATCGCTGCAAATAACCCTCTTCGCCCCCTGTTTGGCAAAGCAGATTGCAAGCGCTTTGCCGATCCCTGCGCCTGCGCCTGTGACCACAATAATTTTATTCTTGATATCCACGTTTCATTATCTTTCGTTAGAGCAAGGGCAAAACGCAAAATGTCTTTTAAAAGAAATACTGATCGGTCATTTATTCACCCATTTTGGGGCGCGTTTTTCAACGAAAGCCTCAACGCCTTCGCGTAAATCTTCTGTTTGAAGAAGATCAGCCAGAACCTCGCGGCTAAATTCTAAGCTGGCAGGCAGGTTTTCGCGCTTGGCCAGATCGTTCAACACCCGCTTGGTGGCTTTCACCGCCGAGGGCGAAACAGAGGCGATTTCCTGCGCTTTGTTCAATGCGGTGTCTAAAAGTTCTTTGTCTGATGTAACCGCATTCACAATGCCCATATTTAACGCTTCAGCCGCCGAAATACGGCGCCCTGTTAGCATCATTTCATGGGCAGCAACGCGCCCGATATAACGACTGAGGCGCTGTATGCCGCTGGCGGCAGCCATGAAGCCAACTTTTACCTCGGGCAGGGCGAATGTGGCTGTTTGCGCCGCGATGATAATATCGCAGGATAAGGCGGTTTCAAAGCCGCCACCCATTGCAAAGCCATTCACGGCTGCAATGACCGGTTTTTCCAAGTCAAACCTTTGGGTTAAGCCAGCAAAGCCGGTTCTGGGCATGGTGGCCGCGCCGCCCTTTGCCGTGGCTTTCAAATCATTTCCCGCGCTAAAGGCTTTTTCGCCCGCGCCGGTTAAAACGGCGACCCAGAGATCGGGATTTGCTGCAAACCCGTCCCACACGTCTGCCAATTCCGCATGCATGGGCGCATGCATCGCGTTGTAAACATCAGGTCGGTTGAGCGTGACCAAAAGGACTTTGCCATATGTGCTAAGGTTAACGAATTCATAGGACATTGCTGCTCCTTCACAAAAATAGCGTATCTCACAAGCCGATGTTTTGGCGGCTTGTGCCGGGCGCTACAACATAGATCTGCCGATGCATTTTATCAAAGTAACCGGTTGATCTCTGCAGTTCAACGGCGCTTTGGGGGGCAAGCTAATATTGCTATTGTGCGATTGACCCTCACACCTAAGACCCGCCCGCCATTTAAAAAGATGGCTGGCTGGACGCCGGACTTATCCCGCAGGCAAAGCGACCAATTGCAAAATAGATCTTAGCGATCTTCAATATTTACATAGTCGCGCGCTGTATCGCCCAGATATAATTGGCGGGGACGACCAATTTTCATTTGCGGATCTGCGATCATTTCTTTCCATTGCGAAATCCAGCCAATGGTGCGGCTCAGGGCAAAAATTGGTGTGAACATTGAGGTTGGAAAGCCCATCGCTTCCAGAATAATTCCCGAATAAAAATCTACGTTTGGGAATAGTTTCTTTTCAACGAAATAGGGGTCACTAAGGGCCACTTTTTCAAGCTCTTTGGCGACTTGCAGCAATGGGTTATTGGCCACTCCGAGCAATTCAAGAACTTCATCTGCCGATTGTTTTAACACGGTGGCACGCGGATCCGTGTTTTTGTAAACGCGATGACCAAATCCCATCAAACGAAACGGATCATTTTTGTCTTTCGCCTTGGCAATAAAGGTCGGGATATTCTCGACGGTTCCGATTTCGCGTAGCATTTCCAAACAGGCTTGGTTCGCGCCTCCATGCGCGGGGCCCCAAAGGCAGGCAATACCCGCGGCAATGCAAGCAAAAGGGTTAGCGCCAGAACTTGAGGCTAGTCGTACGGTGGATGTTGAGGCGTTTTGCTCGTGATCTGCATGAAGGGTAAAGATCCGGTCCATTGCGCGGCTAAGGATCGGATTCACTTTGTAATCCTCGGCCGGTACGGCAAAGCACATGCGCAAAAAGTTAGAGGCGTAATCAAGATCATTGCGCGGATATTCGAAAGGTTGCCCGATTGTATATTTATACGCCATGGCGGCAATCGTCGGCATTTTGGCAATCATTCGGATCGACGCCACTTCTCGCTGCCATGGATCAGAGATATCGGTGCTGTCGTGATAAAAGGCGGACATAGCACCAACGACACCCGTCATAATTGCCATTGGATGCGCATCCCGGCGAAAGCCTCGGAACAAATACATCATTTGTTCGTGAATCATTGTGTGATTGGTGACGCGGCTTTCGAAATCCTCTAGCTCCGCTGGTGAGGGCAATTCACCGTAAAGCAGCAGATAACAAACTTCTAAATAATGCGATTTAGAGGCCAGTTGATCGATTGGATATCCGCGGTGCAACAGCTCACCTTTGGCGCCATCAATGAAGGTGATGGTGCTGTCACAACTGGCTGTTGAGGTGAAACCGGGATCATAGGTAAACACGCCAGCATCTTTGTATAGGCTGCGAATGTCAATTACGTCTGGCCCGGCGGATGGGTGGTGAATGGGCAATTGATACACTTGACCGTTTAAGCGCAACTCTGCGGTTTGTTTTGTATCAGCCATATTCGTTCCTTTTCCCATTGGCACTATGGCCTTGTTCTTTCTGATTATGCGCGATGTGAGCAGATTTAGCTTTCTGCTATGGCGTCTTTGATTCGCGCTATCGTTTCGTCGCGGCCCAGCAAAACCATCATATCATACACGCTTGGAGTGGCTTTTCGCCCAGCAAGTGCGGCGCGTAATGGCGCCGCAAGCTGCCCGAATTTGATCCCGTTAGAGCCAACAAATTCGTGGAAAAGCACTTCCAAATGTTCCCGGCTCCACGTAGCATTTTGCAACTGCGGCGTCAATGATTGGAGTATACCAATGAATACAGAGTCAAGCGTTGCCTGCGCGGGCTCATCGATGGAAATCGGGCGTGTTTGTAGAATAAAGCGAGCCTTTTCAAGAAGTTCAGGAAGTGTTTTGGCCCTTTCCTTGAGGCAATACATGGCCGTATCCAACCCCTGTAACTGCGCGTCCGTGAATGGCGGGGCCGCGATCGCAGATTGATAATTCGTGATATCTTGCAGCAGTGCAGCATTTGAAGCGGCTGCTATATGTTTGCTTGAAAGATTTTGTAGTTTTTTGAAATCAAACCGCGAGGGCGATTTGCCTATGCCTTTAAAATCAAACCACTCTTGCGCCTCAGCATCGCTGAAAAATTCATCATTCCCATGGCTCCAACCAAGCCGGGCCAGATAATTGCGCATCGCAACCGCGGGGTATCCCATCTGTTGGTACTCTTCGACGCTGGTGGCCCCATGACGTTTCGAAAGTTTTTTGCCATCATCGCCAAAGATCAAAGGAATATGGGCATAGACCGGCAGGGGCCATTCCATAGCTTTATAGATCAGCATTTGGCGCGCGGCGTTGTTTAAATGATCATCGCCGCGGATCACATGCGTGATCCCCATATCATGATCATCAACCACGACCGCAAGCATGTAAACTGGTGAACCATCCGAGCGCAGCAACACCATATCATCCAGTTGCGTATTGCGAATGACCACCTTGCCTTGCACTTCATCATCGATATGCGTTTCGCCGTCGCGCGGGGCTTTTATTCGGATCACAAATGGCGCATCGGGATGCTCTGAGGCTGGAATATCGCGCCAGGGGCTTTGAAACAGCGTCGAGCGCCCTTCGGCGCGCGCGGTTTCTCGAAAGGTTTCGATCTCCTCTTGCGTCGCAAAACACTTAAAGGCATGCCCCGTTTTTAAAAGATGCCAGGCGATCTGGGCATGGCGTTCGGCGCGCTCATATTGACTGATAGCTTTTCCATCATAGTCTAAGCCCAACCAATCTAATCCGCGCAAAATGGCGGCGCTGGCTTGCGGAGTTGATCTTTGTCGATCCGTGTCTTCAATGCGTAACAAAAATTTACCACCGCGCCCGCGGGCGTAAAGCCAGTTAAACAACGCCGTGCGCGCCGTCCCTATATGCATATATCCTGTTGGTGAGGGGGCAATTCTCGTAACAACCTGTGACATTACAGATTAACCTTTCAGCAAGTTTACGGCGTTAATTTTCACCCGTGTCTAGCGATCCTGTGAGGCAAGGACAAGCATGCTAACGCTCAAGAATTTTTTGCGACGCGAATTGGAAAAGCAACGGGTTGTTTTGTTTTACTGGCTACCGGTTGCCTTGGCCTGTGGGATCGGGTGTTACCTGTCGCTTCGCCAGGAACCCGCGCCAAATTTATTTATTGCGATGGCGTTGCTCGGGGGAATTTCTTATCTGGGCTATCATTTTCAAATATGCAGCTTAGCGCCGTTTTTCCTTTTGTTGGCGGTGTTCTGCCTTGGTTTTTTTGCGGTGGCCGGAAAGGCTCATTATGTCGCAGCACCCACGCTTACCTACCGATTTTATGGAGAAATTGAAGGTCGAATTATAGGTGTCGATCGCGCGCGCAGTGGTGCAGTAAGAGTGACGCTGGATCAAGTGGAATTGGAAAACATATCCAAAAGCAACACTCCCCATAAAGTGCGCCTTTCGATAAGTGACGCCCCTGCGGCGCAGCTTTTAACGCCGCAGGGGAACCTGAAAACCAAAGGTTTTTTGATGCCACCTCCGGGCCCGTCCGAACCTGGAGGGTTTGATTTCCGGCGTTACGCTTGGTTTCGAGGGCTCGGGGCCGTGGGTTATACGCGGGAAGGGGTGCAGATCACCTCTGGCCCGTCATCCGGAATTTTTACGCGGCTTTTCGACAAAAGAATGGCGCTTTCTGCGCGGATAAAAGCCGGTGTTTCTCAGGTAGCATCTGGCCCCGCCGCGGCGATAATCACGGGCGACCGCTCGTCTCTGACGCGCGCGCAGCTACAGGATTTGCGGCGCAGCAATTTGGCGCATTTGCTAGCAATTTCGGGGCTGCATGTGGCTTTGTTAACCGGGGTGGTGTTTGGATTTTTTCGCCGCTTGTGCTTATTGAATACAAATGCCTTCCTGCATTTTAACGCTAAAAAAATAGCCGCGGGTTTGGCGATTTTGATCGGGCTTTATTACTTGCTGATTTCTGGAGCGGCTGTGTCAACGCAACGCGCCTTTATTATGGTTTCAATCGTGATGCTGGGGGTGTTTTTCGATCGGCGCGCTTTGAGTTTGCACAGTATTGCTCTTGCGGCTTTGGTCATTTTGGCTTGGCGACCTGAAGATGTAAGTTCAGCGGGGTTTCAAATGTCATTTGCCGCTACGATTGCGCTGGTTACGGTGTTTCAGCGTACTCCTGCCTTACCGGGGTTTTCACGTTGGCGCCAGTTGCCGGTGATTTCGTTGGTTTTGTCTTCATTGGTGGCGGGCTTGGCCACGGCGCCTTTTTCGGCGGCGCATTTTAACCAAGTGAGCCATTATGGTTTGCTGGCAAATATTCTAAGTCTTCCGGTTATGGGCTTTCTCGTGGCCCCCTCGGCGGTATTGGCCATGATGTTGATGCCTTTTGGCGCCGAGGCGGTTGGTCTTTGGGGGGTGGATCTTGGCCTTCGTTGGATTTTGACTGTGGCGCATTTTTTCGCGCAGCCAGCAAGCGCGGTAACCTTTGTGACAGAGCCAGATGCGTGGATCTTACCTTTATTCAGTGCATCATGCGCTTGGATCATTTTATGGCGCGGCTGGGGGAAGGGGTTTGGAGTTTTAGGCGTTGTCGCGGCTTTAATGGGCTGGCATGGAAGCGATCGGCCAGATATTTTGATCGCAAAAGATGGCGTGCTTGTCGGCCTTCTTTTGCCGGAGGGACGGGCACTTTCCAAGCCAAGTGGTGGAACGTTTTCGGCCCGTATATGGGCGCAAAACGATGGGCGGCCGATGCCGCGCGAAAAAGCCTATGCATTGTGGAAAGATCGAAAAGGCGACCTTTATCACCACTGGTCGAAAAAAATGAAAGGATTAGAAATTATGTGCGGCCAAGGAGAAATACATATTTTGGCGCAGCAACGCCGCATAAGCGGGGAATGTTGGCATCTGTCTCATCGTAAAATAAAACGCAACGGTGCAACCGCTATATGGCTGGATAAGCAGGGGAAGCCGGCGAAGATACGCCACATAAATTCCGGCTTTGCCCGCTTATGGAGCAAGCATAGGTAGCGGACCTACGCGATCGCTGGATTTTAACCCAGTGACCTTACCGGAAGACGCTTTTGCAGGGCCTCAATAGGTTCGGATCAATCCAACCAAACGACCCTGTACCTTAACTTTTTCTTGGGGCAAAATGCGCGTTTCATAGGCCGGGTTGGCCGCTTCCAGCGCAATCGCATCGCCGCGATGGAAAAACCGTTTCAGCGTGGCCTCGTGATTTTCAACCAACGCCACAACGATATCGCCATTGGTCGCTGTTTTTGTTTCTCGGATCACGACAACATCACCATCATTGATGCCGGCTTCGATCATCGAGTCGCCCTTTACCTCGAGCGCATAATGTTCGCCGCCTGCACGCAGCATATGACCTGGAACCGCGATGTTATGGGAAACTTGGCTGATTGCTTCGATCGGCACACCGGCGGCAATTCTGCCCATAACGGGCAGTTCCAGCGCGTGCAGCGCCTCAATCGGGGTGGCGCTTGACGGGCGCGTTTCTGGCCTTCCCCCTTCGATCACGCGGGGTGCAAATCCGCTGGGATCCCCCCCCAAGCTTTCTGGCAGCTTCACGATTTCGATCGCCCGCGCCCGATGTGCAAGCCGGCGGATAAAGCCACGCTCTTCCAACGCCGAAATTAATCTGTGAATTCCAGATTTTGACCTCAAATCCAACGCCTCTTTCATTTCATCAAACGAAGGGGGCACGCCGTCACGGGTTAGGCGCTTATTGATGAAGTTTAATAGATCAAGCTGTTTGCGGGTGAGCATCACATCCTCCAAGGCATAATTTTGCTTTGTTCTATAGATGTTCTTGATTTGTGTCAAGTTATTGCCGCGAAAGAGGCCTTTTTTTGCGCGGCAGCCGCTTTAAAGTGGGATATACTCGATCCTGTCCCCTTGCGTTGCGGGGGCCGCATAAGCTGGACGAATGGCCAAAATATTGGCTTCTGCCAGAATGCTTAGCAAAGCGCTATCTTGCCGTTCAAACACATGCACGCGCCCCTCGTGAAACTTTGCCCGCATATAATGTTCGCGGGGGCCGTTTGCCGCGACATCCTGCGCCAAGGGCGCGGATTGTCGGATTGGCGCGGATCTTGGTAAGCCCAAAAGAGCGTTCACAACTGGGAGGACAAAAATATGGCCGCAGACCAAAGCCGAGACAGGGTTTCCGGGCAGGCCGATCATGATCGTATCGCCCCACGCCCCGGCCATTAAAGGTTTGCCTGGGCGCATGGCGATTTTGTAAAAGCTTTGCCTTATGCCGATATCAGCGGCAACTTGCGCCACCAAATCATGATCGCCGACCGACGCGCCGCCAATGGTAAGAACCATGTCACTGCCGGCAGCTAGGGCGAAGGTGGCTTTCAAGCTGGCGCTAGTGTCGCGCGCGATCGGTAAAATCCGACATTCGGCGCCATGGCTGTTCAAAAGGGCGGCCAGCCCATATGTGTTTGACGCTAAAATTTGATCTGGGCCCGGCTGCTCTCCTGGCATTACCAATTCATCACCCGTTGACAGAAGCGCAATCGTTGGTCGCTTGTAGACCGGGATCTGCGCTATATTCATTGAGGCCAAAAGGGCAATATCCGCCGCATTAAGCCGTTTGGGTGCAGTCAGGCAACTGCCGGCCTTAAAATCATTGCCGGCTGGTCGGATATGGCTTTGAGCGTGGGGATCTGCGCTCAGCTCGATTCTATCTGCGGTGCGGATCGCATTTTCTTGAATAATGATGGCGCTGGTGCCTGCGGGCACGGGGGCACCGGTAAAAATGCGCACCGCTGTATCGGATGTCAAATCACCTTCAAATCGACGTCCTGCTGCGGCTTCTCCGATCACGCGATAACTATCGCCGCGTTTCGCTGCTGGCTGCGCGATCGCGTAGCCATCCATGGCCGCGGCATCAAATGGCGGTTGATCGCGCAAGGCTGTCATCGGGCGCGCCAAAACGCGGCCCATGGCTTTGGTGAGATCTACCCATTCCACATTCGGTTTCTTGACCAGCGCGAAAAGAGCATCTAACGCCGCTTGGACAGAGATCATGGCGCTTCGTAGCGGCCCGATTTACCGCCATCTTTTAAGGCCAAATGAACGCCCCCGATCTGCATCGCCTTATCTGCGGCTTTTAACATATCATAGACAGTCAGCGCCGCGCCATTCACTGCGCAAAGCGCTTCCATTTCCACACCGGTTTGCCCTGATGTTTTTACCGTTGCCTCAATGCGCACCCCCGGCAAATCGGGATCGACCTCCAAATCGACAGCGATTTTCGTGATTGCCAATGGATGGCAAAGGGGAATGATCTCAGCGGTTTTTTTAGCGGCCATGATCCCTGCAAGACGCGCCACGCCCAATACATCGCCTTTTTTGGCAAGGCCTTGGGTGATGAGATCCAGCGTTTCAGGCAGCATGCTAATCCAGCCTTTTGCCACAGCGATGCGATCGGTGTTTTGTTTTTGCGAAACATCAACCATATGGGCGTTTCCGCGGCTGTCAAAATGGGTGAGTTTGGGCATCCGAGCTTACCTTGGATCCGATAGCAGGCTGCGCGTTGCCGCCGCCACATCCGTTTGCCGCATCAGGCTTTCTCCGATTAAAAAGATACGCGCCCCGTGCCGCGCCATATCGGCCAAGTCATCTGGCGTGTTCAACCCAGATTCAGAAATCAAAACGCGCTCAGCGGGAACCATTTTTGACAATTCTTTGGTGGTTTGCAGCGAGGTTTCAAAGGTTTTCAAATTGCGGTTATTCACTCCAATTAGCGGTGAGCTTAACAATAAGGCCCGTTCTAATTCTTCTGCGTCATGGACTTCTATTAAAACATCCATCCCCCAAGCAAATGCAGCCTGTTCAAGCTCTTGTGCTTGGCTATCCGCGAGCGAGGCCATGATCAATAAAATACAATCCGCGCCCAACATGCGCGCTTCGGCAACTTGATAGGGGTCATACATGAAATCTTTGCGTAAAACCGGCAGCCCGCAGGCCTGCCGGGCTTGGGAGAGGAAGGATTTATCGCCCTGAAAACTGGGGCTATCCGTCAAAACTGATAGGCAGGATGCTCCGCCAGCCTCATAGGCTTGGGCCAAATCTGCGGGGTTAAAATCAGCCCGTATCAATCCTTTGGACGGCGAAGCCTTTTTGATTTCTGCAATCAGCCCATAGCCCGTTTTGCTGTCTTCAATGATGCGCTGTGCAAACGGGCGAACGGGCGCTGCGGTTTTGGCATCTGCTTCCACATCTGACTGCGCGCGTTTGGATTTGTCGGCTTTGATTTCTTCAAGCTTATAGGCTTTGATTCTGTCTAAAATAGTGGTGCTCATAGGGTATCCGATGTGAAGGAGGCCAGCTGCGCCAGTTTTGTTTTTGCGGCATGGCTGTCAATACTTTCGCGCGCCATTGCCACCGCCTCTTGTTTGTCAGTGCTGCGCCCGGCCACAATCAATGCAGCCGCGCTATTGAGGAGAACCGCGTCTTTATAAGCGGAGGCTTCACCCTCAAGCAGGGCGCGGAACACCACCGCATTATCTGCAGGGGCGCCGCCAAGAATAGCCGAAAACGGG